>Ga0207867_1000921_pt1 | contig 25761 bp, 24 predicted proteins | sample HigsolmetaAR206D_FD_184838 | JGI IMG/M metagenome (GOLD analysis project Ga0207867, IMG submission 184838) | Ionic liquid and high solid enriched microbial communities from the Joint BioEnergy Institute, USA - AR20-6-D (SPAdes) (version 2) ...
TGCATGCGGGAATTGTCCAGGCTTGCCCGGATTTTCGGGGCTTGCGGGACTGTTCGGAAATGCGGGGAAGAAATGGCGCGCCCGGAACGATTCGAACGTCCGACCCTCAGATTCGTAGTCTGATGCTCTATCCAGCTGAGCTACGGGCGCGCAAGCCTCATCGGCTGACGGGGGCGGAAACTATCCAGATCGCCCCCGCCATGCAAGGACTTTTGTTCAGCCTTCCTGCACTTTTTTCCGCCCGCCCTTTTTTCCGATGCGTGCCGCCCTTCCGGCGCTTTCCTGCTCAAAGCCCGTTTTCACGCGGTGGCCAAATGCATTAGGGTGCGCGCCATGATGAACCGCTTCCCTTCGCTTCTTGCCGCCGTGGCGTGCTTCATGCCGCTCTCCGCCTGCGCCAACATGGATGGGGACTGGCCCAGCCTGAAAACGCCCGCCGAGCAACGCGCCGGCACCTGTGACAACCTTCAGGTGGCCATGGCCGACCCCCGCAGCGTCGCTGCCCTGCAACAGGCAGGCGGGGCGCAGCCGCCCCAGGCGCCGCAGGGCGCGGCCGCGCCCGCCGTGGACGCCGCCGCCGTCGCTGCCCGGCTGGCCGAGGAAATCCGGGATTTCCAGGCCGCGCAGACCACCTGGTCCAGCCAGCGCACCGCCACCGAGGCGGCGGTGAACGCCGCGCGCACCGCCGCGCCCGCCTCCGAAGCGTGGGCAACGGCGCAGCTGGAGCTGACCCGCCTCAACCAGGCCGCCGCCCGGTTCGACCAGATTCGCGAGCGGGTCGCCCTCCTGACCGGGGATCTGGCCCGCCTCGCCGCAGACGGCGCGGACGTCTCGGCGCCGCTGGCGGAAGCGGGCCGCCTGCTCGCCCGGATCGACGAATCGGCCGCCACGCATCAGGCCACGGTGACGCCGCTTCAGGCCAGCATGCCGCGCTGACGGGGTGATGTGCTGAAGGCGTGCGGGGGGTGGAAACGCGCCCCGCGCGCCAGGCTCACGCCGCCAGTCCCGCCGCACGGCGCACGGCGCGCACCACGCAGTCCGCCGCCAGCGTGCCCAGCACCGCCAGATCGAGCGGCGCAACCGCCGCCTGCTCCGGCCCGGCGGTGGAAAGGGCGAACAGGGTGTCCCCGTCGAACGGCGTGTGAATCGGGCGAATGGCGCGGGCGAGGCCGTCCTGCGCCATCTGTGCCAGCTTCTGCGCCTGCGCCTTGGTGAGGGGCGCATCCGTCGCCACCGCGCCGATGGTGGTGTTGGTGCCCGGAATGGGCACCTTGGGCAGGGCGACGGCCGCCTCCACCGGCGGCTCGCCCGCATAGACCTCGCCGAAACTGTTCACCGCGATGAGCGCCGCGACGCGCCAGCCGGTGCGCGGGCAGAGGACGCTTGCCGAGCCGATGCCGCCGGGGCGCGAGCCCGCCCGGGCGCCGAACCCGGCCCCGACCGGTCCGTGCGGACACCCGGCGCCCGCCGATTCGCACGCCGCCAGCGCCAGCCGCCGATAGGGCGGCTCCAGGCCCCAGTTCTTGTCGCCGCCGTTGGAGAGGTCGAACAGAATCGCCGCGGGCACCACCGGCACCGGCCGGCCGCCGACCGGCAGGCCGATTCCCTTCTCGGACAGCCACGCCGCCACCATGTCCGCCGCGCCGAGGCCGAAGGCCGACCCGCCCGAGAGCACAAGGCCGTGGAAGCGCTCCACCAGCGTGTGCGGGGCAAGCGCGTCGGTCTCCCGCGTGCCGGGGCCGCCGCCGCGCACGTCAACGCCAATCACCACCGGCGCGTCCGGCAGGATGACGGTGACGCCCGTGCGCACCCGGTCGTCGTGGGCGTGGCCCACCTTCAGCCCGGCAACGTCGGTGAAACGATCCTCCGCCATGGCCGCATCCTTGCCTAGTGCGCCACGGCGCGCAACCGCGGGACCACCCGGCGCAGCAGCCAGGCGGCGGCGGCCGCCGCCACCAGAATGCCCAGCGCCATCGGCAGCGCCGTGCCGTTGTAGGCCGCGCCGGTGGCGGCGGCGAACAGCGCGCCCACGGTGAACTGGAGGCACCCCACCACCGACGAGACCGTGCCCGCGCGGGTGCGGTCCACCTCCATCGCCAGGGCGGAGGCGTTGGGCGTGGTGAAGCCGAGGGTGGCCATCACGAAGAACATGGGCACCAGCACGCCCCACATGCCGCCCCAGCCGGTGACGGCGGAGATCGCCATGAGAACGCCCAGCACCAGCATGGCCGCATTGGCCCGGCGCACGAGGGCGAGCGGGCCGAATCGCCCCAGCAGCACCCGGTTGACCTGGGTGGCGCCGATGAGCGCGGCGGCGTTGAGGCCGAACACCCAGCCGAAATGGGCGGGCGAAATGCCGTAGGTCTCGATGATGAGCCCGGCGGCGTTGCTGATGTAGGAGAACAGCGCCGCGCTGCCGAAGGCGGCGACCAGGGCATAGGCGATGACCGCCCGGTTTGTGATGACCTGCCGGTAGGCAGCGAGCGCCGGCTCGTGCGGGCGGCTCTTGCGGACGCTGGCGGGCAGGCTTTCGGGCAGGGCAAACACGGCCCACACCAGCGCCAGCGCGCCGAACCCGGCCAGAACCCAGAAGACCGCCCGCCAGCCGCCCGCCAGCAGCACGAAGCCCCCGAGCGTCGGCGCGAGGATGGGGGCGAGGCCCATGACCAGCATGAGGAACGAGAAGGTGCGCGCCGCCTCGATTCCCTTGCAGCGGTCCGCCACCACCGCGCGGGAGATGAGCGGCGCGGCCGCCGCCCCCAGCGCCTGCACGAACCGCAGCACGATCAGGATCTCCATGCTGGCGGCAAAGGCGCAGCCCACCGAGGCGAGCACATAAAGGACGGCACCCGCCAGCAGCGGCGGCCGCCGGCCGAGCCGGTCCGACACCGGACCATAGATGAGCTGGCCGATGGCGAGCCCGGCAAAGAAGCTGGCGAGCGTGAGCTGGCCGGCCGAGGCGGGCGCACCCATGTCGCGGCTCATGGCGGGCAGGCTCGGCAGATACATGTCGATCGCCATGGGCGTGACGGCCGTCAGCACGCCGAGCAGCACGATGGTCATGGCGGGCAGGCCGTTTGCGTCCGACCGGTTGTCGGCGGCAAGGCGGGAGGAAGAATCAGACATGAACACGCACCGGGTACGAGGAGAACCTTGGCGCGGCAGAGGATCGGGCCGCCGCTCCGGGGGAAACGCATGATTCGGAGTCGCAGAACATTCCCCCCTGCGCCTTAGTGGCGCCGGTCCCCCGAAATGGCAATGTCTGGTTTGTCAGGGAGGCGGCAAGGAACCGCTCAGGCGACCACCCAGCGGGGCGCGGGCAGCGGCAGACGCTCGCGGTCCTGACTCAGCCGCACCACCTCCTCGGCGGCAAGCGGCCCGCTGAAGAAATAGCCCTGACCGGCGGTGCAGCCGCACACCGTCACCATCAGGGCGTTGTTTTCGGTCTCCACCCCTTCGGCGACCACGGGGACGCCGAGGCTGCGCCCGAGGGTGCCGAGCGCCGAGAGCACGGCGCGGGCGTTGTCGTTCCAGCCGGCGTGTTGCAGCAGGTCGGGGTCCAGCTTGATCTTCACGAAATGCTGATTCTTGAGGGAGGAGATGCCGTCGCGCTCGCCCCCGAAGCCGTCCAGCACCAGCCGCACGCCCAGCCCCGAGAGCACGGCCAGCGCGCCCCCGGCCTGGCCGCACTGGCCGCTGAACACCGCCTCGGGCAGCTCCAGCTCCAGCCGCCGGGCGGGCAGGCCGGTGCGGTTCAGCACCCCTTCCACCAGCGCGACGAAGCCGGGCTTGCGAATCTCGGAAAGCGACACGTTCACGCCCACCGGCACCTCGGCCCAGTCCTTCGCCTGGCGGCAGGCTTCCTCCAGCATCCATTCCGTGAGCTGGCCAAGGCAGCCGCTTTCCTCCGCCAGCGCCATCAACTCGTCGGAGGAAAGGCGCAAATGGCCGGGCTGATCCCAGAAAACCTGCGCCTCGACCGCGATCATGTGGCCATCCCGCAGCGACACCTGCGGCTGATAGACCAGGCTGAGCGCCTTGTTCTCCACGTCCGCGCGGAACGCCGCCATCTGGTCGCGGCGGCGGCGGCTCAGCTCCTCCAGCTCGTCCGAGTAGAAGCAGTGGCCGCCCCGGATCTTCTTGGCCTCGTACATGGCGATGTCGGCGCGGCGCAGCACGTCGGCGGCGTCACCCTCCTCCGGCCCAAGGAAGGCAATACCGATGCTCGCGCCGACGTTCACCTCCATGCCCGCGGCGGGCAGCGGCTCGGCCAGCGCCTCGCGCAGCGCCTCGCAGATGTCCTCCGCCGTTTCGGGCTGGGGCCTGCCGTGAATCAGAATGGCGAACTCGTCGCCGCCCAGCCGCGCCGCAACGGCGAGGCCTTTCGTCACCCGCTTCAGCACGCCGGCCACCTGGCGCAGCAGCTCGTCGCCCACCGTGTGGCCCAGCTTGTCGTTGACCGGCTTGAAGCCGTCCAGGTCGATGAACAGCACGCCGATGGGCGGATCGCTCGGGTGCAGGCGCTGGTGCGCCTCCAGCAGCAGGGCCCGGAAGCGCGCGCGGTTCACCAGCCCGGTCAGGGCGTCGCGCTGGGCCATCCGCAGGGCGCGGGCCTCGCTGGCCGCCACCTGCTGCACGATGGCGCGGCTGTTCCGCAGAATGAAACCGGTGAGCACCATGAGGCCGACCAGCAGCACGGCCGCCAGCGCCCAGAACATGGGCGGCAGATCCTGCCCCGGGCTTTCCGCCGGCCAGTGGATCTGGCCCAGCACCTCGCCCCCGTTCGAGCGAAGGCTGATGGTGTTGTAGGCGGCATCCGTCTCCGGCTTCTCGAAGCCCAGGGACTGGAGGTGATAGGTGGCTGCGAGGCGCTTGAGCATGACGCCATCGAACGGCACCGCGATGATGAGGATATGCTGGGCGTCAGGAGTGGCCTCCCCCTCCATTTCCCGCGTGATGCGCCCGGCCGCCACCATGGCGGGCTGCCCGTCGAGCAGCATGCAGTCGGTCACGGTCAGCCCGTTGGGCGCGCGCCGCGCGGCGTCGATCAGGCCGGCAAACGCCGGGGAGAAGTGCGCGAACGGATCCTCCCGGCCGATCTCGCCCGAGGTGATGGAATAGAGCGGGGCATTGTCCGGCCCGATGAGGAAGACGAACGGCTTGCCCGCTTCCGCCATCCACAGCCCCCAGTTGGTCTCGATCCAGGCCGGATTGTAGCGGGTGGTGACGTTTTCGTAGGCGTCGTCCCAGTAGGTCTGGAGGCGCAGGTTGCTGAGAAGGTTATCGCGTTCCAGCTCGATGCCGGTCTTCACCATGGTGATGGAAGACCGGCGGGCCTGCTCGTTTTGTGTGGTCACCGACCACATGAACAGCACGACGAAGCCGGCCAGCGCGAGGACCAGCAAGCCGACGATCGGCGCGGTGAAGTGGCGGCGGAACAGCGCAGGGGTATAGGAGGCTCCACGGAGAGGCTTCCTCGCCATCCGTCTCGAACGCCCCCTTACGCCGGCCTGCACGCTTTCCAGCAAAGCCGCCCCCCACAGTCATATGTCAGTCGCCAAGGATGGCGGCTACTCGTTTTTACCCCGAATCGATGTCGCTGGGAGCATAAAAATAATGGGTTAATCAAAATTTAGCCATAGGGTAGCGGCGGCCAGGCTGTCGCAGTCCCCCCCAAACGCGCCCAGGCCTAGCGGAGACTCGTTCCGGGGGCGGCGTTGAGATGCCGTGGGCGATGCCATAGGCGATGCCATGGGCGATACCGTTGGCAATGCGGTGATGGACTGCGGGACAGGCTCCCTCGCCGGCGCTGCGGCCGGCGGCGGCCCATAAGCGTTGACTCCTCTGCCGGCCGCCGGTATAGCCCAGCGCTCATTCGCGAACCGAAGCTATTTGTCCTTGAGGACGTGTTATGAAGCGGACTTATCAACCGAGCCGTCTGGTGCGCAAGCGCCGTCATGGTTTCCGTGCCCGTATGGCCACTGCCGGTGGTCGCAAGGTTCTGGCTGCGCGCCGGGCCAAGGGCCGCAAGAAGCTGTCGGCCTGAGGGGGCCTGTCCCCCCATGCTGACGCCCGGCTGCTGACATTTCGGTGACGGCAAGGGCGGTACTGGCAAGGGTCGTACCGGCAAGGGGGGCCAAGACCTTGAAGCTGGAAAAGCTACGCAAGCGCCAGGATTTCCTGGCGGCGAACGGAGGGCGTCGCTGGTCGGCGCCCGGTTTCGTTTTGCTGGTGCGCGAACGCCGGAAGCCTGTCCCCCAGGGTTCCGCCAACCAGGATTCCGCCAACCGGGGCCCCGAGGAACGATCCCCCGCCCCGTCGCCGGCCGATCCGTCGGCCGTGAGGCCGGGTCTGGACGCGGGCCCGCCCCGGGTGGGCTTTACCGTGACCAAGAGGATCGGCACCGCGGTCGTTCGCAATCGTTTGAAACGGCGTCTGCGCGCCCTGGCCCGCGAGGTGCTTGCCCCCCGGGCGGCAGAGGGGACGGACTATGTGCTGATCGGCCGCAGCGGCGGCCTGACCCGGCCCTACGCCGACCTGGTCTCGGACCTGGAGCGCGCCTTGCGAAAACTGGCGCGGCATTGACATCGGGGGCGGGCGCGAGGATAGCCAGCCTATGGTCACGCGCTTTCTCGGCATGATTGTCCGGCTCTGGCAATGGTCGTTCTCGGCCGTGATGCCGCCGTCGTGCCGTTATCACCCCTCCTGCTCCGACTATGCGCTGGAAGCCCTGCGGCTGCACGGGCCCTGGCGCGGCAGCTGGCTGGCGGTCAAGCGCTTGAGCCGCTGCCACCCCTGGGGCGGACACGGGTTTGACCCGGTGCCGCCGCGCGAAGACATCCATCATCCACCCGTACAAAGGTAGTGACGTGGGCGATCAAAAGAACCTGATCCTGGCAATGGTGCTGTCCGTCCTGATTCTGGTCGGCTGGGACCATTTCTTTGTCAAACCCCAGGTTGAGCAACAGCGGGCGGCTGTTGTCGAGCAGGAAGGCGTCATCCCCGCGTCGCCGCAGGCCGACGGGTCCGAATCGCCCTCGCCGCAGGTGAGGCCGCGCGAGGCCGTGATCGCGGGCGTGCCCCGCGTCACCATCGAGACGCCCGAGCTGCGCGGCTCGATCTCGCTCAAGGGCGCGCGCATCGACGACCTGGTGCTGACCCAGTACCGCGAGACGGTGGACAAGGAATCGGCCAACATCACCCTGTTCTCGCCCTCCGGCTCGGCCCATCCCTACTATGCCGAATTCGGCTGGGCGGCCGCGGGCGGCGTGCCGCTGCCCACCAAGGACACGGTCTGGACCGCCGATGGCGACCAGCTGCGCCCCGGCCAGCCGGTCACCCTGTCGTGGGACAACGGCGCGGGCCTGATCTTCCGCCTGCGCTTCGAGGTGGACGAACACTTCCTGTTCTCCGTCACCCAGAGCGTGGAGAACCAGGCGGGCGCCCCGGTGGCGCTGAACGGCTATGGCCGCATCACCCGCGCCAATCTGCCGCACGGCAAGAGCTTCTACGTGCTGCACGAAGGCCCGCTCGGCGTGTTCAACGGCACGCTGGAGGAAGCCGACTACGAGGATCTGGTGGAAGACGGCCCGCAGCAGTTCCAGTCCACCGGCGGCTGGCTCGGCATCACCGACAAGTACTGGCTCGCCGCCATGGTGCCGGACCAGAAGCTGCCGTTCAACGGCGCCTTCCGCAGCTTCGGCCCCAGCAGCTTCCAGGCGGACTACATGACCAACCCGGTCAACATCGCCGCCGGGGAAACCCAGTCCCAGACCATCCGCCTGTTCGCGGGCGCCAAGGAAGTGGCGCTGATCGACAAGTATGAGGCGGAATACAACATTCCGCTGTTCGACCGCGCCATCGACTGGGGCTGGTTCTACTTCCTCACCCGCCCGATCTTCCGGGTGCTCGACTGGCTCTACAAGCTGTTCGGCAACTTCGGCGTCGCCATCATCGGCCTGACCGTCATCGTCAAGGCGGTGATGTTCCCGCTGGCCAACAAGTCCTACGCCAGCATGAACCGCCTGCGCGAGCTGCAGCCGAAGATGAAGGAGCTGCAGGAGCGCTACAAGGACGACAAGCAGCAGCAGCAGCGCGCCATCATGGAGCTGTACCAGAAGGAAAAGGTGAACCCGCTGGGCGGGTGCCTGCCGATCCTGCTCCAGATCCCGGTGTTCTTCGCGCTCTACAAGGTGCTGTTCGTCACCATTGAAATGCGCCACCAGCCGTTCGTGCTGTGGATCAAGGACCTCTCCGCGCCCGATCCGCTGACGCCGGTGAACCTGTTCGGCCTGCTGCCGTTCACGCCGCCGCCGATGTTCGCCATCGGCATCCTGCCGATCATCATGGGCGTGACCATGTACCTCCAGCAGAAGCTGAACCCGCAGCCGGTCGATCCGGTGCAGCAGAAGGTCTTCGGCTTCATGCCGATCATCTTCACCTTCATCCTCGCGCCGTTCGCGGCGGGCCTGGTGCTGTACTGGACCGTGAACAACCTGCTCTCCATCCTCCAGCAGTGGGTGCTCCTGAAGCGCCACGACAAGGAGCGGGCAGCCGCGCAGGCCGCCAAGGCGCAGGCCAAGGCCCAGAAGCGCCGGAAGGACTGAGGAAGCAGGGTCCACCCGGCGCCCGATCCGCACAACAGACAGGAAAAATCATGACCGAGACCACCGCAGACATGCCGCTGAGCGCGCAGAACGACCCCGAGATGATCGAGGCCGGACGGCGGCTGTTTGCGGGGCCGGTCACCTTCCTGCTGTCCGCGCCGAAGGTGGAATTCCTGCCCGAGGCCATCTGCCCGGAGATCGCCTTCGCCGGGCGCTCCAACGTGGGCAAGTCCAGCCTCATCAACGCCGTGACCAACCGCAACGGCCTTGCCCGCACCTCGACGACGCCGGGGCGCACGCAGGAGCTGAACTTCTTCGACGTGGGCGACCCGGCAGGGCCGCAGCTGCGCCTCGTCGACATGCCCGGCTACGGCTATGCCGAAGCGCCCAGGCCCGTGGTCGAATCCTGGCAGCGCCAGATTCGCACCTACCTGCGCGGCCGCACCGTGCTGAAGCGGGTGTTCGTGCTGATCGACGCGCGCCACGGCGTGAAGGACGCCGACCTGCCGATCATGAAGCTGCTGGACGAATCGGCCGTCTCCTACCAGCTGGTGCTCACCAAGCTGGACAAGCTGAACAAGAACGAGGCCGAAAAGGCCATCGCCGCCGTCGAGACCGTCGCCCGCAAGCACACCGCCTGCCACCCGGAGCTGCTGGCCACCAGCTCGGCCAAGGGCTGGGGCATCGAGGGGGTCCGCGCCGTCATCGCCAGCCTGGCCCAGTCCGGCATCTGAGGGGCTGTGCGCCGGGCCCGCGCGCCCTCTGCCGGTGACTCCGATTCGCCTCCGGTTCGATCCACTGTCGCCCTGACGCCACGAAGACAGGCGGCCAAACGCGCGCAGCTTACGGAACTGCTGGCGTGGGGGACATTTCGGCGCTATGGCGCACGCAAAGCCGGGAGGCCGTTGGCCGAAGGGCTGTTGGGCCATTCAGGACAGGCCGCGGTGCCAGGAGAGCAGCGTTGACGGATAACACCAGCAATCACACCCCCGATCCGGTGGATCTCGGCAAGGTCGAAACCCTTATCGAGGCTCTGCCCTATCTCCGCAAATACGCCGGCAAGACGTTCGTGGTGAAGTACGGCGGCCACGCCATGGGCGAATCGCACCTCGCCGCTGCCTTCGCCAAGGATATCGTGCTCCTGAAGAAGGTGGGCATCCACCCGGTGGTCGTGCACGGCGGCGGGCCGCAGATCGGCAAGATGCTGGAACGGCTGGGCATCCGCTCCAACTTCATCGACGGCCTGCGCGTCACCGACGCCGAAACCGCCGCCATCGCCGAGATGGTGCTGGCCGGTTCCATCAACAAGGAAGTGGTGCACCACATCAACCGGGCAGGCGGCACCGCCGTCGGCCTGTCGGGCAAGGACGCCAACCTGGTCACCGCGCGCAAGGTCACCCGCACCAAGCGCGACCCCGACTCCAACATCGAGAAGGTGATCGACCTCGGCTTCGTCGGCGAGCCGGACGTGGTGGACGTGACCGTGCTCGACGTGTTCCGCCAATCCAACGTCATTCCGGTGATCGCACCCATCGGCGTCGATCACGAAGGCAACACCTACAACATCAACGCCGACACCATGGCGGGCGCCATCGCCGGGGCGCTGAAGGCAGCGCGCCTGTTCCTGCTGACGGACGTGCCGGGCGTGCTCGACAAGGAAAAGAACCTCCTTACCGACCTCACCCCGGCCAAGATCGACGACCTCATCGCCGACGGCACCATCCAGGGCGGCATGATCCCCAAGATCGAAACCTGCATCGACGCCCTGCGCAAGGGCGTGGACGCCGCCGTCATCCTGAACGGCCGCGTGCCCCATGCCATGCTGCTGGAAATCTTCACCCGCCGCGGCGCCGGTACGCTCGTCCGCCGGAGCTGAAGGGCCCCGCCGCGAGGATTCCGACGCGGGGGTTCTGACGCGGGGTTTCTGACGCGAAGTTTTGTTTGATTGCAGGAGGGGCTTGCCCCTCCTGCACCTCCCATTCGTTCAACGGGCCGTGTCCTTCCAGAAGGGCGCGGCCCTTTTCTTGTCAGAACGAAATACGGCCGTGTTTCCAGTGCGCTCCTGAAACGCGGCCGGATAAACTCAAGGGAGGTGCAGGAGGGTCCAAGACCCTCCTGCAAAAAAATGACCTTCGAAAAAATTACTTAAGATCCCACAAGTTAACCCTACCCCACCTGGCAGCGCACCCGCCGCAGGGTGCCTGCGGTCTCCAGTGCCCGGGCCATACGCAGGGCGGTGGCGGGCGTGAGGGTGGTTCCGACCGGCGCTGCCTGACCGGCGGCCGTGCTGAAGGTGACGGCGCGTTCCGCCTCCAGAAGGGCGGCGATGGCGTCCGGGTGGGCGGTGATGATGCGCCCGCGTCGTTCGCTGACGGCGATGTTGATTCCCACCAGTTCGCCGCGCCCGTTGAGCGCCGGGCCGCCGCTGATGCCGGCGAGCGAGCCGCTGAACGGCGGCAGGCGGCGCGCCTCCGCCCACACCAGCACCGGCGTGCGCTGGCGTGCGCCCACGGTCACTTCGCCCTCGCCCATGTAGTCGCTGACGACGACGGCGCGATGCCCGCGCGGGAAGCCCATGTGGTAACCGGCTTCGCCCTCCGCCGGCAGGCCAGTCGCCAGCGCCAGCGACTGGGGCACGTGCGCGGGCAGGCGGATGGCGGCCACGTCCGCCTCCGGCAGGCTGTGGCCGCGCTCGACCTCGGCCGCGTGGAACGGCCCCATCTCCACGCCCACCCGGTCGCACTGGCTCACCACGTGGTTGGCGGTCAGCCACAGGGTGCCGCCGCCCACCTTGAAGGCGGTGCCCAGCGCGTTGCCCGGCCGGGGGTCTGCCACCTCGAACAGCACGCCGGGCTGGTCGAGGCCGTTCTCCTCCCGGCGCGATGGCCGGCGGGGCGAGGCGTCGTCGTCCATCAGCTCCCCCGCCGCGCCCCGGGGGGCGAGGTGCCGCATCTCCGACATGACGCCGGGCGCAAGGTGATGGAAGGCCACCACGAGGACCAGGAAGAACACCACCAACCGCAAGATGCCGCCCACCAGACGGCCCAGAACCTCGGCCATACCCACTCACACAGCAACGGCGGCGGCCAGCAGCGCCGCCACGGATAGCTTGATGCCCGCCAGCAGCGCCGCCGCCGCCATGTCCCCCCGCGCGATGCGGCGCGGCAGGTTGGGCAGGATGACGATATCGACGATGACGACGGTGACGATCTGCACCGTCAGGATCAGGAGGCCCCACAGCAGGATGTCCCAGGCGTTGACCGCACCGGCGAGGCAGAAGGCCAGCGGAATGGCGAGGCTGAGCGCGGTTCCGCCCAGCAGCACCGCCGCTGCCGTGTTGCCCGCCCGGATGAGGGTGATTTCCTTGTGCGGGGTGATGGCGATGTAGATCATGAGCGCCACCGCCAGCACGGCCAGCGCGACGCCGAGGTGCAGCAGCAGAATCGGCACGCCGTGCAGCAGGCTCTCGACCACGGGCGTCATCGCGCCTCCCCTTCCCGCTTGGTCCGTCGCGGTCCGGCTCCCGCGTGGGGAACGGTTCCGTGACTAGAACGCGTGAAGGCGGCCCGAGGCCCCGGGGGTGCGTCAGGCAGCGGTGTCGGTTTGCTGGAAGCTGGCGAGGATTTCGGCCATCCGGGTGGCGGGCAGCGGATAGAATCCGCTGCTTGTCTTGGCGATCTGGTCCTTCTCGGGGATGCGGGCGACCAGCCGTTGCAGCCCCTCCGCCGTGTCGGCGGAGAGCTGGGCGGCCCAGCACAGCGCCATCACCGCCTGGGCGGAGCCGCTGGCCATGATGCGCTGCGCCGCCGGGATCCCCACCTCGGAGGCGAGGCCCAGGACGGCGGTCACCAACCCCAGCCGGCCCTCCACCACCATGCGGCGCACCCAGGCGTCGCTGAGGCACCCGGCATGGAGCACTGCCGCCGCCTGCACGGCCATGTCCTCCGCCTCGCTGAGGGCCCCGGCGTGGTCCAGCCGCCGCTGCACCCGCTTGAGCAGGTCGCTGGCGACGGACGGCTCGACGCCATGACGGGCGATCATCTTCTCGACCAGCGTCGCCGCGACGAACCCGGCGATGCGCCGCATGGCCGACACCGGCAGTTCCGCCCGCAGCGCCAGCGGCTGGTGCCAGCTCTCCTCAGCGGGCGCGGCGTCCAGAATGGCGTCCAGCGTGTCCTCGCGGATCTGGGCGTTGGGGTTGGCCAGCAGCGCCGCCACCGCCGCCGCGTCGGCGGACTGCACGATGGCGTGGGAGAGGCGCTCGCTGACCGTCTGGCGCCTGGCGATTTCCGCCCGCGCGCCCGGCGCCGGGCAGGTGGCGACGATCGCCAGCAGATCCTCCTCGGTGAGCACGGGGGAGCAGGCCAGCATGGGGCCGCTCACCGCCAGCTCCACGTCCTGCGCCAGCCGCAGCGCCACGTGGTGGGGCACGTTGGGGTTGGACTTGAGCTCTTCCGCCAGAATCATCCGCACGCGCGGCGCCTGATCCTGTGCCAGCGCTTCGAGCACCGCCGTCACATGCTCCTGCGCGCGGCGGCTGTCGGCCTGGCTCGCCTCGGGCAGCAGGTGCGCCACCTTGCGGGCAAGCTGGGCGCGCACGGAGTCGGCCCGGTCGTGGACCAGCAGCCGGTTGGCGAGATGGGGCGTCGCCCTGTTGGCCGCCACCTTCTCCCGCACGCGCGGGCTGCCGCGCTCCGCCAGATAATAGAGCACCTCCGGCGGGGTCGCCGCCCCGGCGGCCAGACGCTCGTGCGCGGCCTCGTCGCCTTCGGTGAGAACGCGGATCGCCTGCCGGGTGAGCGGGTCTTCCGCCGGCGCGGCAGGCGCCGGGCGGGCGCTCTCGTCCCCCGCCTCCGTCGCCTTCTTCTTCGCAACCGTTGCAGCAAGGAACCGAAACACCCGGGGCGCCGGGTTAGCCATCCTCACCCTCCCTGGCTGCGGCATAACCGCCCCGGCCCCGGCCCTTCACCTTGTAGAGGGCGTCGTCCGCGCGCAGCATCAGCACGTGGAGCGTCTCGCCGCGCCCCCGGCTGGCCGCGTAGCCGACGGAGGCGCTGAGCTGCGGCGCGCCGACCAGTTGCCGGATCTCTTCCATGCCCGCCTGCACGGCGCGGGCCGTGGCCTCGCTGGCCGCCAGATCCGCCCCGTCCAGCCACAGGATGAACTCGTCACCGCCGAAGCGGCCCACCAGATCCTGCGGCCGCGCGAGACGCCGCAGCAGATCGGCCACCTGGCACAGGGCCGCGTCGCCCGCCGCATGGCCGCCCGTATCGTTGAGCTGCTTGAAGTGGTCGAGGTCGATGAGCATCAGCACGCCGTCGCCCTTGCCCGCCGCGCCGAGGCGCTGGCTCATCACTTCCTCGAAGGCGCGGCGGTTGAGCAGGCCGGTGAGCCCGTCGGTGCGGGCGAGCTGTTCCAGCATGCGCAGGTGATTGGCCTGGGCGATGGCCATGGCCACATGGACGGCCACCTGCCCGAGGAGAATCTGGTCGTCCTTGTCCCAGCTGGCGCTGCGCCGCTCCACTTCGAGCAGGCCCACGCTCTCGCCCTGGAACCGGCACTCCGAGCACAGGCGATGGATCGTGCCCTTGCGCGGCCGGGAGGGGTCCACGTCTTCCACCGTCTCCGCCCCGTAGCGAATCCGGCAGGCGTCGGCCTTGAAGGCGGCCCGGGTGACACGGGCGGCGTTCTCCAGCATCGCGGCGGGGCCGGTGCCGGTGTGGATGCCGTCCAGCACCTGGCGCAGCAGGCGGTCGCGCCGGCGCGCTTCCTCCAGCATACGCTCGGCCCGGCGTTCCTCCGTCACGTTGCGGGCGACGCCCCGGGCGCCGACCCACTGGCTGCCGTTCATGATCGGCACCGCCGCCACCGACAGGCACACCGTGCGGCCCAGCGGCGTGCGGATGTTCACGTCGCGCAGCGGCGTGGGCGCGCGGGCCATGAAGCAGGCCGCCGCCTCATCGCCCAGATCGCTGACCAGCCGCCCGGTCAGATCCCAGGCCGCAAGCCCCGCGGAGGGGACGCCGCCGCTCACGTAGGCGAAGCGCCCCTCCGCATCCACCACCCAGGCAAAATCGCCCACCACCTCGGTGAGGCTCTTGAACATGGCGCGGGATTCGCGCAGCGCCTCGATCAGCTGATCCTTGACCGTGGTCTCCAGCGCCTGCATCCACACGGCCTGCTCCCCGCTGTCCAGCGCGAGTAGCCGCGCCCGCACGGCGAAGTAGCGCCGGGGCTCCCGGCCCGCCGTCACCTGCGTCTGCCCCGACCGGCCGGTGGCGAACACATCCGCCGTCAGGCGCTCCAGCTGCGGGATCGCCTCCGCGTCGCCCAGCAGGAGCGAGGAGGCATCGTTGCGCATCAGGAGCCGGCCGCGCTCGTCCACCGCCCACGACGGGCCCAGCGGATCGTCCACCAATGTCAACAGAACCGCCAACGGCAGCGCCGCGGCAGCTCCGCAAGGCGAGCAACCGGCCTTGAAGGCGACAAGGGGGACCGTTTCGATCATGAATCGCTTTTAGTCCCATCCGTCTTAACAGGTCGCTAAGCTCTCCAAACTGGAACAAAGAAGATGCTCGCACTTAACAGCCCGCTCCCCCCCTGCTAAACGGGCGGCAAGGCGGCGGCAGGCAGACCCTGGCGCAGCGCCGCAGGTCTCCGGGGCGTCCGGGCGGGCGAACCCGCCCCATGGCGGCGCGACCGGCAGAATCAGGACGGATGGAAGAACCCAAACCCATGACTGCCGCCCCAGGCCCTGTTTCCCTGCACGCCCCCGCTCCCTCGCTCGTGCCCGCCGCGGCGCTGGATCTCGGCCATATCACCACCTGGGTGTTCGATCTGGACAACACCCTCTACCATCCGCGCGCCAACCTGTTCGGCCAGATCGACCAGCGCATGACCGCGTTCATCATGCGGCTGCTGTCGCTGGATTTCGCCGCCGCGCGGGCGCTTCAGAAGCGCTACTTCCTGGAATACGGCACCACCCTGCGCGGACTGATGCACCACCATGGCGTGGAGCCGCGCGCCTTTCTCGACTTCGTGCACGACATCGACCTGACGGTGATCGCGGCGGACGCGGCGCTGGACGCGGCGCTCGCCGCCCTGCCGGGGCGCAAGCTCATCTTCACCAACGGCGACGCGCCCTACGCGGAGCGGGTGCTCACCCGCCTCGGCATTGCCCGCCATTTCACGGCCATTCACGACATCATCGCCACCGGCTTCGTGCCCAAGCCCCAGGAAGCCGCCTACGACCAGCTGCTGGCCGACCATGGCGTCGACCCCCGCCGCGCCGTGTTCGTGGAGGACATGGCCCGCAACCTTGCCCCCGCCAAGGCGCGGGGCATGGCGACCGTGTGGGTCAACAACGGCTCGGAGAAAGGCGGCTTCGACGCCAGCGCCGAGTTCATCGACCTGGAGATCGGCGACGTGACCGCCTGGCTGTCCGGCGTTGTGCCCGATGGCCCGCCCGCCGCGCCGTGATCCGCTTCATTTCTGACAGGAGACTATGCACGTGAGCGACGTTCAATCCATCATCGAGGCCGCCTGGGAAGATCGCGCCAGCGTGAGCGCCGCGACCAGAGGCGAGGTGCGCGATGCCGTCGAGGCCGCCCTCAACGACCTGGACTCCGGCAAGCGCCGCGTGGCCGAGAAGGCGGACGGCCAGTGGGTGGTCAACCAGTGGCTGAAGAAGGCGGTGCTGCTCTCCTTCCGCCTCAACGACATGGCGCTGATCCCCGGCGGCCCGGGCGATGCGACGCCCTGGTGGGACAAGGTGCCCTCCAAGTTCGCGGGCTGGGGCGAGGCCGAGTTCAAGGCCGCCGGCTTCCGCGCGGTTCCCGGCGCGCTGGTGCGCCGCGGCGCGCACATCGCCCCCGGCGTGGTGCTGATGCCCAGCTTCGTCAACCTGGGTGCCTACGTGGGCGAGGGCACCATGGTGGACACCTGGGCGACCGTGGGCTCCTGCGCCCAGATCGGCCGGAACGTGCACCTCTCGGGCGGCGTCGGCATCGGCGGCGTGCTGGAGCCGCTTCAGGCCAACCCGGTCATCATCGAGGACAACTGCTTCATCGGCGCGCGCTCGGAAGTGGCCGAGGGCGTGATCGTGGAGGAAGGCGCGGTGCTCTCCATGGGCGTGTATCTGGGCGCGTCCACCAAGATCATCGACCGCGCGACGGGCGAGGTGTTCACCGGCCGCGTGCCCGCCTATTCGGTGGTGGTGCCGGGCACGCTCCCGGGCAAGCCGCTGCCGGACGGAACGCCCGGTCCCAACCTCTACTGCGCCGTCATCGTGAAGCGCGTGGACGCCCAGACCCGCTCCAAGACCAGCATCAACGATCTGCTGCGCGACTGAGCGCGGCGTCGGCGCCGCCCGCGCCGACCCGGAAATGGCCCGCCGGTGCGCTCACCGGCGGGCTTTTTCGCGGGGCGTGTGCGCCCCTCACTCCGTCCTTCACCCCGTCCGCTTCGGATAGGGCGTGCCGTCCTTGCGCAGGTAGCCGCCCCGGGCCGGGTCGTAATGCAGGTCCACATCCGGGTAGTGGCACACCCCTGCCGGGTTCCGCGTGCCCACCTCCAGATAGATGGCGGGCGCGGTGCTGCGGTTGATCATGTGGTGGCCGTTGGCGACCCCCTTGGGGAAGGCGGCGCAATCGCCCGCCCTGAGCAGCGTCTCGCCCTCGTCGGTGACGAGCACCAGCTCCCCCGCCAGGATGTAGACGAACTCGTCCTCCTCCTCGTGCCAGTGGCGCTGGCTCGACCAGCCGCCGGGCGGCAGCTCCACCAGATTGACCCCGAAGTCGCTGAGGTCGCCCGCGTCGCCCAGCTGCCACTTGGTGCGCCCGGCCGCCCGTTCATGAAACGGTGCGGGGTAACCGGACCCCTCCCGCATCGGTGCACTCGCCAGATCGATCTTTGCCATGGGAATACCCCCCTTCCCGGCTTCCGGTCCTCCCGGGCCCTCTCCGGCCGTCTTGCCCGGAGACGCCCGACATCCCGGCCGCAGCTTGATCGACATCCCGGCGCAAGGCAACGGACATGCGCGGGCCCCGCGCCGCGTCCTGCCCGGCCGGGCAGGCGTGCCCCCTCCCCCGCCGGGGCGTCCGCCGCACATTCCGCCCGCGCGGGCCCTTCCGTGCACCCGAACCCACCTCAGCCTTTGACGCCGGGCCGCCGCCCCGTTACCACTTGCTTCTGCTATGTCTGAGTATGCCCAGTCCCAAGATCCCGTCGCTCTCGCCCAGGAGCTGATTCGCTGTCCGTCCGTCACGCCGCTTGACGCGGGCGCGCTCGATATCGTCGAGCGAGAGCTGAAATCCCTGGGCTTTTCCACCTGGCGGCTGCCGTTCGGCGAAGCGCCGGACGGGCCGGTAGACAATCTCTACGCCCGCCTTGGCGCCGAAGGGCCCCATTTCTGCTACGCCGGCCACACCGACGTGGTCCCGGCCGGAGACAGCAACGGCTGGACGGTGGACCCCTTCGCCGGGGTTGTGGACCAGGGCTTTCTCATCGGCCGCGGCGCGGCGGACATGAAGGGCGGCATCGCCGCCTTCCTGGTGGCGCTGCGCCGGTATCTGGCCGCCGCCGACACCGCGGGCGGCTTCAAGGGGTCCATCTCGCTGCTCATCACCGGGGATGAGGAAGGCCCGGCCCGCCACGGCACCAACCAGGTGCTCGACTGGATGGAGGCGAACGGCCACCGCCCCGACCACTGCCTCGTGGGCGAGCCCACCAGCGCCCGCCGGCTCGGCGACATGCTCAAGGTGGGGCGGCGCGGCAGCCTCAACGCCACCATTACCGTGCACGGCATTCAGGGCCACGTGGCCTACCCGCACCGGGCAGACAACCCCATCACCCGCCTCGTGCGGATTCTCGACCGGCTGAAGGCCGAGCCGCTCGACACCGGCACCGAATTCTTCGACCCCTCCAACCTGGAGGTCACCAACCTCGACGTGGGCAACCCCACGGAGAACCTCATTCCGGCGCGGGCGACCGCCCGGCTCAACATCCGCTTCAACGACCGGCATACCGGCCAGTCCCTCTCCGACTGGCTGCGCGCCGTCGTCGCCGAGGAAGCGCCTCGGCACGACATCGCCATCCGCGTCTCGGGCGAGAGCTTCTTCACGCCGCCGGGGCGGCTCACCGAGCTGACGGTCGAGGCGATCCGCCAGCACACCGGCCTCTCGCCGGACCTCTCGACCACCGGCGGCACGTCGGACGCCCGCTTCATCCGCCGCCTGTGCCCGGTCATCGAGTTCGGCCTTGTCGGCGAGTCCATGCACAAGGCCGACGAGAAGGTGGCGGTGGACGACCTCCACCGCCTCACCGCCATCTACCAGACCCTGCTGGAGCGCTATTTCGCGCCGGCAGCGCCCGGGAGGGCTCCGGCGCCGTGACCAGAGTCTACCAGGCCGTCGCCCAGCCCCTCCTCGGGATTGCCGACCTGTGCCGCTTCCGCCGCGAGGGTCTGGCCCGGTTCGACTACAGCTGGCATGGCTTCTGGCAGTCCTGGGCGGCCCTGCCGTTCGCGGCGGCCCCGTTCGCCGTCAACGCCCGCATGTTCGCCATTCTGGCCATGGGTCAGGGGGCCCAGAGCATCAGCCTGTGGAACGCCATTCTGGTGTTCGCGGCGGGCTGGATGGCCTATGTGGCGCTGTTCCTGGGGGTTGCCCGCTTCCTCCTGCTCCAGCGCGGCACGCTGGCAACGCTGATGGTGCTGAACTGGCTGCGGCTGTTCAAGCAGCTGGCCGCCCTGCCGCTGCTGGCGCTGGCAACGGGCGGCGCCCTGTCGCCCGGGCTGTTCACCGTGCTCTATCTGGCGCTGGGCCTCTACCTCATCAGCGTCGAGATCTTCATCCTGCGCCGGGCGCTGGGGGCAACCCTGGTGCAGGCCCTCGGCTTCGTCGTTCTCGACGAGCTGGTCAGCCGCCTGCTGGTGCACGGCTTCCAGCTGCTGCTGCGCTGAGCCGCCCGCGCCGCTGCCGGCGGGCGGTTGCAAGGGCGCCGGGGAACGTTCAGGCCAGATACAGGCTTATTCGGGTATCGCACGCGCAATCGCGCTGCCCCCCAGGGGTGGCATCCGGGGGCAGGCGCGCTGCCGCCGGGGTTAAGGCGATGTTTAACGGTGCGCGCCTATTCTGGGCGGCATATCGCGACTGAGGAGCCCCGGCGCGTCCCGAACGGTTCGATCTCTCGGAAAGGAAGCCCCCATGTTTCGTCATGCCATGATGGCGCTGACCGCCACCGTTGTTACCGTCGCCGCCGCGCCCGCCCTTTCCCAGACCGCCGAGGAGAAGGGCCGGGCCATCGCGGTGGAGGCGGACAAGCGCGACACCGGCTGGGTCGACAGCCGTGCCTCCCTGCGGATGATTCTCGGCACCCAATCGGGCGAGCAGCGCGCCGTGCGCGAGCTGGACAGCATGGCGCAGGAGCGCACGAAGGAGACGGACGGCGACAAGAGCCTCATCGTCTTCCGCGCGCCCAAGGACGTGCAGAACACGGCGCTGCTCACCTACAACCACGTCACCGGCAACGACGACCAGTGGATCTACCTGCCCGCGCTCAAGCGGGTAAAGCGCATCGCCTCGGCCAACCGCTCCGGCCCGTTCATGGGCTCCGAGTTCGCCTACGAGGACTTCACCGCCGCCGAGATCGAGAAGTTCACCTACAAGTGGCTGAAGGACGAGCCCTGCGGCCAGCTGACCTGCCATGTCATCGAGCGCGTGCCGACCTACGAGAACTCCGGCTACGCGCGGCAGGTGGCCTGGTTCGACACGCAGGAGCTGCGGGTGCAGCGCATCGACTACTACGACCGGCGCGACAAGCTGCTGAAAACCCTCACCGCCACCGCGTGGAAGAAGTACGCCAACAAGTTCTGGCGGTCGCACGACATGATGATGGTCAATCACCAGACCGGCAAGACCACCCGGCTGGTGTGGGGCCCCTTCACCATGAACACGGGGCTGAACGCCTCCCTGTTCACGCCCTCCGCCCTCGCCCGGGAGTAGCCCTAGCGGTCGCCGCCCTTGAGGCCGGCAGCGGAGTCGGAGCCGGGACCGGCGGCTTCGGGCGTGATCTCCGCGGAAGACGCGCCCGCCGCAGGCCGCTCCGGCCCGTCGCGGCGGCGCAGACCGGGCAGGTGCGCGCGCAGGGCGCTCCAGGCATGGCCGATCACGGTGGACAGGTTGACGCCACGCTTCAGGGCATGGCGCACGGGGCCGACCGTTTGGGGATGCCGCCGCTTCAGGCGGATGAAAAAGCGCCGCGCCCAGCGCGAATTCCGCAGCACGAGGACGAGACCGGCGGCAAAGCCGATGATGCCGAACGGACCGGGCAGCGGGCCGCCCACCAGAGGGCCGAGAATCAGGAGGAGCCAGCCCGCGCACAGCTGGGCCCAACGCCAGATTTCGACCAGGAGCAGCTTCGTCACCTGTGTCCCTTCACGTGCTGGAGCATCTGACATGCGAATACGTTGTGGCCTTTGCAAGTGCCACGACGTGTAATCTTGGGGCTTTACCAACTTTCAAGTGATATGAAGCCAAGCTAGACCCACACGAAGGCATTTTGGGGGCAAGGGGACATGGCGACTCATCGCTTGCTGAGAACCTGCGCGGGACTCGCTGTGCTGCTCCTGCTGGGGCTTGGCCGTCCCGCCGCTGCCGACAGCGCGGCGGAGGTTCTCCAGGTCCGGGCCGCCGTGCATCAGGATGCGGGCGAGGGCACGGCCGGGACCGTCGAGCGCAACCGCATCGTCTTCGATCTCGCCGCCTCCCGGCCGGGCACGGCCCGGGTGGTCCGCGTCGAACCGGTTGCGGGCGAGGCGGGGCGGGCGTGGACGGTGCATCTGAACGTGCCCCTGTCCGGCCGCGCCGAAGCCCAGATCCGCTCCCTGTCCAGCCGCCTTTCCGGCGTGGAAATCGATCTATATCAGTCTGGCGCGGGCGCTCCGCCCGTGCTCACGGTGCGGTTCAAGCGGCCGTCCGTGCTGGCTCGACAGTTTGTCCTTCCCGGCCTTCGCGGCCAGCAGGAGCGACTTGTGCTCGACTTTGTGCCCGATTCTGCCCCGGCCCTGACGGCGGTCGCCCAGACAGCGGCGGAGGCGAAACGCGCCCCCGTGGGTGCGCCGGGCCCGGACGCGCACCGGGCCGACACGCACCGGAAAGACCCGCCCGTGGCCGAGACGGCGCAACTGGCCGCTCAGGCGCAGCCGCGCGCCCATGCGCCGGCCTCCCAGAGCCTGACGGCCGGGAATCAGGCACAGGCTCAGCCTCAGCCTCAGCCTCAATCTCAGCCACAACCCCAGAGCCAGACTCAGGGCCAGCCGGGCACCCCGTCAGGGACCGAGCCCGGCGTGTTCGAACCCGGCGTGTTTGACACCAAGCCGCAGGCGCGCCCGGGCGAGAGCGGGCAGGCGGCGCCGGGCGCCCGCACGGAGTCCGCCCGGTCCTCGCCGCTGGGGGTGGACGACCGGTTCCCGCCGCCGCCCACGGGCAATTCGCCCCTGACGCTCTGGGGTTACTTCGAGGCGGAGGGGCGCTGGTTCCCGCAGGACAGCCGGGACGGCGTCTCCGAACACCTGATCGGCTCCATGGCGATGGAGCCCACCATCGAATATTCCTGGGCGGACGGCAGCCAGTTCCTGCGCTTCACCGGCTTTGCCCGGGTCGATACGGTGACCGAGAGCCGCACCCACGCCGACGTGCGCGAGGCCAAGTGGGTGGGCGTGTTCGGCCCGCTGGAGCTGACGGTGGGCGTTGACCGGCGCTTCTGGGGCGTCACGGAGTCGGTGCACCTCGTCAACATCATCAACCAGGTGGACACGCTCGAGGATGTGGACTTCGAGGACTTCCTCGGCCAGCCGCTGATCTCCGCCGCCTACACGACCCGCTTCGGCACCTTCAGCGGCTTCTTCATGCCCTATTTCCGCGAGCGGCGGTTCCCGGTGGGCAAGGACCGCCCCAACCTGCCGGTGCGGGTGGAGCGCGGCCTCACCCAGTATGAATCCGGGGACAACAACTGGCATGCGGACTGGGCCGTGCGCTGGTCGCTGCGCCGGGGGCCGATCGACCTCGGCATTTCCCACTTCTCCGGCTTTGCCCGCGAGCCGCGGCTGCTGCTCAACGTGGACGAGCGCGGCCAGCCTTTCCTGGTGCCGCGCTACGACCTGATCGACCAGACCGGCGTCGACCTGCAAGCCACCTTCGGCGCGCTGCTGCTCAAGTTCGAGGGCATCCACCAGTGGAACCCGGTGCGCAACTACGCGGCGTTTGCGGCGGGGTTCGAATACACCCTCTACGGCGTCAGCGCGGGCGGCGCGGATCTGGGCATTCTGGCCGAATACCTCTACGACGAGCGCGGCAAGGGCCGGCGGCCGGCCCCCGGCGTTCCGCCCTTCTCCAACGTCTCGCCCTATGACGACGACCTGTTCCTCGGCCTGCGCTGGAGCGGCAACGACATCGCCACCACGGAGATTCTGGCCGGGGCCATTCTGGATCTGGACACCAAATCCAAGGCGTTCATCGTGGAGGCGTCGCGCCGCCTCGGCTCCAACCTGCGGATCAGCCTGGACGGGCGCTTCTTCACCAGCGTCTCCTCCCGCGACGTGCTCTATCCGCTGGGCGACGACGACTTCATCCAGCTCAAGCTCCAGTGGCACTTCTGACGCGTGCCGGGGACCGGCCCGTAATTTCATCCGCCAGATCCGCCATGGAGCGGAACAGCGCATCCGGCTGGCAGCTCAGGAGAAAGTCCGGCGTGGCATAGCCCCACGTCACCGCGCCCGCGGCAATGCCGGTGCGGCGGGCGGCGTCCACATCCCGCCCCTCGTCGCCGATGGCGATGGCGGCCGACGCAGGGATGCCGGTGCGGCGCAGCACCCGCCGGAACCGGGCCGCCTTGCCGAACAGGGAGGCGCCGCACTCGTACACGTCGATGCGGGCCGCGAGCTCCTCCCCCAGCGCCTGCCGGATCGTCGCCTCGGCGTTCGAGCTGACGATCGCCAGGCGCACCCCGGCCCCATGCAGGCGGTGCAGCATCTCCCCGGTGCCGGGGAACAGCCGGATCGAGGCGGCCTCCGCCGCCGCCAGATGACGGAGATGGTTGGCGATCAGCGGCACCTTCCACAGGGGAACGCCCAGAAACCGGATGATCTCGCGGTTGCTGCACCCGCGCAGCATGGTCACGTCGGCGTCGGACAGGGTGCGGAACCCGAACCGCAGCGCCGCCTTGTTGAGCGCAGCGGCAAACCAGCTGAACGTATCGGCCAGGGTGCCGTCGAAATCGAAGATGACAAGCTGACAGGCCATAAGGCTCCTGAAGGGAAAAGTCCGGGCATCGCGCCGCCGCACCCGGGCACGTTTGCCCGTCTCGTTACCGGAAAGGTTCGTTGCAGAGAAGATATGAACCGGTCGCAGTCCGCCCGGCCGCCCGCAATCGGCCGCTCGCCCCGCATATTCGACCATGAGGTCGTTGCTTGAACGAATCCAGCCTTGCACAGTCGGCCCCGGCACGAACAAGCCTGCACGGGGGTCGGCATGGTTGCACATGCGACGACGGTTGCGTTTCTGGGACTGGAGGCGCGGACGGTTGACGTTCAGGTGCAGATCGCCCCGGGACTGCCCGCCTTCTCGATCGTCGGCCTGCCGGACAAGGCAGTCAACGAGAGCCGGGAGCGGGTGCGCGCCGCCCTCACCGCCATCGGCCTCGCCCTGCCGCCCAAGCGCATCACCGTGAACCTCTCCCCCGCCGACCTGCGGAAGGAAGGCAGTCACTTCGATCTGGCCATCGCCTGCGCCCTGCTGGCCGGCATGGGGCTGCTGGACGCGGAGTCGATCGCCCACCACGTCATCATCGGCGAGCTGGGGCTGGACGGCGGCATCGCCCCGGTCCCCGGCGTGCTGCTGGCGGCGCTCCACGCCTCGGCCAGCGATCTCGGCCTCATCTGCCCGCTCGCCCAGGGCAGCGAGGCCGCATGGGCGGGGGACGTGGAGGTGCTCGCCGCCCCCCACCTGCTGGCGCTCCTCAATCACCTGAAGGGCACCTGCCTGCTGCCGCCCCCGCCGCCCGGCGAGGCCGACGACGCCCCGGGCGGGCCGGACCTGCGGCAGATCAAGGGGCAGGAGAGCGCCAAGCGCGCGCTGGAAGTGGCGGCCGCCGGCAGCCACAACCTGCTGATGTGCGGGCCGCCCGGCGCGGGCAAGTCGCTGCTCGCCGCCTGCCTGCCCGGCATCCTGCCGCCGCTCGACCCGCTTGAGGCGCTGGAGGTGTCCATGGTCGCCTCCGCCGCCGGAACGCTCGACGGCGGGCGCATCCGCCGCGCCCGGCCCTTCCGCGCCCCGCACCACGCTGCCTCCATGGCGGCGCTGACCGGCGGCGGCTCCCGGGCCCGGCCGGGCGAGGTGAGCCTCGCCCACCTCGGCGTGCTGTTCCTCGACGAGCTGCCCGAGTTCCACCGCGCCGTGCTCGACGCCCTGCGCCAGCCGCTGGAGACCGGGCGCATCACCGTGGCCCGCGCCCAGGCCCACGTCACCTACCCGGCGCGGGTGCAGCTGGTGGCAGCGATGAACCCCTGCCGCTGCGGGCATCTGGGTGACGCGGGACGGGCCTGCCGCCGCGCGCCCCGCTGCGCGGAGGACTACCAGGCCCGCATCTCCGGCCCGCTGCTCGACCGCATTGATCTGCACATCGAGGTCGCCCCGGTTTCGGTGCATGATCTCACCCTGCCGCCCGCCGCCGAAAGCTCGGCGGAGGTGGCCGCGCGGGTCGCCGCCGCCCGCGCCCTCCAGCGGGAGCGCTACCGGGACCATGGCATCCGCACCAACGCCGAAGCCGATGGCCTGCTGCTGGAACAGGTGGCCACGCCCGATGACGCCGGGCGGCGGCTGCTGATGCAGGCCGCCGAGCGCTTCGGCCTGACCGCCCGGGGCTACCACCGGGTGCTGCGGGTGGCCCGCACGCTGGCGGATCTGGCGGGTGCCGATACCATCTCCCGCAGCCACATCGCCGAGGCGCTGGGCTACCGCCCTGCCTTGCAGCGGGCGGGTTAGGAGGCCGCGCCCTGCGGCAGCCGAAGAGTCGACTGGATCAGCCAGGCTCGCACCGCCGCAGGAACAGGCGCGGCCGTAGCAAACGAACGGGAGCGCGAGGGCCTGAGGCCCTCGCA
>Ga0207867_1000941_pt1 | contig 25436 bp, 22 predicted proteins | sample HigsolmetaAR206D_FD_184838 | JGI IMG/M metagenome (GOLD analysis project Ga0207867, IMG submission 184838) | Ionic liquid and high solid enriched microbial communities from the Joint BioEnergy Institute, USA - AR20-6-D (SPAdes) (version 2) ...
TGGGGCGACGCCCACATCGGGCTCTATGGCAAGCCAAGAGGGCATGATCCGAGGGACAACAACCAACGAAGCGCGCATTCTTCCACACCTGCATGATGGCACTTCAAGGGTCGCCAGATACCTGTTTTGCATTCGTCCAGGGCAGCTTCTGGCCTGTAAGCGATATCTAACAACTTCTAACGGCAGCAAATTAGCATCCTGAAATCCAGCTCCTATCTGTGAGCTGTCACGCGATCCCAAAGTATAGATGAAGCACAACCAGGTGCAGTGCGGTCTGCCGCATGGCAGTCAGCGCGTGATCGCACACAATGAAAAGGAGTAAACAGAAATGCGAAACTATATCATCTCGGCAATAGCCGCATCGCTCGTTTTCCCGATTGCGGAAGCCTCAGCCTTCACCACCATCGGCACTGTCGAAGCTGTCTCTGGTCATGAAGTGATCATCCAGGAAGGCGACGTTTTCCGGCTGCCTGCCAATTACGACCTGGCCACTATCCGGGCTGGTCAGAAGGTAGCCATTACCTGGCAGTCTCAGCAGCCGCAGTTCATCGAGCTGGGCGATGAGAACTTTGCGAAGGTGCTTGACGCTTCCGCAATCGTGGTTGCCGAGTAGGCGGGCACACGAGCGTCTTCCTGCCGCTCATGTGGCACGAGACGCCTGAACGGACAGTGCGGGCCGGGTTCCGGCAGTTCTGTCTTCTTGACCACTCCGATGACCGATTTGCCCCAGTCCGCACAGCTCATCCTGAGAAGAGCGGCCTCCCTCGCTCTGCAGGATGGGCTGTACAGGGGAAAACCCTTGCAAGACGGATAAGGCGCAACAACGGAAAGTATATAGGATGATTATCTCCTCTATTTCTGCTGCGCCTTGTCTGTCTGCGTACAGACCTTCTGGTCTCTATTGCAGGTACAGCTTCCGATAGCGCGAGTTTTTTTGCGGTGTACGCGCGGTCTTACAGGATCTCACAACGTTAAACTCGCAATCCTTGCGCTGATCGGCGACGCTCATTCCACGGAAAAATTACCAGCCGGGAGCGAGAACCGCCATGTTCCAGAGCATCAACGACTTTACGCTGCCTGCCAGGGGCTTCCCGCAGGCGCATAGCGAAGAAGAGACGCATCCGGAGCCGAACTTCGAAAAGTTTCTCCTGACGGTAGCGGCTCATGACCTTTGGCATCCTCTTCAGACCGTCGGACGCAGTCTGGAACGGGTGAGTGAGGGCATCCGGAGTATCGAGGACATTGATCTCCTGCAGAGAGGCGAGGACGCTCTCGGCCGGATCATTGAGGATCTCTCCCTTCTCATCGAGGCCTTGCCCAACCCACAGGAACAGGGAGGGGTTCTGCGACCGGTCATGGTGAGGAGTCTGCTCGCCCAGACGGTCCAGGACTGCGAGGACATGGCCAGGGACGTCGGCGTTTTTGTCCGCCGCGCCAGGACAAGTACGGTGGTCGTGAGCCACCCGCTTCTGCTCAGAACCATCCTGCGCAATCTGACCCGCCACGCCGTGTTGCTTGCCGGGGAAGAGGGCCAGGTTCTCCTCGGTGCGCGCCGGCGCGGAGACACCGCGAGGTTCGATGTCGTCTTCAGCCGGCCATCGTCGAGCGAGGAAGCTGTCCTGCCGTTCAGTCCGTTCATGCAACCGGACTCACCACAGGATATCCGTTCGAGTGCCGCACTGTATATCGTGCGCCACGCGCTAAGGATCCTGGGCTACCACAGCGAGATGCGGCCAGTCCGGCAGCACGGCTTCCGCTTTTCTTTCTTTGCTCCGCTCGCGCCCGACCGGGCATTGCCGCAACCGCTGGGCTTTGCAGAGGAAGAACCGGCCTGAAGTAGGCGGGCCAAACCACAAAGATGAACACGACGGCAAGAACCGGGCATGAGCTCATCTCTCCTGGACATTGATGGTTCATGCCAAGAGGAGAGCAAGACCATGACTGAACTCAAGTTTACGCGGCGACGCGCTTTACTGACGGCAACGGCGGTCGCCGCCACCGCAATTCTGCCATCCGGAGCACTACCGGGGGCAGAAGATTCAACCACGCAACCTTCCACCACAGGAGAAAGAAAAAGATGCCCGAGCCGACAATCAGGGCGAAGATGGCCGCCCTGGAACGTCTGGCCTCGGACAGGTCTTACGACAGCATCGCCAGGCCGCCACTCTTGTACCGCCACGGAGCCAGTAGCAGCGCGACGAGCGCGCCGAGGCCCGCGGGCTCTGTTGGAGTAGCCAGGCCGGGGTAATCGATCCCATGACGATCGAGAAGAGGACGAACGCCTCCCAGCTCATCTTCAACGCATCAATCTTCTCGCGTCCGGTAGAGCCCGCATTCTCGGTCAGCTTGCCCCGTCCTTGGCTAAGTGGGCCATCACATAGATGCCGGCAGCACATATCCATCAGGATGAGCATCTGCGGTTGCCGCCACGTCGTCTGGGATCACTTCAGCGGCCAGGCCATTCACACGAACCAGCAGTTTGGCCGCAACTTCCTGCTTTAGTCCGCGCACTCTCTCTGGTGATGTCTTTCCTAGTCAGAGGAACAGCATCCTCCAGATCAATGATGAGGCATCAGCGCCGCTGGCCGCAGCCTTCTGAAGCCTGTAAACTGAATCTCACGGGACGAACAGATATGAGCGGCAGTCGTGCATAATCAATCCAGCTGCGCGGCATTGGACAAGAGCTTCCCGATCATTCCGGCATGATGATGACCGACCGGTTCTCCGAGCCCGGCCGGCAGTTCATTCATCGCCGGAAACCCCTACTCATAAAACTCCTTCGGATAAGGGAAACCACCCAATGATACCGTCGCCTCCTCGGCCCAGCGGACAACGGCCCGACCCACTTCCTCGAAGTGCTCGGCCCTCAGCTCGTTTTCGTCGGCAGTCAGTGCAATGGAACCGCACACTTCATTGTTCTCGTTCCACACAGGTGCCGCGACCGAATTGACGCCCTTGCGGAACCCGCTCTGTGATGTTGCGTAACGCTGGTCGCGGATCTGGGCCGTCGTTTCCTCAAGCGCCTGCTGATCGCCAGGAACATAGACGATCATCCCGCGCTTGACCTCCTTGAGAAGCTTCTGACGCTGCTGCGGATTCAGAAATGCGGTTATGGCCAGTCCGGATGCAGTGGCGGTAATCGGAACGCTTGTTCCAAGTTCCGACGAATAGGTGACGCCGTTTCGCCCCTCGACCTTATCGAAATAGGTGGCAAACGGAACGTTGTTCAGCATGAAGAAGGCCGTAAACCCCGTCGTATGCGCGGCACGTCGCAGGATTGGATGAACTGCCCTGCGATAAACATTGTCGCGCAACACCTGTGCTCCGATTTCCCAGGTCAGCAGCGTCGCCTGATACTTTCTGTCTTGTGTTTGTTCCACATAGCCGGCCGCAACCAGGGTACCTAGCAATCGTTGGACGGCACTCAGGTTCATATCCAGGTCACGGGCGAGCGCTGTGATTCCGATAGGCTCGCGCGCCAGGCAAAGCGCCTCGAGCAGACGAAGACCTTTAGCAAAAGTGGAACTCATGCCTTCTCCTACAAGTGGGGCCTTATCGCATAATGACAAAAGATTGTGTTCGAGAGTCAAGGCTTGATTTTCGAACTACTTGAGTTAATGTATTGCAAATAATACGTTCCATATCATTATTCGATAAAAGAGTTTGAATGATGGAAACCGCCCTCGATATTTCCGGTGCCTGGGAGCTGCCCGAGCATATCGTCATGCTGCGCGACATGATCCGTCGCTTCATGAAGGAAAAGGTACGTCCTGTTGAAGAGAGGCAGCCTCATGACAGCTACCAACTTCCCGAGAATGAGCTGGAAGCGCTGAGGGAAGAGGCTCGCCGTCTGGGTTTGTGGTGCCTGGCATCACCAAGAGAATATGGCGGTGGCGGTCTCGGCCTGCTGGGCCAGGTCATTGTGGCTGAAGAAGCCGCCAAATGCCGCATGGGAGCTTATGTACCCGCGTGCGGTGCTTTTGGCATCGATCCTCCGTCCGTCATCTGGCTGGGAACGGAAGCCCAAAAGCAGAAATACGGCATTGGCGCCATTCAGCGCGGCAAGAAGAACTTTGTTGCAATTTCGGAACAGGGTGGCGGATCGGATCCGGCTCGCACGATCAAGACGCGGGCCGTCCGCAAGGGTGATCGCTATGTGCTGAACGGTACCAAGATGTGGATCACCGGCGCAGACAGGGCCGACTGGGGCATTGTATTTGCCCGGACCGAAAGCGACGGCCGGAGCGGCATTACAGCCTTCATCGTGGATCGCGACACGCCCGGCATCACCTGCCGTCCGATCGAGGTCATCCGCTCATATGCTCCCTATGAGGTGATTTTTGACAACGTCGAAGTCCCCGAGGAAAACCGCCTCGGCGAAGAAGGTCAGGGCTTCGCCATATGCCAGAAGTGGCTGGTACACGCCCGCGTACCCTATGCGGCAGGCGTAATCGGCATTGCGCAGGAAGCGCTGTCGCTTGCCATTGACTGGGCCAGGCAGCGAAACGTCCACAAGTCGCGCCTGGCCGACAAGCAGGCAATCCAGTGGATGATTGCCGACAGCGAGATGGAACTGCGCGCTGCACGACTCCTTGTTTACCAGGCAGCCTGGAACGGCGACCTCGGCAAGGACATCAAGACCGATGCCTCGATCGCCAAGGTCGTGGCGACCGAGACGGCCTGGCGCGTCGTCGACCGTTGCATCCAGATCCTTGGCGGCATGGGCGTCTCCCGTGAAATGCCGCTTGAGCGTTGGTATCGCGAGCTCCGCATCAAGCGCATCGGTGAGGGTCCTTCGGAAGTCCATCGCATGGTCCTGGCGCGCGAGCTTCTGGGGGGCTGACGATGTCGATCGATCTGGAGATCACCGGTGGCATTGCCCTGATCACAATCAATCGGCCCGAAAAGGCGAATGCTCTCGATGCCGAGCACTATGCCGCCCTGAGCGAGGCATGGATGCGCGTTCGCGACGATGATGCGATCAATGCCGCCATCGTCACCGGTGCGGGAGACAGGATTTTCAGCGCCGGTGCCGACCTGAAGTCATGGATCGGCCGGGAGCGGAAGAAGTCTGATCTCTGGAACACTCAGGCCAACATGTTGCTGAACCGCGGCCTGGAGGTTTGGAAGCCCGTCATCTGCGCGATCAACGGAGCCTGCGTCGGCGGCGGCATGACGCTGATGCTCGCCACGGACCTGCGCGTTGCTGTGACGGGTACACGGTTCAGCCTGGCGGAAGTCCGTCGCGGAGTCATCGCTGCAAACGGCGGCACCCAGCGGATCATGCGCCAGCTCCCCTATGCAATTGCCATGGAGATGTTGCTGCTCGGCAGCGATATTGACGCGGAAACCGCGCTGCGGTGGGGATTGATCAACCGCGTCGTGGAGCGCGATGCCCTGCTGCCCACGGCCTTCGAGCTCGCCCATGCCATCTGCCACAATGCACCGCTCGCCGTGCGAGCGGCCAAGGAGCTCGCCATCCGCTCATTCAACCTGCCTCTCTCCGAGGGGCTCCGCCTCGAGCAGTACGTAAATTCGATCCTTCAGGAAACTCGTGATGTTCAGATCGCACGCGACGCCTTCGCCGCAAAGCAGCAGCCAGACTTCGAAGGCAGGTGAGATGTCGACGGACACCCCCAGCGCGCCGCTGCCTCTGGCAGGAATCCGCGTTCTGGACCTAACCCAGATCTACAACGGTCCTTACGCGACGTTCCTCATGGCCATGGCTGGTGCGGAGGTCGTCAAGATCGAACCCCCGGGCGGTGAATATCTGCGCAGGCGCGATCCGACGGCCGGAGCGTTCATGCCCTTTGCAATGCTGAATGGCTGCAAGCGCTCGGTTTCTCTGAACTTGAAGACGGAGAAGGGCCGCGAGCTGTTTCTGCGCATGGTGGAAACAGCTGATGTCGTTGTGGAGAACTATTCTCCCGGCGTCATGGACAGGTTCGGCCTGGGCTGGGATGTGCTGCGCAGGAGCAACGAACGCATCATCTTCGCTTCCGGTTCCGGTTATGGCCAGACCGGCGGCTACCGGGATCTGATGGCCATGGATCTTACCGTTCAGGCCATGGCCGGCGTGATGAGCGTGACCGGATTTCCGGATGGCCCCCCGCTGAAGTCCGGTGCGGCGCTGTGCGATTTCTTTGGCGGCACGCACCTTTTCGGCGCGATTGTCGCTGCCCTCTTCCGGAGGGAGCGCACCGGGCTTGGCGCGCGCATCGATGTTCCGATGCTCGACTCCGTGTATCCATCGCTGGCTTCGAACATCGGAATGCTTTATGGCAACAAGCGCGGCCTTCCCCTGCGCACCGGCAATCGGCACGGAGGTTTGTCGCTCTGTCCCTATAACGTTTACCGTGCCAGGGACGGATATATCGCCATCATCTGCAATAACGACCGGCACTGGCGGGGACTGCTGGCCGCGATGGGAAGGCTGGACATGGCCAACGACCCGCGCGTCCTAACCATGTCCGACCGGTGTCGGAACATGGACTTCGTGGACGACTTTGTCACCGCCTTTACGTCGCAAAAGGACAAGGCCGAACTTTGTCGGCTTCTCCTCGAGAGCAAGGTTCCGCATGCGCCGGTTCGCGATCTTCACGAGGTGGTGCGTGATCCCGTGCTCATCGAGAATGGAACGCTGCGCGAAGTTGACCACCCCGAGTTCGGTCGGATCATCGTCAACAACAGCCCTCTCCGGTTCATGGAGACCGAACAGCGGCCCTACCAATGCTCCCCGCGCTACGGCCAGGACAACAAAGACGTTTACTCGGAATTGGGACTCAAGGCCGACGAGATCGAAGAGATGCGCAGGGAGGGCGTGATCTGATGCGCGGCAGGGTGGTGATTTCCGGCGTCGGAAATACGCGCTACGGGCAACACCCCGGACGGGACAAGATTGACCTCATCGTCGAGGCTGCGCGCAATGCGCTCGCCGACGCCAACCTTGACAAGGATGAGATCGACGGCGTCTTCGTGAAGTTGGCGACCTCCTCGCCGGGCATTCTCTACGGCCAGAAGGTTTCGGAGGCATTGGGTCTGCGACCCACGATCGGCTGCGCCCTCGATCAGGGCGGCGCCGCCAATATCGGGCTGGTGACATACGCCGCTTTGGCCATTGAGGCGGGCATCATTCGCAATGCACTGATCTGCTACGGCGACACGGCCCGCACCGGCACGCACGCGGCATATCACCGGCCGCGCGGCGACGATGCGGTGATGGGCTGGTACTCCACCGCGGCCGGCTATGCCATGATCCATCAGGCTTACCGCGAGAGCTACAAGGTTCCGGACGAGCACTTCGGCATTGTCGCAGTCACGGCACGCAACCACGGCGTCGGCAATCCCGATGCCCACCTCCGCCAGCCCCTGTCGATGGACGAGTATCTGAAACGTCCGTTTGTCATTGAGCCGCTTCGGCGGGACGATATGTGCCTGGTTTCCGACGGCGGCGCGGCGATCATTCTGACCAGCAGCGAGGAGGCGAAAAGGAAGAAGAATGCGCGCGCGGTTCCCATCCTCGGACTGGGCCAGGCCCAGGAGAGTTGGGAAGTTCATCTTCGGCCGAACCTGCTGAGCACGCGGGCACGCGACAGCGCCGAAATGGCGTTCCGCCAGGCCGGCATCCGCCGTGAGGACCTGAGCTTCGCCCAGATCTATGACTGCTTCACCATCACCGTTCTCCTGACACTCGAGGACTACCTGCTGGCCCCGGCGGGACAAGCCGGCGCCAGGGCGCTTTCGGAGGGCCTGGGCGTCGACGGCTGGCTGCCGCTCAACACATCGGGCGGTCTGCTTTCGGAATCTGGAATTCCGGGGCTGCAGCTGATCATCGAGGCCGTGCGCCAGCTGCGCGGCGAAGCGCGCCTGCAGGTGAAAGAGCCGCGCTACGGGATCGTGTCGAACCAGGGAGGCTCGATGCATACCCATGCAACAATGATCTTGGGGGCCGCTGGGTAATGTCCGTCAACATACAGATAGCGCCAGTAAATTCTCACTATTGGTCGGCCCTGGCCAAGGGTGAATTGCACTACCAGCGCTGCCAGAAATGCGGCCACAGCTGGCTTCCGGCGAGGGAAACCTGTCCGCGCTGCCTGTCTGAGGAAAGCGAGTGGGTGCCTTCCTCCGGCCGCGGCAAGATCCTTTCCTGGATCTCCTATCACAAGGCCTATGCCCCTCACCTTGCGGACAGGATCCCCTACAACGTTGCCATCGTCGAGCTCGACGAGGGCCCGCGGCTCATCACCAACATCATTACCGAGCCACCAGACAGGAAGGTAAGCGTCGGAGCGGAGGTTGTACTCAAGATTGAAAAAGATTTCGGGCTTCATTTGCCGCGATTTCGTCTCGCAAGCCCCAAGCCAATGTCAGAATAGAAAACTAATTTCGGCCCCACAGGCCTCACCAAACCATGGGAGGTGAACGCTCATGACCAAGGCAAACCTGCCGAACGGCGCAGAGATTATTGTCGATTATCTCATTGAACAGAAAGTGCCGTACATGGTCGGCGTATGCGGCCATGCCAATATCGGCCTCATGAACGCGGCTGCCGACCGGCAAGATCGCTTCGGAACGATTTCGGTCCACAATGAGCAGACCGCCGGGTTCATGGCGGATGCCTATTTCAGGGTGACGGGTCAGCCGCTTGCCACCTACACCTCGGTCGGGCCTGGTTCGATCGCCATTCAGGTAGCGATCGCCAACGCGCTGTTCGATGGCTCCGCGATCCTCGCGATCACCGGTAACATTCCGACTCAGCAGTTCAACCGCATGCCATTCCAGGAGCTCGGCCACCACTACCAGGCCGACTTTCCGTCAGCCATGCGGCCCTATGTCAAACGCTCGTTCCAGGCGACACGGACTGACATGCTGCCGCACATGGTCCGGCACGCCTACAACGCCATGATGGCTGGGCGAAAGGGTCCCGTCCACCTCGACGTTCCCATGAACGTCTTTGACGAGGTGACGGAGGAGACCGTCGACTACTTCCCCAAGAATTGGCGCGACAACATCCATCAGGATTGCGCCGCCGATCCGCAGGCTCTGGCACAGTGCGTCGAGATGCTGCTCTTGGCCGAGCGCCCTGTGATCGTCGCCGGCAACGGCGCACTGGGACAAACCGTGGAAAAGGAGCTGCTTGCGCTTGCGCGCATGCTCAACATTCCCGTGGCATCGACGGCGCAGGCCAAGGGCGTGATAGACGAAAACGATCCCCTGTGCCTCGGACCGCTTGGCCGCGACGGCGTCTATCCGTCGAACCGCGCCACCCGCGGATGCGACGTGATCCTCGCCATCGGCACGCGTTTCGGAGACCGGTCCTCGTCATCGTGGCGGCATGGCGTCACCCACGCGATTCCGCCGCAGAAACTCATCCACGTCGACATTGATCCGGGTCAGTTCGGCCGCAACTATCCCCCGGCCCTGGCCATTGTTGCCTCCGCACGCACCTTCATCCAGCAGCTGATCGAGGCCTTCTCCGCGCGGCAGGCAGACGTGCAGCGTTCGATCACCGCTCGGGCTTCGTGGACGGAACGCTGGCAGAAGTGGAAGCGCCAGTGGGATCAGGATGTCTATGCGGGCGCCAATCGTGGTGACCAGCCGATCCATCCCGACCGCCTGGTGAATGAGATGGCCAAGGCGCTCCCGGCCAATGCGATTGTCGCCGCGGACATTGGTATGAACCACACCTGGCTGGTGCAGCAGTGGCGTGTGCGTTCCGGCGGGCAACTCATCCAGTCCGGGGGCCTCGCCGCAATGGGCATGGGCGTCTGCGGTGCCCTCGGCGCGAAGCTCGCCGCACCGGACAGGGTGGTTGTGTCCTTCTCCGGCGACGGCGGCTTCATGATGCACTCCAATGCAGTCGCCACCGGCGTCGAATACGACCTGCCGGTCATATGGGTGGTTATGAACAACGGTGGCTATATCTCGATCCGCGACCTGCAGCGCGGACGCTATGGCAAGGAGTATGCAACGCGTTTCGTCAACGTGAAGACGGGCGAAATACAGTCGGCCGATCTGGCGTTGATGGCACGCGCCCTGGGTGCGAACGGCATTCGCGTCGACCACCCGGATGAACTGGGCGGCGCCTTCGAGGCTGCGATCGACAGCGGTCGTCCGACCGTCATCGACGTCCGCACGCAGCCCGACGTGCAGCGCCTGACGGCCGGCGTACTGGACTTTCCGCCCATCCTCGGAGCTCCTCCCAGCTACAATCCGGACCCGCTGGACTGAGGTGGTGACGAACATGTGTGTGAGAACACTCGAACTCTATATCGACGGGCAGTGGGTGCCAGCCTCGGGGACCGGCGGAATTGACGTGGTCAATCCCGCAACCGAGGAGGTAATGGCACGCGTGCCCCTGGCGTCCGAAGCTGACCTCGACGCAGCTCTCGAATCCGCACGCCGCGGGTTCGAGATCTGGCGGGCCGTTCCACCCGCCGAGCGGTGCCGCATCATCCAGCGAGCTGCCCGGCTTCTCCTCGACCGCGCCGACAGGGTTGCACCGATCATGTCGGATGAACAGGGCAAACCGCTGTCCGAGTCCCACGCCGAGATCACGCGGGCGGCCGAGCTGCTCGAGTGGGCCGCGGAAGAAGGGCGCCGCACCTACGGGGAGACGATCCCCTCGCCCAACGGCTTGCGATACCTTACTTTCTGGGAGCCGATTGGCCCGGTGCTCGCTCTCACGCCGTGGAACTTTCCGATGGTCTCGCCGGCGCGCAAGGTTGGTACATCCCTGGCGGCCGGCTGCAGCTGCATCCTGAAGCCTTCGGAACTTACACCCCACGCTGCCCTCGAACTGGTCCAGGCCTTCCACGACGCGGGCCTGCCGGCCGGCGTCATCAACATGGTGCTTGGCGAGGCGGCACCCATCTGTGACAGGCTTCTGAATTCGCCGGTGATCCGCGCGGTGACGTTCACCGGTTCGGTACCAGTGGGCAAGCGGATCGCCGAACAAGCCGGTCGCCTCCTCAAACCGGCCGTGCTGGAACTCGGGGGGCACTCGCCTGTCATCGTGTTCGAAGATGTCGACGTGGAGCGCGTGGCTCGCGCGGCCGTGGCTGCGAAGTACCGAAACGCCGGCCAGGTCTGCACGTCTCCGACCCGCTTCTACATCCAGGACGCGATCTACGAGAAGTTTGTCGAAACCTTTGCCGCGCACGCGCGCAGCATCCAGCTTGGCGTCGGCACGGACGGCGCCCAGCAGATGGGGCCAGTCGCGAGCGGCAGAAGACGCGAGGCACTGCTGGCAGTTTTTGCGGACGCGGTGCAGTGCGGTGCCCGGCTGGTGCTTGGAGGCAAGGCTGCCGGTCGGACGGGATATTACCTGGAACCGACCATCTTTGCGGAGGTGCCCGAACACGCCCGGATCATGAACGAAGAGCCGTTCGGTCCGGTGGCGCTGTTTAACCGCTTCTCCACGCCGGATGAGGCTGTGGCGAAGGCGAACGCTCTTCCGTACGGCCTCGCCGCCTACGTCTTCACGACCAACGTGCATACGGCACGGTCCGTTGTGCACGGCATCGAGTCCGGCGTGGTCGGCCTAAACAGCTTCTCCGGGTCGAATCCCGAAACACCGTTCGGCGGCAACAAGGACAGCGGTCTGGGCCGGGAGGGTGGCACCCGCGGAGTCAGGGAGTTCATGACGCTCAAGTTTACGGTGGAGGGACAGCTGTGAGCGAGAAAAAATTCAAGGCGTTGATCGTCGGCGCCTCTGGAATGGTTGGAAGCAACCTTTACGCCAGACTTTTCACGATGCCGGAATGGGAAGTGGTGACGCTGTCGCGGCGTCCCGTTCCGCTCGCAAGCTCGAGCCGCCACCTGGCCGTCAACCTGCTCGATCCCGACCAGTGCCGTGAGGCGGCGAACCAGTTGGCGGACATCACACATGTGTTCTTCTGCGCCCGCGCCGTCGAGCCCAATTACGTCATCAAGCTCGACGAGAACCGCCTGATCGTCGAAAACCTGCTGGATGCCCTGGCACCTGTCGCCAAGAATCTTCAGCACGTGCAGATCATCCACGGAATGAAATGGTACGGGTCCCATCTCGGCCCCTACCGCACACCTGCCAAGGAAAGTCATCCGCGCCTGCCGGGGCCGAACTTTTACTACGAGCAGCTCGACGCGCTCGTCGAGCGAGCCAACCGCGAAGGATGGACCTGGTCGACGCTGCGTCCGCATTTCATCTGTGGCACCGCCGTCGGCAGCCCGTCCAACCCCGTCTCCACGATCGGTGCCTACGCGGCAATCCTGAAGGAGCTCGGCGAACCGCTGCACTTCCCCGCAACCGAGGCCGTCTGGACCGCTCATCTGAACGTCACGGACGTCAGTCTCCTGTCGAAGGCGATGGTCTGGGCAGCAACGGAGCCGCGCTGCGCAGGCGAAGCGTTCAACATCGTCAACGGCGATACCTTCTGCTGGCGCGACATGTGGCCCATGATTGCCGACAATTTCGGCATGAAACCCGGCGAACTTAGGGCTACGAAGCTGCGCGACTTCATGTCCGACAAGGACGGCGTTTGGAAGAAGATCGCCGAGGAGAAGGGGCTGCGCTTCTTGAACGTGGATGCGGTCGCTGACTGGGCCTTTGCCGATGTCATGTTCGCCGGCGCCTGGGATCAGACAGCCTCCGTGGTGAAGGCGCACCATTACGGGTTCAGCGAGATGGTCGATACAGAAGAGATGTTCCAACGTCTGTTCGGCCAGTATCGCGAACTCGGCATTCTGCCATGAGGAGAAAGCGGATGGACGCACGGAAACTGAGTTGTACGACGGTCACCTTTGGCTGTCCGGTCGATGAGGCCATCCTGGCAATGAGCCGCGCCGGGTTCACGTCCACGGAGCTCTGGCCGCGTGACTACTACTTCAGCAACGACGGCCCCGAAGCCGTTCTCAATGCGCTCACCAAGGCCGGGATGACGGTCTCCTGCTATCAGAACCTGCGCAATTACGAAGGAATGCCCGAGCATTTGCGGGACACGAAAAACCGAATTGCCGAGCAGATTTTCCAGCAGATGCAGCTGCTTGAAGCAGAGACGTTGGTTCTCTGCTCCAACATCGCTCCCGAAAGCACTGGAGACGAGGACCGCATCATTTCCGACCTGGGCCAGCTCGGCGATCTTGCTGCGCGCTATGGCCGGCGCGTCGCCTGGGAACCCATCTGCTGGGGACGCTGGGTGAAGGATTACCGGCATGCCTGGGAGATCGTCCGCAAGGTCGACCACGATAACATCGGCCTGGTTCTCGATTGCTTCCACATCTTCACGCTCGGGCTGCCCCTGGACGTCATCTCGCAGATCGCCCGCGAGAAGATCTTCATCGTCGAAGTGGCAGACATTCCGGGCTGCAACCTCGACTTCCTCGAGTTGAGTCGCGCTTTCCGCCTGTTTCCGGGCGAAGGGGTTTCCCCGATAGGCGACTTCATGGAGGAAGTGCGGCGCACCGGCTACGACGGGATCCTCTCGGTCGAGATTTTCAACGCGTACTACAGGACACTGCCCCCGGATGTCGTGGCCCGGCGCGCGCGGGCATCCTTGGAACCGTTCCTGTGACGGATCCGATGGGCAGCTGACATGACCGGACAAGCAGATTGGGATCTCATCGTCGTCGGTTCAGGGGCTGCCGGGTGGTCGGCAGCAGTTACCGCTGCGCTCAAGGGACTGAAGGTCATCGTTCTTGAGAAGGCGCCCTATTTCGGCGGAACCACGGCGAGCTCCGGCGGATGGATCTGGGTTCCGTGCAGCAAGCAGGCGAACGAAGCCGGTGTCCAGGACAGTATCGAGAAGGCCCGCCGCTATCTGGAAGTGGAGACTGGCAAGAACTTCCGTGCGTCTCATGTGGACGCTTATCTGGCGAGGGCTCCCGAGGCCCTCGATTTCCTTACCAGCAATAGCGATCTCGCCTTTGACCTCGGTCCCCAGTACTCGGACTATCATGCCGAGTATGAGGGCGGGCTTCCCGGCGGCCGTGCCCTTGTTGCGCGTCCCTACGATGCGCGCAATCTGGGCGCCCACAAGGCGAGGCTGAAACCGCCCCTACCGGAAACGACTTTCCTCGGCATGATGGTAGGCTCCGGCAAGGAGCTGAAGCACTTCTTCAACGCGACACGCTCCCCCGTCTCGGCTGCCTACGTCAGCGTGCTTCTGGCACGCTACGTTAAGGACCGTGTGTTCTTTGGCCGTTCAATGCGCCTCACCAATGGAAGCGCAATGGTTGCCCGTCTCGCCGCAACCGCCTTCCGTCTCGGCGTCGAGCTGCGGCTGGAAACCCCGGTCCGGGCCCTCCTGTTCGAGAACGGCGGCGTCACCGGCGTGCTGGCAACCCATGACGGCAAGACCTTCGACCTCCGGGCTCGCGGTGGCGTGGTGCTGGCGTCAGGTGGATTTGCCCACGACAAGGCGGTAAGACTGCAGCTCTATCCACATGTCCGCGATGGCAGCGACCACTATTCCGCGGTCGATCCCCATGTGACGGCTGACAGCTGGGACATGGTGCAGGCCGTCGGCGGCGAGATCATCAGCAACTTTCCGAATGCGGCAGCCTGGGTACCCCTGTCGCTAGTGCCGAGACCGGACGGCAGTCATGGCGTCTTCCCGCATTTCATCGACCGTGCCAAGCCCGGCGTCATGGCGGTCGTGCCCCCCGGCAGACGGTTCGTCAATGAGGCTGTCAGCTATCACGACTTCATCCAGGCGCTGATCAAGGCCCGTGCGGGCCAGGGTGAGTGCGCCTGCTGGCTCATCGCGGATCACGACGCCATCCGCAAGTACGGCCTTGGCCACGTGAAGCCCTTTCCCGTACCGATGGGACCGGCTCTCAAGTCAGGATATTTGCGGCGCGGCAACACCCTGCCCGAGCTCGCCGAAGCCTGCGGTCTGGATGCGCAGACGCTCCAGACGACGGTCCAGAACTACAACCGCCACGCGGAATCGGGGGAGGATCCCGAATACGGCCGGGGTACCAGGGCCTACAACCGCTACCTGGGCGATCCGCAGCACAAACCCAATCCCTGCGTCAGACCGCTCAGAACGCCCCCGTTCTACGCGGTCCGCCTTGTTGCGGGCGACCTCGGCACATTCGCCGGCATTGCGACGGACGAAAATGCCCGCGTTCTGGATCAGTCGGGCACCGCAATTCCCGGGCTTTACGCCGCCGGCAACGATGCAGCCAGCATCTTGTCGGGCACCTATCCCGGTGCCGGCATCACACTCGGGCCCGCAATTACCTTCGGATACCTGGCGGCGCTGGATGCCGCGGACACACTAGGGAGGAAACTGAAGGATGGAACTTCGTAATGTTGGACGTTCCGGCCTGCGCGTGTCAGTTCTCGGGCTGGGTTGCAACGCCTTTGGAATGAGATGCGATGCGGGGGAGACAAGCCGCATCGTCAGTGCGGCAATCGATGCCGGCATCAATTTCTTCGACACTGCAGATTCGTATGGCGACGGACGGTCGGAGGAATTCTTGGGCAAGGCTCTGGCCGGCAAACGCGACCAGCTGGTGGTCGCCACCAAGTTTGGCTGGCCGCTCGGCCAGGGTCGCGAGGGGCGAGCTGCCGATACATCCATCAGGCGGTCGAAGCAAGCCTGAAAAGGCTTGGTACCGACTGGATTGACCTCTATCAGTTGCACAGGCCCGATCCGAACACGCCCATCGAGGAAACGATCACCACGCTCGAGGACCTGCGACGGCAGGGAAAGATCCGCTACTACGGTTGCTCGAATTTCTCGGGACTTCAGATAACGGAAGCCGCTCTCACCGCCAAGCTTCTTGGGGCTGAGGGCTTCATCTCGACGCAGACCGAATACTCTCTGCTCTCCCGCAAGGCGAAAAGCGATCTGCTGCCGTACCTGTCGAAGTACGGGATGTCGCTCCTTCCGTATTTCCCCCTGGCAAGCGGACTTCTCACCGGCAAGTACAAGCCGGGCAAGCTTCCCGAAAAGAGCCGTCTTACCGATCCCAACACCCCCTGGCTAGAACGCGAGGCGAACCGCTGGCTCACTCCGGAAACCCTTTCCTTGGTGGCGGCGCTGGACGGCTTTGCAGCACAAGGCGGACTCGATCTCCTGTCACTGGCCCTTGCTTGGCTGGCTTCCCATCGCGAGATCGCGAGTGTCATTGCCGGTGCAACGGCTCCTGAGCAGGTGCGTACGAATGCTGACGCCGTTTCGCACCGCCTATCCGATCAGCAGTTGGCCGAACTGGAATCGCTGATATCTAATATCACATAGTGATATCTGATCTGGAACAAACGAATATAATATTGTCATTCTCCGATTTCGATGTTCTATTATTGCGCACCACTTTGGTGTCGAATGCAGCCGATACTTGGACGCCTGTGCTATCCAGTCAGAGTACCTAATAAGGGGAGGAACAATGGTAAGTAATATTTCCCGCAGCCTGTGGAAGGGTCTGCTGATCGGCACGATGTCGATGGCTTTCACGCATCAGACACTTGCCCAAGAAGAGATCCGGATTGGCGAGGTGAGCAGCTTCACGGCCTATCCTGATCACATGTCTCACTATGAAAACGGCATGAACCTGGCTGTCGATGAAATCAATGCGGCAGGTGGCGTGGACGGGCGCAAGATTGTCATCATCAAGCGCGACGACAAGGCCAATCCTGGCGATGCAATTCGCGCAGCGGAGGAACTGGTGACGCGCGGGCAGGTGCATGCCATCACTGGTTCATATCTCTCCAGCATTGCCCTCGCCCTGAATGAATGGGCTGGGCGCAACAAGTTCCCGTTCCTCGCCACGATGTCCCTGTCGGACAGGCAGATCTGGCAGGAACGGAATCCTTACGGTTTCCGGCTGCGCGCCGGCACCTACACGCAGGCTGCCATCCTGGCTGAAAAGGCTGCGGAGCTGAAGAAGAAGCGCTGGGCGCTTGTTTACCCGAACTACGAGTTCGGCCAGCTGGCTGCCGCGACGTTCAAGCGCATGCTGCAGGAACAGCAGCCGGATGTGGAGTTTGTGGCTGAGCATGCAACCCCCTTGGGTAAGATCGAGTCGAGCGGCGTTGTTCAGGCCATCCTCGACGAGAAGCCGGACGCGCTGTTCAGCGTCCTGTTTGGTGCCGACCTGTTGAAGTTCGTGCGGGCGGGCTCGACGCAGGGTCTCTTCGATCAGGTTCAGGTGTATGGCATGGTGGCCGGCGAGCCGGAAAACCTTGAGCCTCTCGGCGCCGACGCTCCCGAGGGATGGTGGGTGACCGGCTATGACTGGACAAACACGGACATTCCGGCCCACAAGGCATTTCTGGAGGCATATCAGGCCCGGTACGGCAAGCATCCCGGCATTTCCTCCATCATGGGCTATACTGCGGTGAAGACGATGGCGGCGGCAATCGACAAGGCCGACAGCCTTGATCCCGAAGCCATTGTGGCTGCCATGGCAGATCTCGAGGTCGATATGCCGTGGGGTCAGATCAACTATCGAACCATCGACAACCAGTCCACGATTGGGTCGTTCCTCGGCAAGACCGCCCAGACCCCGAACGGCCCGGTGCTGGTTGACGCCGTTTACAAGGACGGCAGGACGTACCAGCCCACGGACGAGATGATCGAGCAGTGGCGAGCTGAAGCCAAGTAGCCTTAACACGACTTGCCCTTGGCCGGGACAGGTGACTGCCCCGGCCCGCCAGTTTCCTTCTTGAGAGTATGGCTATGGAGTTATCGGGCCTGATCGTTCAGATCCTGAACGGTTTCGCGGAGGCATCATCCCTGTTCATGATTGCCGCCGGTCTATCGATCATATTCGGCGTCACGCGCATCGTGAATTTTGCACATGGCTCGCTGTATATGATCGGTGCATACGTCGCCTATTCAACAATTTCCTTCTTCGGAAGTCCGATCTGGTTCTGGCCGGCCCTTCTGGTTGGTGCTGTTGTGGCGGCCATCATCGGACTGGTCATTGAAGTCCTGCTCCTGCGGCGTATCTATCAGGCGCCCGAACTTTCCCAATTACTCGCTACTTATGCAGTAATGCTTATTGTCCAGGATGCGATCCTCTACATCTGGGGACCGGTTCCACTTCTTGGACCTCGGGCCCCGGGCCTGGAGGGAGCCATAAGCATCCTCGGCCGCCAGTTTCCGACCTATAGCCTTTTCCTGATTGTTGTCGGTCCCGTTGTTCTCGGCATTCTGTGGTTGCTGATCTCGAACACGCGGTGGGGCCGTCTGGTTCGTGCAGCGACCCAGGACAGGGAAATGGTGGCAGCGCTGGGCATCAACCAGGCGTGGCTGTTTACCTCCGTCTTTGTCCTGGGTGCATTTATCGCCGGCCTGGGAGGCGCGCTTCAGTTGCCCCGAGAACCGGCAAACCTCGAAATGGACATTCACGCCATCACCTCGGCTTTCGTTGTTGTGGTGGTTGGCGGATTGGGTTCCCTGCCGGGAGCTTTCCTTGCTGCCATTCTCGTGGCGCAGGTCAAGGCACTGTGCCTCTGGCTGGGTGTGGTCGACCTTGGACTGTTCAAGCTGTCTCTCCCGAAATTCACGATCGTCGTTGAATTCGTGGTGATGGCGATTGTGCTCATCTTCCGCCCCTACGGTCTGCTGGGCAATGCGCCGGTGCTGTCCCGCCATGCGCATAAGCTGGCAAGTTCGATGATCATGTCGCCCCTGGGACCGGTCAGCCGTGTTGTGATGGTGGCGCTCCTGATTGCTCTGGCATGCGTGCCGCTGCTGCGCTCCAGCTTCCCCTATTTCCCGATCCTGATGCTGGAGATCCTCATCATGATGATCTTCGCATCGAGCCTGCAGCTGCTGATGGGCCCGGGCGGCATGCACTCCTTCGGTCATGCGGCCTATTTCGGTCTCGGCGCCTACGCCACGGCCGCCATGGTCAGCTACTGGGGTCTGCCTCTGGAGCTCGCCATCATCATCGGCATAGGAGGAGCTCTGCTTGGCGGTGTGCTCCTCGGCTGGTTCTCCGTGCGGCTCACCGGGGTCTATCTGGCAATGCTGACCCTGGCCTTCGGACAGATCGTTTGGGCTGTCTTCTATCAATTCGAAGGTCTGGCGGGCGGTGAAAACGGAATAACCGGCGTATGGCCCGAGGGAATCTTTGGAAGCCGGGACATGTTCTTCTATCTCACACTCGGGTGTCTGGCTGTCTCGCTGATCTTCCTCTACAGGGTGCTGTTCTCGCCATTCGGCTACGCCCTGCGCGCTGGCCGGGATGCGGCTCTGCGAGCAGAATCCGTGGGGATCAACGTGGCGCGGGTCCAGTGGCTGGCCTTCATTCTGGCCGGCGGCGTGGCTGGCCTGGCCGGAGCTCTCTACGTTCTTTCGAAGGGCAGCGTTTCTCCGGAAATCCTGTTCGCCACCCGTTCAATCGAAGGACTGGTCATGGTGGTGCTGGGCGGCGAATTCGCCATTGGCGGCGGAGCGCTTGGAGCTGCCGCGTTCGTCTGGCTGCGTGACACCATTGGGTACAACGCAGACTACTGGCGAGCTGTCCTGGGCGTGGTCACGCTCTTCCTGCTTCTGGTTCTTCCGGAGGGATTGGTCAGTCTCTTCCGCGTTGTAGATCGCATGAGAGGGGTCAAGTAGTGTCGCTTCTCACCATCAGAAACATCAGCCGCTCTTTTGGCGGCGTTAAGGCCAACGACAACATCTCGTTCTCGCTTGGCAAAGGAGAACTTCTGGCGCTCATTGGCCCCAATGGAGCCGGCAAGTCGACGCTGTTCAACACCATCACGGGCCAACTCAGGCCGAATTCGGGCTCCATCCGGTTCGAAGGCACGGAACTCGTAGGCGTGCTGCCGCGGGACATCTGGCGCCTTGGGATCGGTCGCACGTTCCAGATCGCACGGCTCTTCGGATCGATGACGGCCGTCGAAAATGTCCAGGTTGCCCTGATGTCGCGGGACCGGAAGATCTTCAACTTCTGGCGCTGGGGAAGCAACTACGGCCGGGATGAGGCCATGGCTCTGCTGGAGAGGGTTTCCCTGGCAGACCAGGCCGGGAAGCCATGTAACCACATGGCTTACGGCGACATCAAGCGACTGGACCTTGCTGTTGCGCTTGTTCACAAGCCCCGTCTCCTCCTCATGGACGAGCCCACTGCGGGCATGGCTCCCCATGAACGGGTGGCGCTGATGGCACTGGTGAAACGGCTTGTGGACGAAGACGGCCTGTCGGTGCTGTTTACCGAACACAGCATGGACGTCGTGTTCGCCTATTCGGACCGGATCATCGTATTGGCCCGGGGTCAGCTGATCGCGGAAGGCTCGCCGGAAGAAATTAGGAACCATCCAAAGGTGCAGCAGGTCTACTTCGGTTCCGGAAATACTTTTGAACACGAGATGACCAAGGCATGAGCAACATCGCTTCTGAAACGAAGACGACGGTCCGGGATGAGAAGCTGCTCGAGGTGGAGCATCTATCAGCGTGGTACGGAGCGGCTCAGGTCCTGTTCGACATGAGCTTCGAGGTAAACCGGGGCGAAGTCGTCGCCATCATGGGAAGGAATGGCGCCGGGAAGTCTACCACCTTCCTGTCGCTGATGAACCTGATCAGCCGCGTGCGTGGCGCAGTCCGTTTCCGGGACCATGACATCCGGGACGTGCCGACGTTCAAGATTGCCCAGTTGGGCTTGGGCTTCGTGCCCGAGGACCGGAGAGTCTTCACGGATCTGACCGTCCTCGAGAACCTCGACATCGGCCGCCAGCCGCGCCGTGCGTGGGGTGACGGCACTCTCGCAAAGGAGTGGACCATCGAGGAAATGTTTGAAATGTTCCCCAATCTCGCGGAGCGCCGCAATCAGCTGGCCGGCCGCCTGAGCGGCGGTGAGCAGCAAATGCTGACGGTTGCACGTACGCTGATGGGACACCCGTATCTGATCCTGCTGGACGAGCCGTCGGAAGGCGTGGCCCCGGTCATCGTGGAACAGATGATCAACCTCCTTCTCAGGCTGAAGGAGGCCGGCGTCTCCATCCTGCTGTCCGAACAGAATCTGCATTTTGCCTATCAGGTGTCCGATCGCGCCTACATGCTGGAGCGCGGTCAGATTGCCTATCACGGTCCCATGAAGGAGCTTATGAACGACCAGGAGACCATCCAGAAGTACCTCTCCGTGGGAGCGGTGTGATGGATATCGATCCACGTGGCCGCACGCCCAATCAAAACTACAAGCTGATCACGGGCCTAATTGTCCCCCGACCTATTGCTTGGGTGACAACCCTCAATATGGACGACACGGTCAATCTGGCCCCCTTCTCGGCATTCAATCTAGTCACGCATAAGCCACCGATGGTCATGCTGAGCATCGGAACCCGCGAAGGCCAACAGAAGGATACCTCCGCCAACATCCTGTCGCGCCGCGAGTTCGTCATTAACATAGCAAGCTTCGAGTTCGTCGAGCCGGTTCACGCTTCCTCGGCAAATCTCCCGTATGGCGAAAGCGAAAGCGCGAGACTGGACTTCCGCACGTCGGCTTCCAGGCTACTCGAGACGCCGCGCCTGTCGGATGTGGCTGCTGCCCTCGAATGCAAGCTGCGTGACTGCATCTCCTATGAAGATGCCGACAGCAGCGTTTTCATCGGTGATGTTCTCAACTTCTACGTCCGGGACGGACTGATGCGCGACGACAAGGTCGACGTGAAGAAGCTCAACCCGCTTGCGCGCATCGGTGGACCGAATTACGTCGCGCTCGGGGAGCTGAGGACGCTGCCAAGCGCGGAATTGCTCTTGTCTAGCCGTTGACCCTTATGGCGGATACCTGACCAACCTGGTTCCGTCAAGGGCGTGCAAAAGCTGGTGTAGCGGCGTCGTTTTGGGGGCGATCCTTGCGCAGGCCGCGGAAACGAGATCACGATCGCTTTCGCCGGCAATTGATGGCAACTGACCGCATGAGCCTGATGTTCCGGGAACAGCGGGGCGCCACAATTTGCGGGATGACCTTCAAAACGATCTGCATCTGACAGCGCCGTCCAGATGTCGTGAATTGTCGGCAATTGGCCCGCACCGTTCGGCTCTCTGCGTTGCTCCTAAGGTTTGAGGTACAGGGAGATGTTCTGCAGTATAGAGAGCGCAGCCCGCCGCAACCTATGCGCTATCAATTTATCAGCGAATCATGCATCCTCCTTAGGGATGGAGGAGTAAGGTGGGTGGGAAAGCTAGTCTCTCGTACTTGAGTGATCGGCGCCTGGCTGAGCTTTTTGAAGCCCGACGGCACGATGCGGGGTTCTTGAAACTCCTTAATGAAGAACTGAAACAGCGTTCCAGCGATGAAGCAAACGCGCTTCACGTTAAGGTTGCTGCAGTACGCCGTTCGCTTTCATCTGACTGGAGCAGCATTTCTGCACAACGACAGCAGTGGCCAGTCCGAACCTGGCTCAGCGACTTCTTTGTTGCTAGGGAAATAGAACGCCCGGACGGACGGCCACTCTATCGCTACCGGATGCGGGACGTTGAATATGAACGTGCAAAGTACCTCCTGCGCTTGCTTGCACGGGAGAATCGCCTGTTAAAGCCCGATCGTAGGGCCGGTGCGCTATTTGTCGCCTTCTGCGCCGAGTGGTTCAGAAGGGAAGCGCAGTCAACCTTTCTGGTGTGGGATAAACTCGCGCCGGACCTTTTTCCCGCCGTTCCCTATAACAGCAAGCAGAAGCTAACGGAGCTTGGTCTTCAATACTGGGGCCGGGAACTGCGCAGAAGCGAGCACGGACGTGAATTCCTCTTAACGCTCGCCTTGGAAGGGGGGGTACCGAGCCGCGTCCTGACTGAAAAGGAAAGGGGTTGGCTAAGAGCTTACCTCCGCACCATCATGCGTCACGCGATCTCTGGTAGCGCGGATACGCATGAACGCATCATGCTGATCGCGTCGGAAGAACGCGAAAGGGTACCCAAGAGCTATCGGCGAGATGATTTTGTCGAACTCTGCGCAGAGTTGGCCGAGAAGCTGTTGTACTTGCGAAACGAGGCCGAACGCGCCAGCGGCGGCAGGATCTCAAACTCGTCGATCCTGGATGCGATTCATCCGGACTGGTTCGATGAATTGCCGTTGTATGTTCCAGTGGAAAACAAAGCTCCGGTGCTGGAGCTTCTGACCGGCCTCCTGGACGAAAGGATTGAGGGTCTGACGACGGCGGGTGTCGAAGTCAGGCGTCTGCTCGTTCAGCGAGATGGGAAGTGGCATCCGGCCATCCAGATCCTCGCCGACGGTGAGGTGCCTGCCTCAAGGTTGCCCATCGCCTCTACCCATGCCAGACTCCGTGCCATTCCCTCCGGAGAGCTTGGCAAGCGTCTTTCCGGCGAACTGGCGTTGCTGGAACCTCCGATAGGAGAACAGAAGCGCTGGCGCGTGCACCCGTTGTCGCGCATATCCGAAGTGCTTGCCGGCTACCCCTTGGAAGAACCGGTTGACGTTTCTCTGACGTCTCCGGAAGAGGCACCCGTTATCTGGACGTGGCCCAGAGGAGAGCGCTTATGTTCCGATCTCCTTGTCTTTCAGGAACACGAAGAAACTGCGCGCGGAGAGAAGCTCCTTCGTTTCATCAGGGCCGGCTCGGTCAGTTCCTCGGCGAACCATCTCTATGTGCTGGTGCCTTCGCATTGGATCGTTGAGCCGGCTTGCGACGGAGCCATCGACAGTGTCGATGAGGCCTGGACCGGCGACCGACAGCTGATCCGCATCAAGGGAACGGTATATTTCAGTTCGGATACTGTGGAGACCCGTTTCCGGGTCGAACCGGGTGCGGACGATCGTATCCAGCAATTGCATTTGCCGTCCACCCAAGGAAACGGGTTCGATCTGTCGGACAAGGCAGTTGACCTCGCCTATGTTCCGTTTACTCCCCGGGTCCGGGAAGGTGAAAGGGGCGGTCCGCGTGATCCTCGCAGCGGTGAGTTCTTCTGGCGGCGGCCTGGCGAGCGGGGATGGCAACCGCTGGAAAACGCCCTGACCGACAGCGGCCTTTTCGAGCTGTCCTGGAGAGATCCCCAGGCTGGCATCCAGATCGAGAAGCGTGTCATTGCGCTGTTTCCGCAGGGCGCGGCTGTTCGTGGCGACATGAAAACCATGAACTCCGCTGTAATCAGGCTTGAGAACCTCCCAGGCTGGACAATCAAGACCAGCGACACGTCATTTTCTTTGGAGCAGATCCAGCCGGGAATGTGGGAGATCCAGTTCAAAGGTCGGCCAGTTTATTATCTGCCTCTGGAACTGCAGCCCCCTACCGGGCCTTCGATCAAGACTAGAGTTCATCTGACTGGACGCGACGCTTGCATTGTTCTTGAAAATGGCCTGCTACTCCAACCTTGTTCCCGTATAGACTTGTCGCAACTCCGGGGGGCAATTGCTCTCACTCCGCGTCCGACAACGCTCAATATCACCCCGAAAGGTTCGCGGACGGGCTTCAGGAGACAGCTCGAGGGCGAGCTGCCCCTCGGCATCCTGCGCGAAGCTGTCAGCGAAATGCTGGCGATCATGCCCTCGCAGGACGATGTGCTGGAGCTGGAATTTATCGGCGACTCCCGTCCTCCGATCCACGTCTCGCGCTACCGCTACGGGCAGCTTTCCATCGATGGCGATCGGATCAACTGGCCTGCCCCCGCCGATGGGAGCATCAGGCTTGTCGGCCGCATGCTCCTGAACCCTAGGGAGGAGTTCGCTCTGGAGGAGGAAGCACCGGGGATCTGGCATTTGCCGGATGCGTGTTCGGGCCCATGCCTTGCCTATCTTCGAGATGGCATTGATGTCGTTTCACGGCCTCTCCCCGTTGTTAGACCAGCAAATGATCAGGTCACCGGGTTCAGCGAAAACCTGCTGATTGGGGACTTTGAAGGGCGCCAGAATGCCCTCTTGCAAGCACTCAAGAGTTTTGGAGCTTCCCACGAAGAGAGAGATGTTCTGACCTGGCTACAGGACGCTGTCCTGAACCTGAATGGTCTTCCCGCCAGTGCTTTCGATACGCTGAAGCTCCTTCCTCGCGTTCCCGAAGCAGCGCTGCGCCTCCTGATCAGTGCCTCCAATGAGGCGGACAGAGGCGTCATCTGGGCGCTGCAGAACGAGCTGCCGTTCCTTTGGCTGGGCGTTCCGTTGTCGGCTTGGGCTACTGTTCTGGACGCTGAGTGCAGTGCAATCAGAAAATTGCTGGAACCGCTGCAGGGACCACAGTTTGCACGGGAGGTTGCACTCGACCGTCTGAAGAAGGTTCAGCAGCATCTCGTTGCATTCGAACCGGCGCTCGACTGGATCTTCACGCAATTTGGTTTACCTCCAGTGTGCGTGGATGAGCGTTTGTCGCTTCGGGAGCTCACCAGCGCCTTTATCACATCCCATTCACATCACGGCAGTGAATCGCCCAATGAGATGGGAGAATATCTTGCGTCCAAGGGATTCAAGCTCCATCCGGAGATCCTGTCGAAGTCTCACGAGCACTTTGCAGGTCTGTTTGCGCCTGTGCTTCTGGCGCTGAGTGCGCTTGG
>Ga0207867_1000960_pt1 | contig 24978 bp, 9 predicted proteins | sample HigsolmetaAR206D_FD_184838 | JGI IMG/M metagenome (GOLD analysis project Ga0207867, IMG submission 184838) | Ionic liquid and high solid enriched microbial communities from the Joint BioEnergy Institute, USA - AR20-6-D (SPAdes) (version 2) ...
TTCGCCTAGCGGCCTAGGGCGCACGCTTGGAAAGCGTGTTGGGTTAACAACCCTCACGAGTTCGAATCTCGTATCCTCCGCTCGCCTGACGAGCACCAGGCACGCCCGGTAGATCTGGGATCTACTGGGCGTGCCTCGCTTCTGGCTCGGCGCGAATGGGCGCCATCGCCGGTCCCCGGCCGTGCCGACACCTGGCGTCAGACCGCTGTAGCCACCCTCACGTGCTCGACGATCGCCTCTCCCACCGACGCGGCAAGCCGGGGCGGCACCGCGTTACCGATGAGCCGGCCGAGTGGCGCGAACTGCACCGGCGCATCAGGCGCCACGAACTCGTAATCTTGAGGGAAGCTTTGCAGGATGGCGGCTTCACGAAGGGTGATGGCCCGGTCCTGCTCGGGATGCCCGAATCGGCCCGTGCCGAAGTTGTAGGCCATCGTGGTGATCGTCGGGGAGGGTTCGTCCCAGGCCATCCGCGCGTAGACGTTACGGAAGGTCGCACCCGATGCCTTGCGATGACATCGTGCGCGGAGTTCTTCCGGCCACTCCTCCCAGGTGCCGCCAGGCCTGGAACGCTTGATGCGTTCGAGGTTGATACGCGTCAGCGTCCGGCTCTTGTGCAGTCGATCGCTCGGATGAGCCTCCCCATGCCGTACCGGGGGAAGCCCGCCGATGACCTGACGCACGGTCACGTAGTCTGCCGGCGCTACCTTGCCCTTGGGTACACGAATCTCGCCAAGCAGTGAGGCGAGGAGAACCATTCGCCGACGGTGCTGTGGCACTCCGTACGCAGGGCAATAGCACGAGGTGAAGTCGACCATGTATCCAAGCCGTCGCAGAAGCCCGACGAATTCCTTGAAGATTGGTGTGCTCACGATGCGGGGGACGTTTTCCATCGTGACGATCTGGGGCAACGTCCCCTCGACGAGTCGACCGAACTCCCCTATGAGGGACCACTGGGCCTCGTGCGACGTGTCGACACCCCGCCGGTACGACGAAAACGGTTGGCACGGCGCGCAGCCTGCCAGGACACGGACAGCTCCCGCTGGCCACATGGCGGCCAACTCGTCGGCCTGCAGCTCGCGGACGTCGCGTCTGTGAAAGGGCGCTCGAACGTTCGTGCGATAGGGATAGTCGCAGGCGGGGTCGACATCGACGCCCGAAGCGATGTGTATACCTGCCTCTTGCAGTCCGTACGAAAGACCACCGACTCCACAGAAGAGGTCGACTGCAGACATCTTGACGGGTCGAGCAGCCATGCTGGAACTGTAGTGGATGGATCTTCACTCACGTCACCCCGTGCCAGCCGTCGAGCTTCTCGTCGATCCACCACTCGACCGGCATCGAATCGTCCTGTTCGCGACGGTCGTCGACGCGGCGGTACGGACAATCCTGTACGAACGGGTGACCAGGATGGTGACCGTGCTCCGTAACCTGCGGACCCGTGCCGCTGAAGGTCGACGGTAGCGACGCAGGCCGGCGCGAAGCGGCAAGCCGTCGTCGCAACGCGCCCGAACGTGCGCATGGTTCGTGGGCTTCTGTCGATCCCTACCATGGGCCTCCCAGGAGCGAGGAGGCAACAATGGTCGCGGCCTCGACGCGATCGATAGCACCACGGTCGGCGGTCGGCAAGAAGCGGATCACCAACACGGTGGTGGACGAGCTACGAGTGATCTTGAAACGCCGCGACGTGGCGCACGTCAAGGCACTCGTCGCTGACTTCGCCACTCGGCACCGTCTGACGCACCGCGACGTGGACGCCCTGTTGGTCGCCCTTGCACAGGCTGATTCCACCGGTGGTAGCCAGACTTCCGTGATCACGCCAACACCTGGCGACTCCACCACGGCTCCCCGGATCGCGGACAGGCCCGGCACCAAGACACCCGCCGGTGGTGAGGGCATCGAGGAACGAAACGCCCCGTCGTTCGACTCCGCCAAGGAGTCTGACAGCGACGCGCTCGCCAACGACGACCTCGCTTGGATGTTCGGGGAAGAACCGGAGTTCCCGACACCTCGAGCCGCCGACGACCTCGTAGGCGAGGCATTCGACGACCTCCTGGGGGATTGGACCCGCACGGGAGGACTGCTCAGTCGCGGCGAAGTCGCATTGCTGGCTACGAAACGCGGACTCTCCCCGGCGCAACATGCAGAGCTGCTGAGCCTCCTGGAAGCGGCGGGTGTCGAACTGTCCGACTCCGTCCGATCGGGGCCACGGCCCGCCACGTCACAGGAACACGAGTCCCAGGGCGACCTGGTCCGCCAGTACCTTCGTGACATCGGCAGGTATCCGCTGATCAGCGCGAGACGGGAAGTCGAGCTGTGGTCGCTGATGTCGCAGGGCACCGCTGCCCAGCGAGAGCTCGAAGCGGATGCCGATGGCAAGCTCGAGCCGAACGTCCGCCGCAGTCTCCAACTTCAGGTCGACGCGGGGCAGCGCGCCTACGCCGAGCTGGTTTGCGCCAACCTGCGGCTGGTGGTATCGATTGCCAAGGCGCGTCGATACGAGTCGAGCGGCGTCGAGTTTGCCGACCGGATTCAGGACGGCAACCTCGGCCTGATGCGTGCAGCGGAGAAGTTCGACGGTTCCAAGGGATTCAAGTTTTCCACCTACGCGACGTATTGGATCAAGCAGGCCATCGAGCGAGGCATCGGTGCCCGAGGCAGGGCCATCCGGATTCCCCACCACATGCACGAACAGCTACGGAAGGTCAGGAAGGCAGTCTCTCGCCTGACGGCACGGCTCGACCGAGAGCCCACGTTGGCCGAGATCTGCGACGCGACCGGCTTGGATCCGGGGAAGGTGCAGGCTGCGCTGGATCTGATGCGCCCGATCCGGAGCCTCGACGCACTCCTCGGCGACGAGGGTGACCTCCGCCTGTCGGACGTGCTCGTGGCACAAGGCACGCCTGACGGACGCACCGATCCGGCCGCGATCGTTGCCCACGCGACCTTGCACGAGGACGTGGAGCGCACGTTGAAGGCGGTGTTGCCGGAACGGGCGGTCCACATCGTCAAACGCAGGTTCGGCCTCGAAACGGGTGAGGAAGAGACGCTGGACGAGATCGGCGCCTCCTACGGCGTCAGCCGCGAGCGCATTCGGCAGATTCAAGCCAAGTCGCTGAAGCAGCTCCGGGAGAGCCCCGAGGCCGAGAAGTTGAGAGCGCACCTGGTCGAAGGCCCGTGAGTCAACGAGATCGTCCGTTGTGTGGGGAGGAAAGCGTGACGGGTGGCGGTGGTATCGGTCAGTCGGTGGAAGAGGCGTGTGAGGCGTTCGTCGCCTGGCTCGACCGCCGGGTGGTAGCTGCGGGTCGCGGCGACGGGCTGGACCGGCTGGAGGTGGCGCCGTCGGGCACGTTCTGGCTCGGTCGACTCGCTTGCGAAGAGGAAGTGAGGAACGGCCCGCGCGACGAGCGGTCCGAGCGGCTGGACCCTTGTGCCATCGGCATACGACTGCGGCCCGCAGGACCGCCACCGTGGTCCATGACGGTGACCGTACGAGCACGCGCCTGGGTCAAGGACCCGAAGGATGGGCCAGATCCGAAACGTCGTTGGTGGCGTACGGGCCTCGTGGAAGAGGTCGTGCAGGTGCTGGTTGATGAGAGTGGCGGATCGTTCGGTGGCAAGCAACTGTCGGACGGGTTCGCTGCCGTAGGAGCATCAGGTCTGTCGGCCGAGGTGCGCGTCGACGTCGAGGACTGGCACAAGCAGACCGAACTGATCGTGCAGTTGGTCAACACCAGCCCGGAAAAGGCGCGAGGGCTGACGGACTCGCACCTGTACGAGACGCAGATCGAGGTCTCGGGGTTGGCGACGATTCCGTTCCAGTTGGAGGCGCTCCCCGACAGCTTCCGTTACGACCGGAACGTGCCGGCGTACGGTGTGAACGTCGGGGTCGAGGTGCCGACGCCAGGAACCTTTCGCACCTCGGACACGGTTCGCGTGCAGACGTACCGGCCCGACTACTGGAACAGTCCGCGCCAGCGACCGGACCTCTCGTTCGCGACCCTTGCGAAGGATCCGCTTCCCCAGTTGGCCGCGCTGGTGGATGCTTTGGCCGCGTACGACGATGCTCGCTGGTCGCAGACGGCGTTGGACGCGCGGCAGGCGGCCGAGGGATGGACGGCGACGATGCGCGCCGAGGCAGATCGGTCCGCAAAGGACGTGTTTGCGGAACTGGACCGTCTACGCACTGGGCTCCAGCTGCTGCGGACTCGCCCGGACGTCCTGCGCGCGTTCACCTTGATGAACAAGGCAATCCATCGCAGTGCCAAGAACCGCGGTTACGACGCCTGGCGACCGTTCCAGATCGGCTTCCTGCTGTCGACCATCCGGTTCCTCGTCGAGCCAACCGAGGAAGCCCGGTACGTCGACACGGTCTGGTTCGCCACCGGCGGCGGCAAGACAGAGACGTACCTGGGGCTGCTGCTGACCGCCGCGTTCTTCGACCGCCTCACCGGCAAGACCATGGGGGTGACCGCCTGGTCGCGGTTCCCTCTACGGCTGCTGAGTCTGCAGCAGACCCAGCGATTCGCGGACGCTCTCGCCGCTGCCGAACTGGTTCGGCAGGACGAAGGCATCAAGGGCAGCCCGTTCAGCCTCGGCTTCCTGGTAGGCGAAGGTGGAACACCCAACAAGATCGTGCCGTCGAGCCAGGGCAGCGAGACGACGCCAGACAGTCCGGGAATGCCCGACAAATATCAAGTGTTGTTGCGATGCCCGTTTTGCCGTGATGAGAACTTGCGCATGCGCTTCGACCGGGAGCGTTGGAAACTCGAACACCATTGCACCAACCCCACGTGCCCTTGGAAAAAGGGGGCCTTGCCGGTGTACGTCGTCGACCAGGAGGTGTTCCGGTTTCTACCGACCGTGGTGGTCGGCACCTTGGACAAGGCGGCGTCGATCGGTCTCCAGCAGGCGATGCGCGGCCTGGTCGGCCCACCGCTGAGGATGTGCTCGGTACGCTGGCACGGCTTCACCTACGCAGAGCGATCGACACGGCCGAACGGCTGTCTGGTGCCGGGCTGCCGGGGTGACACGAGGCCGCTGCCGAGCGAGATGGATCCGAAGCGGTTCGGGCCGTCGCTGCGGCTTCAGGACGAGCTGCACCTGTTGCGGGACAGTCTTGGGGCGGTCGACTCGCACTACGAGAGCCTGCTCGACCATCTGCAAGAGCGACTGTGCGGCACACGCCCGAAGATCATTGCGAGCAGTGCGACCTTGACCGGCTACGAGCATCAGGTCGAGGTCCTCTACCGGCGCGAAGGACGGGTCTTCCCCCAACCCGGGCCACGGGCCGGCGAGTCCTTCTGGACCGTGCCGACCCGCAGCCCGCTGCGGACGTTCGTGGCGGTCGCCCCGCGTGGGGTGACGTTGGAACACGTCAGCGACCGCACCTTGGACGCCTTGCAGCGCTGCATCCGCGAACTGATCGACGACCCCGCGAGGGTCTGTGCGGAAGCCGGCGTCGATCCGGCCCACGCAAGCCTGCTGATCAGCCTCTACGGCACCAACGTCGTCTACGGCACCACGCTCTACGACGTGGAGGCCGCAGGACGCAGCGTGGCCAGCAACAACACCGTGGCGGACATCAACGTCGAGATGCTGACCGGACAGACCGACTTCGACGAGGTGCGCGAGATCCTGGATCGTCTGGAGAAGCCCGAAACCGACTTCGCCGACCGGATCCACGTCATCGCCGCCAGCTCGATGCTGTCCCACGGGGTCGACGTCGACCGGCTCAACACCATGGTGATGCTGGGGCTACCGTTGACCACCGCGGAGTTCATCCAGACCACGGCCCGCGTCGGCCGTCGCCACCCCGGCCTGGTGTACGTGCTGCACAAGATCGGTCGGGAACGGGACGCGCAGACGTTCCGCCAGTTCGCGCAGTACATCCGACAGGGCGATCGGTTCGTCGATCCCATTCCGATCACTCGGCGTAGCCGCCGGGTACTGGAGCTCACCATTCCCGGGATCGTCGGGGCGCGAACGCTGATGATTCGCGAGCCGGCAAGCCGCCAGCGGTTGAGTACCCCGGCGAAGCTGCGGGAGTACGCACGGGACTCCGGCATGACCCCGGCCACCGAAGCCGCGGCCATCGCCGAGCTTCTCGGGTTCGAAGGGGAGGAGGACGTCATTCACCGCGAGCAGATCGCCGCGTGGGTGCGGGAGTGGTTCGCCGACCTCGAAGACCCGACCACCAATGCCAAGTTCACCAGCGAGCTCGGCCCCCGACCCCCGATGCGGAGCCTGCGCGACGTCGAGGCGAGTGCCCCCATCCACGACTGACAGGCGAACGGACGACATGACGCTCTTGGGAAGACGAAGCGGTAGCCAGATCCTGCGTACGTTCCTGCCCGCGCAGACGGTCGATCTGCGGGGTGACATCTACCGCGTCACCGAGTGGTCCGGACCGATCCCGGTCGAGGTCGACACCGACCTCGTACGCCGGCACCTACTGCGAGAGATCGGTGCGTGGATCGCCGGGGGGACGGACGGCGGCATGGGAGACGACCTACTGCGCAAGGTTCCTGTGGATGTCGTCGAGCTCGACGAGGGGCGCGGCGTCACCGTCGAGCGGTATCCCCAGGTGTGGCTGTGCCGATCCTGCAAACGAATCGGCAAGTCCGTCGAACGCCGCTGCAAGTGCGGTCAGCTCCGGTGGGGTCAGTTGCACTTCGTCGGGTTCCACGAGTGCGGAGCCATCACCGAGCCGTGGATCCGGCGCTGTGCCGAGCACGACGACGTGAAGGTCGTGATTCCCAAGAGCGCCAAGGCCAACGACCTCACGTTCGTCTGCCCCGTGTGCGACAAGACGATCTCACGAGGGTTGGGCAACAACCGAAAGTGCGCCTGCGGCAACGGGAATGTTCGATGGAACGTGCACAAGGCCCGTCCGGTCTACACCCCACGGGGCATGGTGCTGATCAACCCGCCGCGCCCGGAACACCGGGAGGCGCTCAAGCTCGCCGGCGGGCCACGCAAAGCCCTGGTCTGGGTGGTGGAAGGGCTGACCGCGCCACGGCCGGCCGACGTTACGGCGAAGCAGACGAAGGCAGAACTCGTCGCCAAGCTCGTCGCAGACGGCATTGATCCGGCGCTCGCCGAGCAAATGGCCGACATGGCCGAGCAGGGTGGGCAGCTGGCCAGGCGTGGTGACCATCCGATCGATCGGTTGACCGGTCCGCGGCGAGAGGAGGCCGAGCGCGAGGCCGCCGACATCGCGATGGCGCTCGCCGAGAGCCGGACCCCGACGACGGAACTGCGCAGGACCGCACCGGACGACGCGCTGGGCGTCCGCTATCGCGACAGCTACCCCGCCGCGCTCGCCCGAGCGGGGATCGCCGGCCTCGATCTGGTCGACCGGTTTCCGGTGCTGACCGCGATGTACGGCTACACCCGGGGCGAGGACGACCCGGCGAAGTGTCGACTGGTCCCCTTTCGGCGGCCCCGGGGCGGGGGCTATCGGCTGTACGGGAATCTTGCCGAGACCGAGGCGTTCCTCATACGACTCGACCCGGTGCGGGTGGCGACCTGGCTCACCAGACGGGGCCACCGACTGTCCGGGTGGGCTCCCGGAGACGCCGATCCGGTGGCGACGCGGGTCGCCATCCTCGACTCGGCCGAGGTGCCCTCGAAACGGGACGACCAGGCGCTGCAGACGGTCGGTGCCGACCTGCTCCGACTGGTACACACCTATGCGCACCGGTTCATCCGACAGGCAACGGTGTTTACCGGCATAGAACGGGATGCTTTGAGCGAATATCTCCTGCCCGGGCATCTGGCGTTCTTCGTCTACGCTGCCGCCCGAGGCGATTTCGTCCTCGGCGGCATGCAGGCGGTGTTCGAGTCGAACCTCGACGAGCTGCTGAATGCTTTCGTCGATGCGGAGCATCGTTGCCCCCTCGACCCGGGCTGCAACCGCGGCAGCGGCGCGTGCAGCGCTTGTGTGCACCTGGGTGAGCCGTCGTGCCGGTTCTTCAACCGGTTTCTCGACCGCAAAGTGCTTTTCGGCTCGGAGGGCTACCTGCGTACGCCGGCCGGTGCCTAGACGAGGGCACCCGACGCCGCCATTCGGCTTCGACACGGTCGGCGGCGGCTTCGGGCGCCTCGTGCTCCCACACGTGCAACACGGTCCAGCCCAGGGCGGTCAGCGCGGCGTCCTTGGCGCGGTCACGGGCGACGTTGCGGTCGAGCTTGGCGCGCCACCACTCCCGGTTGTTCCGAGGAAGGGTGCCGTGTGTCGGGCAGCGGTGCCAGAAGCACCCGTCGACGAAGACCGCTACCCTGGCCCGGGTGAACGCCACGTCGGGCCGACCCGGCAGCATCGGATGGTTGACGCGGAACCTCAATCCTCGCCGGTGCAGTTCGCGACGCAGCGCCACCTCCGGTTTCGTAGCTGCCCTCGGCTGCCGACGCATTCGGGCCGACGTCGCCGCGTCGAGTGGTGTGGGCAGGGTGGCCTTTCGGTCCATGCAATCGACCTATCCGGGGACATGACGGCAAATTTGTCGACGCTAGGCTTCAGCCGGCGACGACCTCACTCGCAGTGACTTCCCGAAGACGGAGGATACGCACGTGACGGCAACACGTCCCGACGCCCGCCCCACCTCGGCGCCGGGATCCGCCAGTCCCGCCTTGGCACCGGGATCGGTCGTCGTGGTTCGCGACGAGGAGTGGCTCGTCCTGGCGACGGAGGACACCGCCGACGGCACCGTGGTACACGTCCAGGGGCTCAGTGAGCTGGTCCGCGACACGAGCGCGTCCTTCTACACCCAGCTCGAGGACGTGACGCCGCTGCAGCCGGCGCAGGCCCGCGTGATCGCGGACGCCAGCCCTCGCTACCGAACGGCGCGGCTGTGGTTGGAGTCGACGATTCGCAAGACCGCCGTACCCCTCGCCGAGCGATCGCTGTCGGTGGCGGCCCGCGGGCTCGCCGACCCGCTGAGCTACCAACAGTCGGCGGTACGCAAGGCCCTCGACCCCGAGAACCTGCGGCCACGAATCCTGCTCGCCGACGCGGTGGGCCTCGGCAAGACGATCGAAATCGGCATGATCCTGTCGGAACTGGTACGGCGTGGTCGTGGCGATCGGATTTTGATGGTGACGCCGCGTCACGTGCTGGAGCAGATGCAGCACGAGTTGTGGACGCGCTTCGCCCTGCCGTTCGTGCGGCTCGATACCGCCGGCATCCAGCGCATCCGACAGAAGTTGCCGGCCACGCGCAACCCGTTCACCTACTACAAGCGGGTGATCATTTCGATCGACACGCTCAAGTCCGATCGGTACGTCGCAAGCCTGCGCAAACAGCGGTGGGACGTCGTCGTCATCGACGAATCGCACAATTTGTCCAACGTCGCGACGCTGAACAACCGCCTGGCTCGACTCCTGGCCCGCAACACCGAGGCGCTGATCCTCGCCTCGGCCACCCCACACAACGGCCGTGCCGAGTCGTTCGCCGAGCTGATCCGGCTGCTGGACCCGTCCGCGGTACCCGCCGACGGCCGACTCGACCCGGACGAGGTGAGGCGGCTGGTGGTGCGACGGCACCGGCACAGCCCGGAGGTCGCCCAGGTCGTCGGCGCCGACTGGGCAGAGCGCCAGGAGCCGAACAACGTGCTGGTGCCCGCCTCCGCCGCGGAAGACGCTGTGGCACGGGAACTGGAAGAGACTTGGCTGTGGCCCGGTCCTGGCGGCAGCCCGTACTCCGGCGAGAACGCGTCGCTGTTCCCCTGGAATCTGGCGAAGGCGTTCCTCTCCTCGCCGGCGGCGCTGAGGGAGACGATCGACGCACGCCTGGATCGGCTCGACAAGGACCGACGAGCGGACCCGCAACGACGCGACCGGGAACGGCGAGCGCTGCACCGGCTCGCCGAACTCAACGAGGAGACCCTGCGGACGCCGTCGGCCAAGTACTCCGCGCTCGTCGCCCACCTCCAGAAGGTCGGCGTGGGCCCCAACTCCCCCAAACGGGCGGTGGTGTTCGCCGAACGGCTGGCGACCCTGGACTGGCTTCACCGCAACCTGCCCAAGGACCTCGGACTGTCTCCGGACGCCGTACGGATGATGCACGGTGGCTTGACGGACGTCGAGCAACAGCGCCTCGTCGAGGAGTTCAAGCAGGCGCAAGCGCCGGTGCGCGTCCTGGTCACCGGCGACGTCGCCTCCGAGGGCGTCAACCTGCACACCCAGTGCCACGAGCTGATCCACTACGACATTCCGTGGAGCCTGATCCGCATCGAGCAGCGCAACGGTCGAATCGACCGGTACGGGCAAAAGCACCCGCCACGGATCACCGCGCTCCTGCTCGATCCGTCCAGCGAACGGTTCGCCGGCGATGTCCGGATCCTCGCGAAGCTGATGGAGAAGGAGAACGAGGCGCACGCCGTCCTCGGAGACGTCGCCTCCCTGATGGGCCGCTTCGACGTCAAGGCTGAGGAGGACGAGATCCGAGCCGTTCTCGCCGGGAGGAAGAAGCTGGACGACGTCGTTCGCCCGGTCGCCGCCGTGGCTGCCGGAGACGATCTGGCCGCCGTGTTCGCCCGGCTCTTCGACGCTCCTACGGATCCGGCTGCCGACCAGCACGGCGACGGCCAGGCGGAACCCGACGGCGACCACGGATCGGGCTTGTACGACGACGACGTCAGCTACCTCGAAGACGCGCTCCGGGAGGCGTTCGTCGACCCGATGGCACCACCGGGCCGCGGCGGCGTGGGCTGGCGCCGTGACGCCGCGTTCGGCACGGTCGAACTGATCCCGCCCCCCGATCTCGTCCAACGCCTGGAGGTGCTACCGCAGAGCTATCTGGCACAGCGCCGGGTCACCGAGCGGCTGGTGCTGGCCACGACCCGGGCCCGCGGCAAGGACCGGCTCGCGGCAGCGCTACGCGACGAGTCGAAACTGAGCTGGCCCGACGCCCACTACCTGAGTCCGCTGCACCCGGTGTTGGACTGGGCGGCAGACCGTGCGCTGGCCGTGCTGGGCCGCAACGAGGTGTTCGCGGTCCGCGGCTCGGTCGATTCCCCCACCGTGTTGCTGCTGGGCACGTTGACCAACAAGCGCGGCCACGTGGTCTCCGCCGCATGGCTGACGGCGGAGTTCCCGGCGCCGAACGACCCGTCGTTCGCGCTGGTGTTTCCGCATGCCTCGGCGCGGGACGCGCTGCGGACGCTGGGCTGGGACACCGAGCGCGACAATCCCGGGCCGGTCGACGACGTCGCCACGCTGCAGCAGCTCGTCGCCCCGGCCGTCAAGCGTGCCGAAGAGCACCTGCGCGGTGTGTTCCAAGCAGCCGAGCAGGACGCCGCCCGGCGGGTCGAGAAGTGGTCCAGTCGTCTGAAGCGCTGGGACGAGGAGGCCGGCGCCCTCGTCCAGCGAAGCGAGATCAAGCAGCGCCGAGCCAGCGTGGAAGAGGAACGGAAGCTCGTGGAGGCGATGGCTCCCGACCGGCAGCTCGTACGTCCGCTGTTGGTGGTCGTTCCAGACGTGGAAGGTGACGCGCGATGAGCGGATCCGACGCGATCGTCGTCGGCGAGGGTTGGATCTCCGAACACTTCTTCACCACGGAGGAGCCCAAGGGGGACTCGTTTCGTAAGCGGGTGCTGGAGCGCCGCGCCTACTGGGACGCCGAGGCCAAGGAAGGACGCCCGACGACCCGGTCCCGGTTCCTCGAGGCCCGGCCGTCGCTGGAGGCCGACCTGGCCGCCCTCGCCGAACTGCTGGATTCCGAGGGCAGCGCCGACCAGCGCGACGGTGGCCGGGCCGCAGACCTGGCCGCCTCCATCCACGAGCGGCTGCTGGACGTGCTGGGGCTGACCACCGGCGCCCACCTGCTCGACCGGCGAGGGCCGCTGCTGCGGGTGTCGTCGGCCGGCACGACAGACCGGGCGCCGTTGGTCGTCGTCTCTGCCCGACCGGTCGCCACCATCGAGGAGCTGTTGACCCGCGACGCGGTGACCCTGCCCGAGCCGGTGCAACTCACCGAGGACGGCGATGAAATCACGTCCACCGCGAAGTTGACCTCCGCACTGTTCGTCGCCGACGACGCCCCGGATCTGGTCCTGCTCCTGGCCGGTCGGTGGGTGGTGCTCGCCGAGCGGGAACGCTGGGCCGAGGGCCGTTACCTCGCAGTCGACGTCCAGTTGGTTTGCGAACGCAACGACACCAAGCGGGGCGGTGAGGTCGACCAGGCGCTGACCTGCCTGGACGCACAGTCGATCGCCCCGGACGCGGACGGCGACCTGTGGTGGCGCGCCGTTCTGGACGCATCGGTCAAGCACACGGTAGGCGTCTCCAAGGACCTGCGCGAGGGCGTGCGCAGCTCCATCGAGATCATTGCCAACGAGGTCGTCACGCGACGCCGAGAGCAGGGCCTGGAGCCGCTGCCGGCCAGCGAGGCGCAGCCGCTGGCGAAGCAGGCGCTCCGCTTCCTCTACCGAATCCTGTTCCTGCTGTACGCCGAGGCGTCGCCCGAGCTCGGCATACTCCCGGTCGGTGCCCGCGAATACGACCAGGGCTACAGCCTGGACCGGCTGCGCGAGCTAATACAGGTGGAGCTGGCCACCCCTCGCGCCCAACGCGGCACCCATCTGTACGAGTCGCTGTGCGTGCTGTTCCGGCTGGTCGACCAGGGCCACGAGCCGGCCACCCGTGGCACCGAGGACGAGGAGCACGGATCAGCTTTCGCACCAGGGCTGGAGTTCCACGCGCTCAAGGCGGACCTGTTCCGACCAGAGGCCACCGCGCACATCGACGCGGTCGGCCTCGGCAACGCCGCCATGCAGCGGGTACTCACCCACCTGCTGTTGAGCAAGGAGTCGCGGGGAAAGGAGCGAGGCTACATCTCGTACGCCGAGCTGGGCATCAACCAGCTCGGCGCGGTCTACGAAGGCCTGATGTCGTACACCGGTTTCTTCGCCGAGACGGACCTGTACGAGGTGGCCAAGAACGGCGACGCGACCAAGGGCTCCTGGGTGGTCCCGGTCGACCGAGCAGCCGGCATCGCGCCGGGTGACTTCGTGCGGACGGTCGACGAGCGCACCGGCGAGTCCCGGCCCGTACTGCACCCGCAAGGCTCGTTCGTGTTCCGCCTGGCCGGACGGGAGCGGCAGCAGTCGGCGTCGTACTACACCCCGGAGGTGCTCACCCGGTTCACCGTCGGCCAGGCCCTGGAAGAGCTGCTCGACCAAGACGGCGAGAGAACGCGGGCCGAGGACATCCTGAAGATGACGGTTTGCGAACCGGCGCTGGGGTCCGGCGCGTTCGCCATCGAGGCGGTCCGGCAGCTCGCGGTGGAATACCTGGAGCGCCGCCAGCAGGAGCTGGGCGTTCGCATCGATCCAGACCAGTACCCGCGCGAACTGCAGAAGGTCAAGGCGTACCTGGCGCTGCACAACGTGTACGGGGTGGACCTCAACGCCACCGCCGTCGAGCTGGCCGAGATCTCGCTGTGGTTGGACACCATGGTCGCAGGACTCCAGGCACCGTGGTTCGGCCTGCACCTACGCCGAGGCAACTCCCTGGTCGGGGCCCGCCGAGCCGTCTACCGCCGAGACCAGGTCAGCACGAAGTCGTGGCTGACGGAAGTGCCCACGGACGTCCCGCTGACCTCCCTGGCCGGGGACATCGAGGCCGGACGGGTCGCCTCCGACGGCATCCACCACTTCTTGCTGCCCGCCGACGGTTGGGGCGCCGCCGCCGACGCCAGGGAAGCCGCCGCGCTGGCGCCCAAGGCCGCCAATCGGCTCAAGCAGTGGCGGCGCGCGGTGAAGGCCAAGCCGACCAAGCAGCAGGTCGACGCCCTCGTCGAGCTGGCGCACCGGGTCGAGGTGCTGTGGCAGATCGCCTACCGCCGGCTCGAAATCGCCGAACAGGAGATCCGTCGGGCGATCCCGGTGTGGGGCGCCGACGACCTGCCCGTCGGCGGGGCCGTGCAGCGGGAGCAGATCGAACGGGCCCTCGCCGACGCCGACGGCGCCTACCAGCGGCTGCGCCGAGTCATGGACGCCTGGACCGCCCTGTGGTTCTGGCCGCTCACCGACGAGCTCACCACGGTCGGCGGAGTACGCGTCGCGCCGCCGACGCTGGCGCAGTGGATCGAGGCCCTGCAGGCGCTGCTGGGCCGCAGCCCCGAGCTGCGCAAGCCGTCCCTCCTGTCGCGGGACACGTTCGCCTCCGGGGCGCTCGCCTGGGAGAAGCTGAACGAAGCCGAAAGGCTAGAACTCGGCTTCGCCAACGCCCGTCCAGTCGCCGACGTCCTGCGCGAACACCCGTGGCTCGTGGTGTGCGAGCGGGTCGCCGCACAGCAAGGCTTCTTTCATTGGAACCTCGACTTCGCCACCGTCTTCGCCCGCGGCGGCTTCGATCTCCAGGTCGGCAACCCTCCCTGGGTGCGGCCGGACTTCGACGAAAAAGCAGCGCTGGCCGAGTTCGACCCCCGTTGGGCGCTGAGTGGGAAGCTGACGCAGGCCGCTGAAGCGCGGATGCGGGAGGAGACGTTCGCCCTACCCAATTGTCGTGCGTTCTACACCGACCTCGCCGCCACTCTGGCCGCAACTCGCGAGTTCCTGTCAGACCTGGCTCAATTCCCCCATCTACGAGGGCTCCGCCCCGACCTCTACCGCTGTTTCATGGAGCAAACCTGGCGCCACGCCTCGCGACGCGGCATGATCGGGCTGATCCATATGGAATCGCACTTCACGGACGAGAAGGCAGCCGAATTGCGCGCCGCGACGTACCGCCGACTCCGCCGACATTGGGAGTTCATCAACGAACTTCAGTTGTTCGAGATACAGCATCAAAAGCACTACGGTGTGAACGTTTATGGTGGCGTCAAAGACCAGGTGCGATTCGTCAACGCCGTTTCCATGTATCATCCGGACACCGCCGTTCGTTCACTTGAGCACGACGGCTCCGGACCAGAACCGGGGTTCAAGGACCATGAAGGCAACTGGGACCTGCGTCCGCATCGGGACAGGATCACCATCGTCACCGACGAGACACTGAGAGCATGGCACGCGATCCTCGAATCGCCTGAGGTACCGGTTCAGCAGACCCGGATGGTCTATGCCGTCAACCGATCCGCGGCCTCTGTCCTCGACAAACTGTCACGAGCACGACGGATCAGCGAGCTGGGACCACGGTTCTCGGCTGGTTGGAATGAAACCACCGACCGGACCAAGGGATACTTCGACTCGGAGTGGGGAAGGCCTGATTCCTGGGACGATGTGATCCTGCAAGGTTCGCACATCTTCGTGGCGACGCCATTCTACAAGACCCCCAACAGAACGATGTCGAACCATCTTGACTGGTCTGCGACGGACCTCGAGGCGCTGCCACCCGACGCCATCCCGATCACCGCCTACAAGCCGCGAGGCGACCGGAACCGCTACGACCGCGACTACACCCACTGGGGTGACGACGAGGACCGCCGCCCAGCCCGCGACTTCTACCGCCTCGCCTGGCGCCGCATGGCCGCCAATACCGGCGAACGGACACTCATCGCTGCCGTCGTGCCGCCGGGTAGCGCCCATGTTCACCCGGTCCACACGATGGCCACTCGCGGTGGGGACTCGACGGAACTGATGACCATCAGCGCCTTCACGTCGTCTTTGGTTCTCGACTTCTTCGTGCGCAGTGCACCAAAATCGGAGATTCTCTATGGGACCATAGGAAATCTTCCCATCAAGATGGATCATCCGCTCGTCGAGTCCCTCATCGTACGTGCCCTTCGGTTGAACTGCGTCACGGACGCGTACGCCAACCTTTGGAAAGACTGCTACTCACCTTCGTTCACCGAAGACGCCTGGGCTGGCGGGTTCGAGCATGCCCGGCGGCGTCCCCTCGGAGACGTTGGACCTGAGTGGACCGCGGAGACGCCACTGCGGATCGCCGCCGACCGGCGCCAGGCTCTCGTCGAGATCGATGCACTGGTGGCGTTGACGCTCGGACTGACCGCCGACGAGCTGTGCTCGATCTACCGGACGCAGTTCGCCGTGCTCCACGGCTACGACCGAAACGTGTACTACTACGACGCCAACGGGCGGCTGGTGCCGCACTCCGTGTTGAGCGTGTGGCGCAAGAAGGGCGACCGAATCACCGAGCATGAGCGGACCGCCACCAACCAGGCGGGCAACACCTACACCTACGAACTGCCGTTCGTCACCCTCGACCGGGAGAAGGACATGCGGCAGGCGTACGCGCACTTCGAGCGGCTGCTCAAGGAGCGGTCGTGAGCCATCTGCTCCCCACCCTTCAGGCGGGCAGGATCCGGGACAGCCTCGTCGACTACCTGACCACCACGTTCGGCCTGACCGACGGCGACGCCCACGACGGGCTGGACCGCTTCCTGTCCGACCCGGACACCGGCATGTTCAAAGGCCCGTACGTACGGCTGCGGCTGCCGTTCCGGCCCGCCGACCCAGGCTGGCGAAACGCGCTGGAGTGGTACGCCGGTCCGCCGCCGTACGGGCATCAGGCTGCGGCGTTCGCTCGGCTCGCCTCCGCGGTCGATGGAAAGCCGCGCCGGCCGCTGCCGACGCTGGTCACCACCGGCACCGGCTCCGGCAAGACCGAAGCGTTCCTGTACCCGATCCTCGACCACGTGCTGCGCGCCCGCCGTCAGGGTGTCACCGGCACCAAGGCGCTGATCCTGTATCCGATGAACGCGCTGGCCAACGACCAGGCGGCGCGGTTGACCAAGCTGCTCACCACGCATCCGGAGCTGGCGGGGGTGACGGCCGCTCTCTACACGGGGCAGAAGGGCCCGACCCGCACCGCCGTCACCTCCGACGGGTTGATCACCGACCGGGCGATCATCCGGGACACTGCGCCGGACATCCTGCTCACCAACTACAAGATGCTCGACCAGCTCCTGCTCCGGCACGAAGACCAGGAGCTGTGGCGGCAGTCGGCGCTCAGCCTGCGCTATCTCGTGCTCGACGAGTTCCACACCTACGACGGCGCGCAGGGCACAGACGTGGCAATGCTGCTGCGCCGGCTCGGGCTGGCTCTCAAGAGCCACTGGCCGGACGACCATCCGGACATCGACGACGCGGCCCGCGCTCGACCGCTCGGGCTGATGACCCCGGTGGCGACGTCCGCGACGCTCGGCGACAAGGGCGACCCGGCGGTGATGTGCGACTTCGCCCGCACCGTCTTCGGAGAGCCGTTCGGCGCCGAGGCGGTGATCACCGAGACCCGACTCGGCTTGGACGAATGGATCGGCGACGCGGAGCAAATCGTCGCCGCCGCCGGATTCACCTCGCTGCCGATCGAGGAGTTGAGCGTGACGGCGGCGGTCGAGGCGGTCGGGGCCCTCGGTCCCGAGCCGACCGGCGCGCAGGTCGCCCACACGGTCCTCGCCCTGTTGTACGGCCGGAAGCCGGAGGAGATCGCCGACGCCACCCCGACACTGATGGCGGCGCTGTGTCGTGCTCATCCGCTGATCCAGGAACTCGCCAGGCAGGCGGAACACGCCGTCGGCCTGGACACGCTCGCCGCACGTGTCCTGGGCACCGGTGCCGGCGGCGCCGCCCGGGCCGAGAAGTGGCTGTCGTACGTCCTGGCCATGATCAGCCATGTTCGTGCGGTCGTCGGACGGGAGGCGCTTTCGGTCGACGTGCATCTGTGGGTGCGCGAACTGACCCACATCGATCGGGCGGCAGCGACCACCACCCAGTTCCGGTGGGGTGACGACGGCCCGCCAGTCGCCGCGGCCGACGGAGAGGAGATCCGGCCGTCGTTCCCGGCGATCTACTGCCGGCACTGCGGCCGATCCGGCTGGGGCATCGGGCTCGCCCCCGTCGGCGACAGCCTCGCCGCCGACGACGAAGGGATCCGCCGCCGACATGCCACGAAGGAGGGCCGGTTCCGGCCACTGCTCTACGCACCCGCCGAAGCAGCGCTGCATCTCGACGAAGGCCAGCGGATCGACGGGTTGGTGTGGTTTTCGGTCCGCCATCGGGAGCTGCTCACCTGCGTCGCCGACGACGATCCCGACCTACGCGACGGTTGGATCCTGCCGGTGCTCACCAACGTCGGTCCGGACGCCGACGAGGCCAGCCGCAAGGACACCTGCCCGTCGTGCGGCCAGGCAGACGGCATCCGGTTCCTCGGCAGCGCCGTCGCCACGCTGCTGTCGGTGTCGTTGTCCACGCTGTTCGGGTCGGCGACGCTCGATCACCTGGAAAAGAAGGCACTGGTCTTCACCGACTCCGTACAGGACGCCGCACACCGGGCCGGGTTCGTGCAGGCCCGGTCGCACACTCTCACCCTGCGATCGGTGCTGCGGGAGGCCGTCGCCGAGGGCCCGCTCACCCTCGACGAGCTGGTCGACCAGGTCATCCGACTCGCCGGGGACGATCCGATCAAGCGTTACCGGCTGCTCGCCCCGGACTGCGCCGACCGGGAATCGTTCGTCAAGTTCTGGCAGGCACACACGATGCGATCGGTGCCGGCGGCGGTCCGCAAACGGGTCCGCAGGCGTCTCGAACTCGACGCGGCACTGGAATTCGGCCTCAACTCCCGAACCGGTCGGACGCTGGAACTGACCGGATCGGTGGCGGTCGAGGTGGACGGGGGCGAGCCGCCGCGCATGGCCGGCATGGCGCGTGCCGTGCTGCACGACACGTCGTGGCAGGGCAAGCTCGGAGCGAGTGACACCGACGACGCCACCCTGATCCGATGGGTCCGCGGGGTGCTCGAGCGAATGCGTGTCCAAGGCGCCATCGACCACCCGTGGTTCGAGCAGTACCGCCGTGAGGACGGGCGTCGCTGGTCGATCTGGGGTGGGCGGCCCCGCGACCAGGGCATGCCGGCGTTCCCGGGAGATCGTCCAGCGCCTGCCTATCCGAAGGTCGGCGGGTCCACGCAGCCCGGCCGGGACGGCGGCCTGGACCCGGTGACTTCCGCGCAGTCGTGGTACGCCCGCTGGACCTCGCGGGTGCTCGACGTATCTCCGCTCGACGGCGGACGGTTGGCCCGAGCGCTGTTCGAGCGACTTGCCCGCGACGGAGTGCTCACCACGACCACCAGCGAGTCCGGGGCCACCGTGTACGCGATCCCCGCGTCGGGCATCGTCGTCGCCCCGACCGACCCGCGTGACCTCGACGCCGGCCGGCACCTGCTGGTCTGCGACACCTGCCGCTCCGTCACGCCAGGCACTTCGACGGTCGTCGCACAGCTGACCGACGCACCGTGCCTGAACATGCGCTGCCGAGGCCACCTCGTGCCAGAGCCGCTGCCTGCCAACTTCTACCAGCGCCTGTACGCCTCGCCGGACATGCGCCGCATCGTCGCTCGGGAACACACCAGCCTGCTCGACGACGAGACTCGCCGCGCGTACGAGGACGGATTCCGCACCGCGGCCACCAGCCCGCAGGCCCCCAACGTCCTGGTCGCCACGCCCACGCTGGAAATGGGCATCGACATCGGCGATCTGTCGGCGGTGTTTCTCGCCTCGCTGCCGCGTACCGTCGCGTCCTACCTGCAACGGGTGGGACGCGCCGGCCGGCTCACCGGGAACGCGCTCAACCTGGCATTCGTCACCGGGCGTGGCGAGCACCTGCCCAAGCTTGGCGACCCGCTGTCGGTCGTCGACGGCGAGGTGCGGCCGCCGGCGACGTACCTGGCTGCGGAGGAGATTCTGCGCCGGCAGTACACCGCGTACCTGGTGGACACCCTCGCCCGCGACCCGCACCGGCGTCACCCGCGGACGGCGGTCGACGCGATCCGTTCCAGCGAGCCCGGCACGTTCCTCGGCGACCTCGTGCGATACGCCGAGCGGAGCGCCGACGAGATGCTGCCCCGATTCCTGGCCACCTTCGAGGACCTGCCGGACGAGGTCGTCGACGGACTGCGTGCCTGGCTGCGCCCCGTCGATCAACCGGCGAGCAGCGGTTTCGCAGCCCACGTACACGCCGCCAGCCGGCGCTGGCGCGACACCGTGGAAACGCTGGAGCGCCGCCAGCGGGCCATCGCCGACCTGCTGCCCGCGCTGGAGGCGGCGGTCGCCTCACCTGCGGCGACCGACGACGACAAACAGGCGTTACGGTCGGCACGTGCCACCCGGGCACTCACCACCGCGCAACTCGCCCGCCTCCGCAGCGAATACTGGATCGGGGTGCTGGAAGAGTACGGCATTCTGCCCAACTACACGCTGCTCGACGACACCGTCACCCTCGACGTCGGGCTGTCCTGGACCGATCCGGACACCGGAGCGCACGAGTACGGAGCCGCCCAGTTCCAACGCGGCTCTGCACAGGCGCTCCGCGAGTTCGCCCCCGGTGCGACGTTCTACGCCCGCGGTTGGGAGATCACCATCGACGCAGTCGACCTCGGCCTGGACGGTACCTCGATTCGCACCTGGGCGTTCTGCCCCGCCTGCGGATACGCCGCCGACGTCGCCGAATCCGGCCGTGAACTGGCGCCGAAGTCCTGCCCGCGCTGTGGCAGCACCGGCATCGGCGACACCGGCCAGCGCCTTGACGTCGTCGAACTGACCCGGGTCTCCGCCGAGGTACGTCGGGACGAAGCAGTCATTTCCGACCGCCGGGACGAACGCGGACACGTCCCGTTCCAGGTCGTTCCCGCTGCCGACATCGACCCCGCCAACGTGGTCCGCCGCTGGTTCGTCGAAGACAGCGGACTCGGTTGCACCTACCTGCGCACCGTCGACCTGCGTTGGATCAACATGGGGCCGCCCGGGCACGGCACGGTCCGGACCATCGCCGGCGCGGAACGCCAGGGCACCCTGTTTCGCGTCTGTGCCGGCTGCGGCAAGAAGGACAGCGAGGCGGGGCGCAACCGGCCACACGAACACCGAGCCTGGTGCCCGCACCGGACCTCCCCCACCGAGGTGACCCGCTCGATCGCGCTGTCGCGGACCCTGCGCACCCAAGGGCTGCTGCTCCGGCTGCCGTACGCGGTGACCGTCGGCGATCACTTCGCCGTGCCGAGCGTAGCCGCGGCACTACTGCTCGGGCTGCGGGAGCTGATGGGTGGTCACCCCGATCACATCCGTGTCGAACAGGTCGTCGACCCCACCCTGTCGGACGGTTCCGACAATCACGAAGCGATCCTGCTGCACGACGCCGTACCGGGGGGCACCGGCTACCTGGCGGAAATCTCCTCACCGCACCGGCTGCGCGAACTGCTCGTCCGGGCCTGGAACCGGGTACGCAGCTGCGAATGCCGGCACGAAGAACGCCTCGCCTGCCACCGCTGTCTGCTGCCGTTCACCCCCCTAGGCGCGGTGCAGGCCGTGTCCCGAGCATCGGCCGAACGACACCTACGTACCCTCCTCGGGCTTGCCCCCGACGCCGAGACCGCCGAAGGAACGACCTGGACCGTGACCGAGGTACCACCACACGAGGAGCCCGAGTCGCACCTGGAACGAGCCTTCCACCGACTGTTCGTCGGTCGGCTGCGCCGCAGCGGTGCGGCGATCACCGAGGTGCCGGGACCGACTGGAAACGTCGTACGGTTCACGCTGCCCGGCGGGCATCGGCAGTGGACCCTCACCCCGCAGGTCAACGTCGCCGACTCCAGGCCGGACTTTCTGCTCGCCACCGACGACATGAACGTGCCGGACGTCGCGATCTTCACAGACGGGCGGGCGTATCACGCCACCGCTGCCGTCAACCGGCTGGCCGACGACGCCGCCAAACGCGCGAATCTGCGCGAGGCCGGACTGGTAGTCGTCGCTGTCACCGTCGACGACGTCACCGTCGACCCGCACACGACGGCCAGCTCGACGGCCCCGTCCTGGTACAACCCGAGCCTGGCCGGAAGCCTGATGAACGTCCCGCAGTTCTCCGCGCCGCCGGAGGCGTACCGGCGGCTCGGCCGCGGGCCGATCGACTGGCTGGTCGACTGGGTCGTCGCACCCACGCCCGACAACGTCCGCAACGTCGCCCGTGCAGTTCCGATGTTCTTCTCGTCCGTCGGAGCCCAGCCCGTGATGGTTTCCGACACGGTCACCCTCGCCGAGGTCGGTCGCGCGGCCCTGTACGACGAGGTCCTGCCCACCGGTACGCGGAGCGTCCGGCTGCACCGCGCCGGTGCACTGGCCGTCGTACTGGAGTTGACCCCAGGTGGCGTCGTGTCGGTCGCCGTCGTCCTGGACGATCGTGACGAAGTTCTCGACGAGAACCACGCTCACGCGTGGCGGGAGTGGCTACGGCTGTCCAACGCCCTTGCCTTGCGGGATTGGCCCACCGTCGTGACGACCACGAGCTCGCTCGAGCCCGTTACAGGAGCCGAGACCGCCTTCGAAGTACGCGGGGCGGGCACCGACCAGGGAGGTCGGCCTCTTGGCGTCTGGGCGGACCTCTACGACGTTGCGGCCCCTGGCGAAGAGCGGGAGCTCGTGGCCGCCCTCGCCGCCCACCAGGCGCTCACCCCACCCGTGATCGGCGCCGAGGGACCCGACGGCATTCCGTTGGACGTCGCATGGCCGGACCGGAGAATCGCCGTCGCGTTCGCGCACATGCCGCCAGAGGATCGCGCAGATCTCGTCGCCGCGGGCTGGCGGGTCGTCGACCCCGCTCCGGACGCCATCATCGCCGCCCTGGCCGACACCATGCCGAACAGTGAGGGGGACCGCTGATGCCCACCATCATCATGGGGAAGCTCGCGAGCAGGATCGACGGCTCCATCCGCGGCAAGGTGATGAGTTTCCTGCAGAAGCTCGGCGCCGACGACACGACGCCCGGCCTGCACATCGAGCCAATCCAGCAATCCGCCGATCCGCGGGTACGCACCGGCCGGGTCGACGAATTCTGGCGTGCCGTCATGTTCCGCCTCGACGGCGACGGAGAGACGCACTACGTGGTGCACGGCATCTGGCCGCACGACGACGCCATCGCGGTGGCGCAGCGCGTACGGCTGAAAGTCAACCCGATCAACGGCCTACCGCAGATCGACGAAATCGCGCCGACACCGGTGACATCGGCTGCCATGCCGCCGCCAGCGGTCGGAAAGTCCGACAAGCCGCTGTTCTCCCGGCTCGGACTCGACCGCCGCGAGCTCGTCGGCACCCTCGGCTTGCCGGAGAACGTCGTCGACCAAGCCATGGAGGCCGCCGACGAGGACGCCGTGCTCGACCTTGCCCAACGGCACGAAGGCTGGGTCGGCACCATCCTCGTCGACCTTGCCGCCGGCGACACCGTCGAGGCGATCGTCGCGCGCATGCAGCTCGAAAAGGCCGACGGCGACGGCGACAGCGATGCGGACGTCCTGCACTCCCTCAAGCGGCCCGCCGCCGGACTCCAGTACGCGTTCATCGGCGACCAGGACGAGCTGCGCCGCGTCATCGAGGAAGGCGACTTCGGTGCCTGGCGGATCTTCTTGCACCCCGAGCAGCGACGGTACGTCGACAGCAGCTACAAGGGCCCGTTTCGCCTCTCGGGTGGCGCGGGTACCGGCAAGACCGTCGTGCTCGTGCATCGTGCCTGCGCTCTCGCGCGCCGCAACCCGAATGCCCGGATCGTGCTGACGACGTTCACCACGAATCTCGCCGATGCTCTCGGCGACAGCCTCACCCAGCTCGACCCGCGCGTACCCCAGACCAAGACGCTAGGCGAACCTGGCGTACACGTCACCGGCGTCGACGCCCTCGCCGCTGCCGTGCTGCGCTCCGCCGGCACCGGTCTCAGTGCCGCGATGCGCGAGGTTCTCGGCGAGGAGCGATCCGCCCCTGCAGCCCGCACAGCCAGCACCCGGTGGCGCGAGGTCATCGACTCCACCGGCACCACCCTGCCGCCCGAACTCGCGAACGAGACGTTCCTCGCCACCGAGTACGCCCATGTCGTGCTGCCCAACAAGGTTCACGACGAGGCCTCCTATCTCCGGGTACGGCGCCCCGGACGCGGCGTCGCGCTCGACCGTGCCAAGCGTTCCGGAGTGTGGGCGTTGATCGCTGCGTACCGCGCACGGAGCCGTGTCGACGGCAGTCTCGATTTCGCGGAGGCCGCCGCCGTCGCAGCCGCGTACCTCGCACGACAGACCGACCGGCCCGCCGATCACGTGCTCGTCGACGAAGGTCAAGATCTTTCACCTACCCATTGGCAGCTGCTCCGTGCTCTCGTCGCCTGCGGCCCGGACGACCTGTTCATCGCCGAGGACGCCCACCAGCGCATCTACAGCGCACCTGTCGTCCTCGGCCGGTACGGCATCGCCATCGTCGGCCGTTCCCAACGGCTGACCCTCAACTACCGCACCACCGCGCAGAACCTTCACTACGCACTGGCCATCCTCGATGGCGCCGAGTACGTCGATCTCGAGGCGAGTCCTGAAACCACCGGCTACCGCTCTGCTCGGACCGGTCCTGCCCCCGTCGTCGAATTCGTCGACTCCCTTGCCGACGAGCTGAAGGCCATCGTCCGGCACGTTCGAGGCTGGCGCGACCGGGGTGACCCGCTGGAGACGATTGCCGTCTTGGTGCAGGACAGGTTCCACCGCGATCGTGTCGTGACGGCACTCACCGAACATGGCATCGACGCTCGCGCCGTGGACCGTGACCGACCTCCCGCCAGCCGTGTACCGGTGATGACCATGCACCGTGCCAAAGGAACGGAATTTTCGAAGGTGGTTCTCGTTACAGGCAAGCCGTCACCCGCCGAGCTGGCACGCCTCGAATCGATGGACCCGTCCGAGCGGGCAGACGCGAATCTACGGGCACGGTCGCTGAGATACGTGGCTGCTACCAGGGCACGAGACGAACTGGTGGTGGTGAACCGTAGGTGACGCCAGTCGTCGTTTGCGACGACTCTCACGAGGCAATTGCCGCAGCCGTGCCGAACACGGCAACCGACGATCGACTATCGCGCTGGTGCCCGCGCTTTCCCTGCCACACGGACGCCGGCGGACGTTCAGTGGATGGGCAGCGGCAGTACGAGGACATCCATCGGCGGGATGAGTTTCGGACGGATGCGGCCGACCTTCTGCCAACCCATCCGCGCGTAGATCCGCCTCGCCGGCGCG
>Ga0207867_1000984_pt1 | contig 24522 bp, 19 predicted proteins | sample HigsolmetaAR206D_FD_184838 | JGI IMG/M metagenome (GOLD analysis project Ga0207867, IMG submission 184838) | Ionic liquid and high solid enriched microbial communities from the Joint BioEnergy Institute, USA - AR20-6-D (SPAdes) (version 2) ...
TTTTAAATGAGGTTTGGTCACTTTCATTATAAAAGAGAGCACTTCGTAAATGCTTTTTTATTTTATGAAATTCTTTACCCCAACATTTAGTATAGAACCGTAAAAAAAAAAGCGCGAGATGCGGCATGTGCCATCTCGCGCGCTGGCATGATGGCTTGAGCCAAATGGCTCCCACATTTTATTAAACGCTTGAAGAGAATAAATAAGCATCCATCAAAAACCGGGCGCGAAGGCATGGGAAAATAACAAGTTGGTCCAGGTAAATCACTGTTTTGGTGTAGATATACATTATAAAAGAAAATTTAAACGGATGGTCAGGGCACTGTCCCTGGCCCGCTGTCATCATCCAATGAAAGGTTTGTTTTATTCAACGAAACGCCTCTTGAATTCAACGAAATCAAGCAAAAATTCAATGAAAATGCTGGAGAATTCAACGAAAGTCGGCGGGGATTCAACAAATCTATATTTTCCGAAAATATAACCCCCCGTTAAGATGGAGGGAAAGGGAAAAGAAATGGCCCTTGCGCATATTAAAACAACAGTCCGTTGGGCCCCGGTCAATTGGAGATCAATGTAAAACGGCGCCATGGAGTCATGGCGCCGTTTTGCGGAACAAGGATAAAACCGATGCCGCGGTGCTCGGCAAAAGCACTGCCGCGATGTGGTTTTTCATCGTAGAGATAAAATCGCTACCCCCATCAAGCGCTGGGCGCAAAGTTGACGCTGGAAACGCATGGAGCCAAGCTATTTGGCGCCCACACCGGCCTGGCGCCGCCTCCATTTCGTAATGATCCGGCTCAACGGTTTTTAACCGCTACTGGATTCGTTGGTTGCCGGTTTTCGAATTGTTCTTGTTGCCTTTGCTTGATGAGGTTGCGGCCGCGTCCGTGCGGAATGCACATCGGCGTGCCGAACAACGGATCGTTAATAATTTTTGCCTCTATTTTGAAAACGTCGCGCATCAACTGCTCGTTGATGATCTCTTCCGGCGCGCCTTGCGCGTAAATGCGCCCGTTGTGGACCGCCACGATGTGATCGGCGTACCGGCAGGCGAGATTGATGTCGTGCAGGACCATGGCGATCGTGCGCTTTTCTGCCCGGTTCAGGGCGAACAAAAGGTCTAAAATCTCGACCTGATGGGAAAGGTCCAAATAGGTCGTCGGTTCGTCGAGCAGGAGTATATCCGTCTCTTGGGCGAGCACCATCGCGATCCAGGCCCGTTGCCGTTGGCCGCCGGAAAGGGAATCGACGGGCCTATCGGCCAAATCTTCAAGATTCGTTACTCTGAGGGCGTGCCGGACCGCTCTTTCATCGTCTGTGGACCATTGGTTTAACCAATTTTGGTAAGGATACCGGCCTTGGCGGACGAGTTGGAGAACGGTCAGGCCTTCCGGTGCCACTGGCGCCTGCGGAAGCAGCGACAAATTGCGGGCGACCTTCTTCGTCGGCATTTTGGCGATGTCTTTGCCGTTTAACACGACGGAACCTGCTTTCGGCTTGAGGAGCCGGGCAAATGCAGAGAGAAGCGTCGACTTGCCGCAACCGTTTTTTCCGATAAACACGGTAATCTTCTCTTTAGGGATTTCTAAATTCAGCGCCTCGATGATCGGATGGTCTCCATAAGCAACAGTGATCGCACGCGCTTCCAAAACCATTCTCCTTAACCTCCTAATGAATGATTGACAAACCTCTATGAATGTGAACCTTCTCTTAAGCTACCATTTTCGCTTTTATCCTGAGAGCCCCGTCGTAATGACGACATACGTCGAGCCCGGGATGACGGGCTTTTTATTTACCGCCGCGCGATTTGTACAGCAAATAAATAAAGTAGGGCGCACCGATGGCGGACGTGAAGACGCCGGCCGGGATTTCAAGCGGTAAAAACAGCATCCTGCCGGCAAGATCGCTGATCATGACGATGATGCCACCGAACAGGGCGCTCGTCGGCAGGAGCGCGCCGTGCCCGGATCCGACAAGGCGCCGCGCCATGTGGGGAGCCATCAGTCCGACAAACCTGATGCCGCCGCTGAAGGCAACGGCTCCGCCGGCGAGCGCGGTCGCCGCGATGATTAAAAGCGTGCGATCGCCGCGCAGCGCTACACCGATGCCGGCCGCCACCCCTTCGCCAAGTTCGTGGGCGTTCAGACGGCGCGCAAGCCACAGGCTCACGGTGAAGAAGAAAACAAACCAGACGAGGAGCAGGATATCCTGATTCCATTTGGCGCCGTTCACGCTGCCCGTGATCCAAATGTTGGCGCGGGACGCCAAGTAGATCGGCCCGGTGACCATGAGAAATTGGGTAAGCGCTTTGGCGAGCGCCGCGATCCCGGTGCCGATGAGGACGAGGCGAACCGCGGAATACCCTTTTTTCGCTAACGCATGGACGAGCCAAGCAACACCCAGCGCACCGAGGAAAGAAGCGAGCGGCAGCCATTCGATGCTGACCGTCATCGCGTTGTCGCTCGTATTAAACAACGCCAAAAAGCCGACGGTAGCGAGCGCCGCCCCGTCCGTCACCCCGATGATGTCCGGTGAGGCGAGCGGATTGCGCACGAGGCCTTGCAAGATTGCTCCGGAAATGGCCAATGCCATGCCGGCGAGCGCGGCCAGCACGATGCGCGGCATCCGGAAGTTTCGGACGACGAGATTTTGCATGGCGTCGCCCATGCCGAACACCGCTTTCAGCGCATCGAACGGATGGATGACGTAGTCGCCGAGCCCGAGGCTGATGATGGCAACTATTAAAAATAGAAAGATTAACACGATGTTGACCCGCACGACTTTTTTATCGATCAGCTGCGAAAATCTCCCGTAGCGGAGACTTATATATTTTCCCGCCATTCAGCGCCACCCCCCTTTTCGCGCGATGGTGATGAAAAAGGGGGTTCCGATGACCGCCGTCATGATGCCGACCGGCACTTCTTGCGGCATCATGACGAAGCGGGCGGAGATGTCGGCGAGGAGCAGCAAGATCGCCCCGAGCAGCGCGCTGTACGGGATCAACCAGCGGTAATCTTGGCCGACAAACCATTTCGACATGTGAGGAACGATGATGCCGATGAACCCGATCGGGCCCGCGATCGCGACGGAGCTTCCTGCGAGCAAAATGACGATGAGCCCGGCCGCCATCTTGACGATCAGCGGGTTTTGCCCGACGCCGGTGGCGACGGCATCGCCCAAAGCGAGCGTGTTCATTTTGGCGGCAATGAGGAGCGCACCGATCCAGCCGATCACGAAATAGGGCAAGACGTGCAAGAGCAGGGTGAAGCTTCGGCCTTGGACGGAGCCGACAAGCCAATAGATGACGGCGTCGAGCGATTGTTGGTCGGCGGTCAGAACGCCTTGCGTCAGCGACGAAAAAAAGGCGGCCATCGACGCGCCGGCCAGCGTTAATTTCACCGGCGTCAGTCGCTCGGTACCAAAGGCGCCCAGCCCGTAGACGATGACGGACGTCAAGGCGGCGCCGAGAAAAGCGATCCAGGCCAGCGCGCTCATGGATGAGATGTGAAGGAACGAAAGGGCGATGACGATGAAGAACCCAGCGCCGGCGTTGATGCCCAAAATGCCCGGCGAGGCGAGCGGATTGCGCGTCAATCCTTGCATCAGCGCCCCGGATATCGCCAAACTCGCTCCGACCGCGGCCGCGATGAGCGCGCGCGGCACCCGCGTTTCCCTGACGATGATCTCGATGTTCGTGCCGGAAAAGTGCGTATAAGCGTGCAAGATGTCGCGCCAATCGACATTCGTGATGCCGAGCCATACGCTCAAGTACATGCAAATGATGACGAGCGTCGCGCACAGGAATAGTCCGATTCCTTTCGCGACAGGGTTTTTTAAGACACCGGCCACCTCTGACATCCTTCCAGGCCGCCATCCCGATGCGTTGTCAATTCCCTCAGTCGACCCATTTATCATTTCATCAAAAGCTTTCAAGCCGTCAAGGCTTTCTCGTCGTTGCTTATTTACAGGCAATGGGGGAACCGGGAAAAGCGGTTTGCCCGGAAACGGCGGCAAGAGAAAATATTTTATCTGGAATTTTTTTCTGCAAAATAACATGATAATGGCTCATTTTCAGTCTAGTTTAAATGAGAATCATTGTCAATGATACTGATAATTATTCTCAATTTTATCATTGACAGTTTTATGACGACCCGGTATGCTTTTATTGTAAATGATAATCATTTTCAATAAGGAGGTTTCAAGCATGACCCATATTGTGGGCAAATGGAAATACATATTTCTCTTTGCGGCTTTGCTGCTCGTCATCGCCGGCTGCGGCGGATCGGGCACGTCGAAAAACGAGGCGAAGAAGGAAGAGTCGGCGGGTTCCTACACCGTGAAGCACGCGATGGGGACGACGAAGATAAAGGGCACGCCGAAGCGCGTCGTCATTTTGACCAACGAAGGCACTGAAGCGCTGCTCGCGATGGGCTTAAAACCGGTCGGGGCCGTCAAGTCGTGGACCGGCAATCCGTGGTACGACCACATCAAGGACAAAATGAAAGGCGTCAAGGTCGTCGGAACCGAAGATCAAGTCAATCTGGAAGCGATCGCCGCCTTGCATCCCGACCTGATCATCGGCAACAAAATGAGACAAGAAAAAATCTATGACAAATTGAATGCGATCGCTCCCACCGTCTTTGCGGAGACGCTCCGGGGCGACTGGAAGGAAAACTTCAAACTTTATGCCAAAGCGATCCACAGGGAGAAAAAAGGCGAAGAAGTGCTGAAGGCGTTTGATGAACGCGTGCAGCAAATCCATGACAAACTGGGCGATCAGATCAACACGAAAGTGTCGCTCGTCCGCTTCATGCCCGGGGATGTTCGCATTTATCACAACGACACGTTTGCCGGCGTCATTCTCAAACAAATCGGATTGAAGCGCCCGGCCAGCCAAGATAAAGATGATTTTGCCGCGCAACATCTGACGAAAGAAAGCATTCCGCAAATGGACGGGGACGTCATCTTTTACTTCGACTATGAAACCGGCGACGGCAAAGCCACGCAAGCCGAAAAAGAGTGGACAAACGATCCGTTATGGAAAAATTTGAAAGCCGTCAAAGCCGGCAAGGCCTACAAAGTGGACGATGCGATCTGGAACACGGCAGGCGGGGTGCTCGCCGCCAACCAAATGCTTGACGATCTGCAACATTATTTGTTAAACGAATAAAGCGCTGAAAGAAAAACGCCGCGTCAGCAAGACCTAACGCCCGCGGCCGATGCGATCAACTCCCCGGCACACATTCCGGGGAGTTTTCGCTTGTGATGGACCGGTTCGGTATGAGTTTGAGCGTCGCTAGGGCACGGTGAACCCATCATTGGCTAACAAAAGCTGGACAGAGATCCAAACAGGTGGAAATGGAAATCGCTTACAATTAAAAGAGATGACTTTCACACCCAACCCGTGGCATACTATTTGTAGCATACTAAATATCATGCAATAAAACATAGAAGAAAAGGATGGAGTGCGGTGAAGGAGAAGAAGTACGTCAGAGAATCACGAGTCGTGAAAACGAGTCGCGTTTTTCCGATGCATGTGAACAACCTGGACACATTGTTCGGCGGCATCTTGATGAGCTATATCGACGATGTCGCCTCCATCTCGGCCGAACGCCATTCGCGGAGAACGTGCGTGACGGCCTCTACCGACCATGTCGACTTTTTGCACCCGATCACGACGGAAGACTCCGTCTGCCTGGAATCCTATGTTATTTCGACCGGAAGGACGTCCATGGAAGTCTTCATTAAGGTCATCGCGGAAAATCTCAAAACCGGTGAACGGAGAATCGCAGCGACGTCGTTCCAAACGTTTGTCGCTCTCGATGAAAACCGCCGACCGGTAGAAGTTCCGGGAGTCATTCCGGAAACGCCCGAAGAAAAGAAACTCCACGAGATGGCCGCCGTGCGGGCGGAAAACCGCAAGCGCCATCGTCATGCGAGCCAGGAGCTCGCCAAAGCGTTGACGACGCTGAAACCGTGGGAATATTCTTCGGAAAGCGAACAAAATAACGAATAAAGTCGAGAAAACCATTATTAAACTCAACAGGTTCATAATAAAAGAAAAACCTTGGATAACGTCAGCGACGTTGTCCAAGGTTTTTCATTTGGCGGCGCTCTCCGTTAAAAGGGATGCGGCGGTTCTCTTCGGAAGGAGACGCCGCGGCAGAACATCATTTCGCTCTTTTCTCTTGATCGACAGCCGGCGAGGCGCTTGGTTTTAATTGACTTTGATCTTATGGGTCACCGTGGCGGTTGCCCCGCGGTTATCGGTCACTTTCAAGGTGACGTTGAAATTGCCTTTTTTATTGAAGGCGTGCTGAACTCTTGGGCCGATAGCCCGGTAGCCGTCGCCGAAATCCCATTCGTAGGCTGCGATCGAACCGTCGGGATCATAAGATGCGCTCGCGTCGAAGATCGCGGCGGTGTTTTTCTTCACTTTGTCCGGCGCATCGAAGAGCGCGACCGGCTTTTGGTTCGGGACATTTAAGTAGAGCTTGCCGGGTGCGACGGCGCGGGTGACATTGCCGTAATCGTCTTCCGCTTTCACTTCGATTTGCGCGCCGTTGGCCACCACGTTGGACGTGGCCGTATAGTAGCCGACATAATGGCCCGGTGCGGTTTCCATCATCGGCAGTTCGTTGACATTGGCCAAACCGTTCAGCTTCAGGTTGGTCAACGGCATTTGCACGACGAAGGAGGCGTTTAAACCGGGTTCACTGTCGAATTCAATGCGGACGGTTTCCCCGCGGTCGAGATAGAGGTCTTCAACGGGCGCGAGCTGGCTGATAACCGGCGCGTCAAATTTCGCGTTGACGGTGATGGTGCGGCTTTGGGTATTGCCGGCTTTATCGCGGGCGACGACGCGGATTGTGTTGGCACCGTTGTCGAGCAAAATGCGTTTGCTATATGTGCCGTCATCACCGATATCGGCTTTTTGCCCGTTCACCTTAACGGTATCGAGATTGGCGTCGTTGACGGTGCCGGTGACGGTGATGGCTTCTCGATTTGTCTTATAACCGTCTTCGGGGCTGGTGATCGTCACATTCGGTTTTTCTTGGTCGAGGACGACTTTGACCGGTGCCGACGGTTCGGTCGTCCCGCTGTCCGTCGAGGCCGTGGCCGTCAACACGTTGTCGCCCGCTTGGAGCTGGATGTCCGCCGAGAACGTGCCGTCGTCGGCCGTCGAGACGGTGGTTTGCGCTTGGCCGTTGTTTAAGATCGTCACACGCGTTGTCGGCGCGGCTTTGCCTGTGACGGTTACCGCCTTGTTGTTGGTGTACGTGTTGTCCGTCGGGGCGGTGATGACGGGTGGGGTGACTTCATAGTTGACGCGCGCCCGGATCATGTAATTGCCTTCATCTTCGGGCGACGGTGCCCAGACGCCGCCGACGCGTTCCCAGCTGTGCCCGGTGCTTCCGCTGCTTTCATCCGTAGCGAGCCCGGGAGCATTGGGATACGGCGCGGTTTGCACGTAAACGATGTAGAAGTCGCCGTTGACCACGATGCCTTGATCCGACAGATCGACGACGGTCCATGTGCCGTCGCGCTTCGCCGTGGCGTGAACCGGTCCGGAGAGTTTCCGCCCTGGAGCGCCGTCGGGGCCGCTGGCATCATAAATTTCGACGTCGAAGCTTGTCCCCCCGGGTTCAGGCCAATCCGTTGTCCAGAATTGGAACATACCGCCGGTCACCAAAGCGCTGTCGCGTCCTTCCGGGAGTTCCATTTTCACCGCCCAGGCATTGCCGGCGTCGTAGAAGGCGTGGGCGTTTTCCGCCGTGCCGTCGTCATAGCCGATCTCGCCGGGATAGCCGATGAACGGTTTTAACGTCAAATCCAGATCGGTGGATTCGTTGCCGCGGACCGTCACTTGCTCGTCTTGCGCGTAATAGTTTGGCGCGGCGACGTGGAGCGTGTAAGTGCCTTCATAAGCTGTGAGCGAGAAATGACCGCTGGCATCCGTTTGGACCGGCTGGACATTGGCGTCTTCCATGACCATCACCGTGGCGCCTGCAATCGGTTCATGGGTCGCTTTGTTGGTGACGGTGCCGGTAATCGTCCCTTGCGGAATGGGGTCGAGATGGAAATCCGCTCTGACCGTACCGTCGCGCGGAATTTCCACGGTTTGCCGGGCGGATCGGTAACCGTACGTTTCCGCCTGCAAGGTGTACGTGCCGGCTGCATGCGACAAGCTGAAGCTTCCGTCCGCCGGATTGGTGTTGACCGAACGGCCGGTTTCGAGCACGCTGACCGTCGCGGCGAGCGGCAGCGACTGGATGGAAGCCGCCGGTTTGACTGACAGTGGTGCGGGCGGCTGGGCTTGATCCAGCTTGCCGGGTTTGATGGTCGACGGATCGATCGGTTTTTTGCCGGTGCCGTCGGCTTCGGATTTCGTCGATGATTTCGTCTGCTTCGGTTGAACGGCGAGGTTCGCGTGCGAACCGCTCAGCGGGGTGTTCGTCAGCTCGACGTCATCGATGTACCACCCTTGTTTTTGGACGCTCACATCGGTATGCAGGTGGAAGGCGATATAGACGTTTTGTCCGGCATAAGCGGACAAATCCACTTGCGCGTCTTGCCACGCGCCGTTGGCTCCATTGATGGTGGCCAAGGTCTGCCAATTGGTTTTGTCGGTCGAAATGTAAACATAGCCGTAATCGTAGCGAGTCTCCAATTCATACCACTGTTTGAAACGCAGATAGCTCGGTCCGTCAGGAAGCCGGACGGGCGGCATGACCAAGGTCGCTTCGGTGTAATTGTCGTAGACGCCGTCCAAATTGGTGGCGTAAACTTTGTCGCCGGAGGCCGCATGCCCCGGACCTGAGGTTGGCACGCCCCATTCCCAGCTGTTGTTTTGCCCGTAGGACACCCAACCGTACGGTTCCGATTCAAAATCTTGATGGTATCCGACGGTAATGCGCGGGTGAACCGTGACGTTATATGGATCGGACGTCACGTCGTTATGGCCGTAATCGACGATGTGCCATCTGTAGCTGATGCCCGGCTCGGTCACGGCGCTGGCCGGGATGACGGCTTGCCAGACGCCCTGGCGATAGTTGCCGTCGGTTTGTTCGGCTTCGACGGTTTGCCAATCGTCCGCGGACGCCGCTTTATATTGGAGTTCGACTTTGCTGATGCTGACGTTGTCTTGCGCGCGGATTTGCAAGGGGAGATCCGTATCGACGAAGGCTTCCGCAACGGCATCGTGTTCGAAGGTCGGCGCCTCGTCGTCGTTGCCGTCCTTCGTGACTTGCCCTTCGACGGTGCCGAGCCCTTGAGTGACGGCGGAGACGGCGCTGAAGGCGTCGAGCAAACCGTAGCCGTATCCGTTGTTCGGCGAATTGGGGAAGGACGCGTCCGTTAAAGGCGTCGCCGTATCGAGCAAAATTTGCTCGATTTCATCAACGGTCAAGGATGAGTCGGCCGAGAGCATCAAAGCGACCGCACCGGAGACGTGTGGGCCGGACATCGAGGTGCCGCTGTACGTGCCGTCATATTGGCTGCCGGGCACCGATGACCGGATGTTGACGCCCGGGGCCACGACTTCAGGCTTGATTTCTCCATACGGTGAGGGGCCTTGCAGCGAAAAGTTCGCCAAGTGATTGTTGATGTCGGTCGCGCCGGTCGCGAACGATTCGGGATAGTTGGCGGGCGCTGCGACGGAGCCTGGTCCGCCGGGATTAAAGAGGGTCGTGTTGCCCGCTGAAAACTCGGGGAAGATGCCGGCCGCGCGCCAGTTTTGCACCATCGGCCGATACCATTCGTCAAGGCCGGGCCCGCCGCCCCAAGAGTTATTAATGACATCGGGCGCCATTTCCGGATGGGGATTGCCATTTTGATCTTTCGGAGCGATCAACCATTCGCCGGCTTCCAAGAGATCCTGATCGGTTCCGCCGTCTTCGGTGAACGCTTTAACCGTAATCCATTTGGCACCCGGGGCCATGCCGACGCGGTCGGTGCCGTCCGGTTCGCTGCCGACCATCGTGCCCATCGTATGGGTGCCGTGTCCGACGTCATCATAAGGCGTCGAGGCGCCGGTAACCGCGTCAAACCAGTTAAACTGGTTGTTCGGCGTGTTGGGGTGGGCCGGATCGTAACCGCGGTATTTTTCTTTTAACGCGGGGTGATCCCATTGCACGCCGGTGTCGATGCTCGCCACGACGACGCCCGTGCCGTCATAGCCCATGTTCCATACCGCCGGGGCGCCGACGCGCTCGATGTTCCATTCGACGTTGTCGTCATTGGTCTCGGCTTTTCCGCTTGTCTGCTGTTTATCAGGAGCTTTGACCGCTTGTTCCGATTTGGTCACCGGCAACAATTGCCGCCGTTCATTCGGCAAGATTTTGTCCACTTCGCTGAAGGTGGCGAGTTTTTCCATGACTTCTTTCGTTCCGGTGACGGCCAAGCCGTTGACGATGTAGAAAGATTCATAGTCTTTGACGCGCCCGGCGCTTTTTTCGTCGCGCAGGAAAGCGAGGAGGTTGGCCTGCGTTTCATTCGCCTTAGCGCGCAGGGCGTTCACGACGGCGGAACGCTGGGTGTATTTGGTTTTGGCTGCGGAGAGCTTTTGTTTTTCGGCGAGTTTTGTCGCTTGTTCCGCCGCTTTTTTTGTGTCCGCCTGATCTTTGAGTTTGACGAGGAACGTGACGAACTTGTCGTCAGAAAACTGCTCCTTAAGCCGTGAACTGATCTTGGCGCTCGGTTTGCTCGCCGTGTCGCGAAACGATGCGCTCGCCTTGCCGGGTGAAGCGCCGCCGTTAGACACAGGAGCGGCGAAGGCGTTCATCGGAATAAGCAGCATCGAGCACATGAACGCACAGAACAGTTTGAAGGCGATGCGTGTTTTCGACCGCATGCTTGTCCAATCCTTTCTTGAATGATAAGATGACGCGACCTGGGGGACGGGTGAAGCCTTTTGCTGCGAGGATAAGAATGACCTTTTTTCTCGGAGCCCTCTCTCCTTTCGACCTTTTTCTCCCTAGCATCCAAGATGTTATGTTCATCATAATCGAGACGAGAATCATTGTCAGTAGAAAATTTGCAATTGATTAAAAAATAAGTAAATAGACTCATGCCTCAAAGTAGGAGATAAGGCGCAGCGGCCGTCTGCCAAGCGAATGGAAAAACTCGGCTATGCTTGCGGTCATGGGAGGAATGGGGGAGTTTTGCCGGGAAGGTCATTTTTCGATCCGATTCGGCTTGAACGGGGGCTTTCAGGATGGGCTTAGGATTTTTGTCCCATTTCACGGCCATTCATCTAAAGAAAAAGGGGGTTTGCGTCGATAAAAGATATATACAGGTATTGGTTGGAGGGTGAACAACCATGGATTTTGCAACGGTGATCGGACTTTTGCTCGGCATACTATCCTTACTGATGGGGTTTATTTTGGAAGGCGGGTCGATTGCGGCCATCTTACAAGGCACCGCGGCGCTCATCGTGTTCGGCGGGACTTTCGGAGCCGTGATCGCGAGCTTTCCTTTTCGTGTGTTAAAGAGAATTCCTTTCATCTTAAAATACGCTTTTTTTGAGAAACCTTTTCGTCCCGAAGAGACGATCGAACAGCTCGTGGATTTGGCGAACATTTCCCGGCGCGAAGGCTTGCTGGCCCTTGAAGGCCGGCTGGAAGAGAACGACGACAACAAATTTCTCCAGGAAGGCATTCAAATGGTCGTCGACGGCGCGGAAGCGGAAATGATCGAAGACATCTTGAACCGCGAAATCGAACGCTATGAAGAAAACATTTTGTCCGTTGCGCGCGTTTTTGAAGCAGCGGGCGGCTTCGCGCCGACCATGGGGATTATCGGTACGGTCATGGGGCTCGTTCACGTTTTGGGCGATCTTAACAATCCCGAAACGCTCGGGCCGTCCATCGCGGTCGCCTTTATCGCAACGCTTTATGGCGTTTCGAGCGCGAACCTCATCTATCTGCCGATTTTCAATAAAATTAAAGCGCGCTTGGAACAGGACATTTTGCTGATGGAACTGCAAGCGGAGGGACTCATGTCCATTCAGCTCGGCGAAAACACGACGATTTTGCGCAATAAATTGCAAGCCTTTTTGGATAAACACGGCCGTCAAAAAAATCGGGACGATGGACCTCTCGGAGAGGCGGATTTGATCAATGATTAGGAGGAGGAAACGGAACCCACATCAAGAGCGCGACAAACAAGACCGCTGGCTTGTGACGTATGCGGATCTCATCACCTTGCTCCTGGCGTTTTTCGTCGTCCTTTATTCCATGAGCGAATTGGAGAACAGCCGCTTTAACGCGCTTATCCAGTCGCTTAAAACCGCTTTTCACGGGGAAACGATCGTGGAACAGTCGAACGTTCCCCAGGTAAAAAATACCGATTTGCTCGATAAAGAAAAAAAGAAGGATAAGAAAGACAAGAACGGCCAAACGGACAAGCAAAAGTTGGACAGCCTGTATGTGAAATTGCAGAATTACATAAAGGAAAACCACTTGGATACGCTCATCGAATTAGAAAATTTGCCGCGCGGCGTACAGATCACTTTTAAGGAGAAAATTTTGTTCGATCTCGGCAAGGCGGACATCAAAGAAAACGCCATCCCGGTGTTGCGCAGGATCGGGGGCATCTTGCAATCGATTGACAATCCGATAGAAGTTGAAGGGCACACCGATAATAACCCCATTATTTATTCCAATCAATTCCACTCAAACTGGGAATTGGCGGCGGCGCGCGCGCATAACGTCGCCATGTTTCTGATCAATGAGGACAAAATCCGCCCGGAACGCATCCGCTATACGAGCTACGGGGAGTACCATCCGCGCGTCAAAAACGATACCAAGGCGCATCAGGCGATGAACCGGCGCGTCAACATCGTTGTGTTGCGGAATGCGTCGGATAACCCGTAATGCATCGCCCATGAAAGCGCAGGGAGCTTTGCCCAGCGTTTGCCGCCAGACGGGAGGTCGATCGGCTCATGCCGTGCCCGGACGTTCCGTCGCGCGTTAAAAACCATATGTTTCCATATATTCTTTTTTATGGCGGTATGGGTAAAAATTTTTACCCGGTTTATCCGCATTTTAAAAGTCTCGCAAAAACAATGTTATAGGTTTGTAATCTTCCCCCTTTACTATGAAAGTACCAAACGTGATACGGCAACCAACCAAAACGGAACAACCGCATCGGGGGGAAGACAGCAATGCATCATCCGTTCCGTAAAATCTTCATCTCTTCGCTGACGGCTTGCTCTTTGTTAGTCGCGCCGGCATTGGCCGATGGGGCCATGGCCAAAACTCCGACAAAGGTCACGGCAAGCCAACAATTGTTGTCCTACGGCTCGCGCGGACAAGCCGTTCGCACGCTCCAAGATAAGTTGAGCAAACTCGGTTACTATCACTACTGGATCGACGGCATTTTCGGGAAGTATACGCGCGCGGCTGTCATCAACTATCAAAAAGCGCACCGGCTTGTTCCGGACGGCATCGTCGGTCTGAAGACGTGGGCTTCATTGAACAACATGCGCGTCGAAGCGGCCAGTGTGAGCGTTAATTCGAACAGCGCGCTGGCGGACAAAATCATCGCCAATGCCAAATCGCTCATCGGGACCCCTTACAAATGGGGCGGACAATCGCCGTCCGGTTTCGACTGCAGCGGCTTTGTCAAATATGTTTTTAACAAAAACGGTGTCGATGTCCCGCGCACGACCGATACATTATGGAAAGCCGGAAAGACCGTTTCTTCGCCGAAAAAAGCCGATCTCGTTTTCTTTGAAACTTATAAAGACGGTCCGTCCCATGTTGGGATTTATATCGGAGACGGCAAGTTCATCCACGCTTCGAGCTCTCAAGGCGTGACCGTCACTCCCATGAACAATTCTTATTGGAAACCGCGTTACTTGGGTGCGAAATCCGTTCTGAAATAAGGCGGATGCGCCAAACAGAAATCGTTGGCGCAAAATGGTCAAAGCTGAAAGAAAATAAGTGGAGCGTTCAAAGCGAAGCGGTTATTATGGCAGATGGCAGAAATGAGAGACATGAAAACAGAGGCGTGAGATCAAAGGCGTAGTTACATAGGCGTGATCAAGAAAAGGCCAAGCCAACGCCGTCTTTGCCGACAAATCATTCGACTTTTGTACCGGGCTCCCCGCGAGCCCGGACATTTTTTTGTTTGCCCGAAAAATGCCCGTTAGGCGTTTTTCGGGCCCATTTTTTATATTTAAAACGTTGTCTGTCGGACATTCGTCCAACGGTGTGCCGTCCACGCAACGGATGGCTCGTATTTTGGCGAAATCTCGGGCTGATCGAGCCGGATGCCTGAATCCATAAGCCGGTCGGGAAGGATGGAGCCCTCTTAATCCTTCCTCTTTCAATGTAAAGAATATAATGTCCAAAACGTCTCCATCAAGCGATTTGATGCGGTGATGGCCGTGAGCACCGTTTTAAAACGCGCTCGAAGACCGAGGGATCGATACGCATAAGCGCCGCCCTGTAATTCTTGTTTCGCCAGGCTCGTGGTTTGCGATCAATGAGATATTGTGAACGCCCTTGTGCTGATATACAATAAAAAAGAAAAATAAAAAAATACATACTTGGAATCGGTTTTCACACGTGGGATGAGGGGGTGAACCTTTGAAAAAAGGGTTGTTGGTCATCTTTGCTGTGATCGTTTGCGCCGCGGCGGTGATCGCCGGCCGCCTGCATTGGAAAGGCGAAGTGGCGCGCATGTCCAAGGCGGCGAAAGCCGAATGGCGTGCGGATCAAGAAACGGCCGGGAAGGCCGGTAATGACGGGGGACAGGCAAACGGCGCGTTGGCCTCGGACGCTCCGGCAGATCCCGCTGCGTTGACAAAACATTTGCCGAAAAAACTTCAGGATAAAATCAAAACGGCGTTGGAAAATAAATCGTCCGTCCGCGTGCTGTTGGCCGGCGGGGAAAGCGTCCTGGGGTTGGCGGCACCCTTGCAAAAGCAATTGAATGACGTCTACGGGTCCCCGATTTTTTATGTGAAGGAGAAAACATTTTCCGGCGAAAATTCGCTGACCGTTTATCAAAAGGAATTGTATCAATCGCTCGCCGATGAAAAGCCGGACGTCATCATTTTTACCGCCATGCTGATCGAAGACAATGGCAAGGTCAGCACGCACGATTCGGCGCGGATTCCCGTCCTTATCGGAAACAATCTAAAAGACACCCTTCCGGACGCGACGTTCATGATTGAACCGCCGAACCCCGTCACGTTTTATGACGGCATTAACGCCCGCGCCGACGAGCTTAAGCAAACGGCGAAAGACGCCGGTTACGTCTATCTGGACCATCTCTCCGCCTGGCCGAAAGGCGAAGGGTTGGCGAACGATTTGGACAAAGCCGGCCGCCTGCCGAATGAAAAGGGCATCAAGCTCTGGGCCGACTATCTGACCGCCTACTTCTCCGGGAAAAAGTTGTAAAGGACCGGGCGCTTTCGCCGAATGAAAGGCGCGGTTTGCTTGCTTAATAGCGGGTTTTGCCGCCCGGCGTTGAAAAAGCGTAACGGTTCGGTTCAGGAGGGAAGCTTTCGATTCGGCGGCCTCTTTGACAAGCGAATGGGCAAACCGTGACCAATAAAGCCAAAAGGAAAAAGGATGTCATTCGGCATCCTTTTTGGCTATGCAGAGGCCGATGAAAGGGCATGTTGCATCCGCATAAGGCACACCGCATCCGTTTTCATCGCCAGGAACGAATATCACGAAAAAACTAAAGGATAAATAACCGCTGATGCCAAGTTTTTAAATTTTCCTCTATACAACATCTCGCCTGCTCACCGCGGTTTTTGTACCCCAATCGAAAATAGAGCGACTTAAAGAAATTCGTGACGTTCCGTTTTTTGCGATAAAACGTTAACGCATGCCCCTCTTCTTCGAACAACATCTCCAAATCATCAAATATTTTTAAGATCCAATCAACGAATTCCGTTTCCTCTAAACCTTTCTCAATAAGAGATTCAATGACAAAAATGAGCCGTTCATCTTCATCATCCGTGTAAACGGCAGCGTCTTTGAACAAACAATGGTGCACGGTATCCAGGAAGGCTTTGGACTGTTCCGGTCGAAAGTGGGGATGGTTGATGGCCGCAACCAATAAATCCGTCCCGTGGGCGATGCTGTGCGCCAATCCTTTCCCTTCGACGTACCCTCTTGTATCTCTTTCTTGGCGCAAATAAGGAATGACCGCTCGCCATCGCTTTGGCCACAAGGGGAGCGGGAAGCAGCGAACCCTTTTTGTCCTTTTCCAAAACGGCGGCGATGATCAGGGACGAAAAGGAACGGGTAAAGACGGAATCGCTATTGGTTTCACCGATCCGATAAAACAAATGGTTATGATCTAAACACGTTTCCATGACGGCCAGCAGCTGCCGTCGAGTCAAAAAATCATCGTCGATCAATCTTATAAACGTGGCATAAATGAGCGCATCGCGCAATTCCGGGTCCACCGTCCCGATGTTCACCAGCATTTTATGGATCAAATCGTCCATATCAAGATTGAATATTTGCTCTTTGCCCATCGCTTTTAATTCGATCAATTGTTTTTTCAGATCCATCATTCTCCCCCACGCCTCAAAAGCGATTTTCATTGGTGTATTCGATTTCTCAGGCAGTGATCCTGCTTTGGATGTCCAAATCTCGCCATTTGAGCCAATACAATGACCCGCGAATTCATCTGCGGCTTATCATTTCCTTAAAGCAAACGGCAGTTCTCGCCGAATGGGATTCTGTTCGTCAAAAAACATTCATGACTTTTTCTACCCTTGTACGAAATCATGCCCCGCAAGCGCTCAAACGAATGGGAGAGCGAAAGCCGGAAAATAGGGATGAATGTATAAAATTAAAGTAAAATCTGTGATGGGGGTTTTGCAACAGACGCGCTTTGATTTGGCGCATTCTGACCAAAGGTAGGGGGAAAACCATGCGCATTCGGGAAGTGTTGTTTCGGATGTACGTGGAACCGGAAAAGTTGGAGCAACAGATTTTGTTTTATGAGACGGTTTTGGGCCAACGCGTGAGTCTGCGCTTTCGTTACCCTGAACTGCGCTTGGAATTGGCGAAAATCGGACAGCTATTGTTGATTGCCGGTAAAGAAGAGCATCTTTCGAGGGTGAGGGCGACCGCTTTAACTTGTTTGGTTGACGAAATCCAGGATGCGAAAGAAAGCTTAATAAGCAAAGGGGCGGAATTGCTCGAAGACATCAAGCCTGTTCCGACCGGCTGGAACATGCGGGTTAGTCACCCGGACGGCACCATTGTCGAATATGTGCAATGGCGTTAGATATGGCAATCATTCGTGTGTAAATGAATGGAAGGGTTGCGTTTCTGGAAGTTCATTATGATATCATACAGCCAATTTATGACCATGCGGTTCCAAAAAAATAGCACAAAAAAGGGTGCCCTGCCGGCTGCAAGGCACCCGTATGATTTGAAAAGCGGCCATGATGGAGTGCGGTGAAAAACCAATCTCCGCCCGTCTTGTGAACGGGCGAAGCCGACCCCAATGGGCGGCGTTGCGATCAGCTTTCCAAAATGGCGTCGATCTTGGCGAGGACCTCATCATCCAGCTTGACGCCGGACGCCTTCGCGTTTTCTTCGATTTGCTCGGGCCGGCTGGCGCCGACGAGCGCGCTGGCGACGTTGGGCTGGCGGAGAATCCAAGCGAGGGCGAGTTGGGCGAGCGACAGTCCGAGCTCGTCTGCGATGCCCTTGAGTTTTTCCACCTTATCGAGATTTTCGTCGGTCAACAGCGATTGAATGAATTTGCTGTCCGAGGCCGCGCGGCTGCCTTCGGGCGGTTTCGCGCCTTTTTTATATTTGCCCGTCAACACCCCTTGGGCGAGCGGCGACCAAACGACTTGCCCGATGCCGTGTTTTTCGCAAACCGGAATGATTTCTTTTTCGATATGGCGGACGAGCATGCTATATTGCGGTTGGTTGACAATGATGCGATCGAGCAATTTTTTATCGGCGAGATGCACGGCTTCGGTGATTTGTTCCGCCGTCCACTCACTGACGCCGATGTACAGCACCTTGCCTTGGCGGACGAGATCGTCGAGTGCGCGCAGCGTCTCTTCCAAGGGCGTTTCCGGATCGTAGCGGTGGCAATAGTAGATGTCGACGTAATCGACGCCCAGGCGTTTCAGACTGGCGTTGGCTTGCTCGATGATATGTTTGCGGGACAGCCCGCGGTCGTTCGGCCCGTCGCCCATCGGCCAGAACACCTTGGTGGCGAGCACGTACGATTCGCGCGGAAACGCTTGGATGGCCCGGCCGACGATTTTTTCCGCCTCGCCGTGCATGTAAACGTTGGCGGTGTCAAAAAAGTTGATGCCGAGATCGTAGGCTTTGTGAATCGTTTTGATCGCTTGTTCGGCGGCGACATATCCGCCGTAAGTGAGCCAACTGCCGAGCGAGATTTCGCTCACTTTCAAACCCGATCGACCCAAACGCCGATATTCCATAGATAATGCCTCCTCGCATAGAGATGTTTTTTGATGGACCAAGTTCGCTTATTGACCGCTGCGCGCTTCGGCCATAAACGCTTCGATTTCTTCGACGGTGCGCGGCAGGCCGGTCGTCAGCACTTCGCAGCCGTCTTCCGTGACGACGACATCGTCTTCGATGCGGACGCCGATGCCTTCTTCTTCAATATATAAGCCGGGTTCGACGGTCAGCACCATGCCGGGGGCCAGCTTTTGGTCGCGGAGGCGCCCGACGTCATGCGTGTCGAGACCGAGCGAGTGGCTGACGCCGTGGAAATAATACTTCGACAGCTCCTCGGGCGTTTTGATCAAACCGATTTTTTGGCATTCCTCGGCGAGCACCTTTTTCGTATGCTCTTGTAAATCGCTGAAAGGGACGCCCGGTTTGATGAGCGCGGTCACTTCGCGGAGCGCTTTTAAGACGATGTTGTAAATCGTCTTTTGCCGCTCGGTGAACTTGCCGTTGACCGGGAAGGTGTAACTGATGTCGGCGTTGTAAAGGTCAACTTGCGCCCCGAGGTCGAGAAGCAAAAGTTCGCCGTCCCGCACCGTTTGATCGTTGCGCTCGTAATGCAGCACGGTCGCGTTTTTGCCGCCGGCCGCAATGGTGTGGAAAGCGTGATGTTTGACGCCGTTAGACTTCAAGACAAAATCAAAATAAGCCTCGTACTCATATTCTTTCATGCCCGGCTTGGCGTGGCGCAAGACGTGTTTAATCCCTTCCACGGTGATGCGCCCGGCCTCCCGGATCGTTTCGATTTCCTCTTTCGTCTTGATCAGGCGCATGTCGCAGATCGCATGATACGCATTATGTAATTGCAAGTAGGGATAGCGTTTTTTGATGCCGTGGGCGAAGCGTCCCGCCGGTGTGGACGGAGCGTTCCATGCGCGTTTTTCCAAGTCAAGGTACACGTGTTCATACGGCAGGCTCAGCAGCAAGCTTTGGAGGAAGCCGTGAAATTCATCCAAGTACGACACGTTGGCCGCTTCAATGCCGGAAGCCTCTGCGGCTTCTTCCTTCGTCAGGCTTTCGCCGATCCACTTCGCCATGACCGGATTCGGCCGTTCCACAAACAGGCGCGCTTCTTTTTTTCCTTCAAATTTCGTGAGCAAGAGGACGATTTTTGGTTCGGTGATGCCCGATAAATAATAAAAATTTCGGTTCGGGACAAACGGGTGCTGTTGATCGCCGGAAGACTGCGGGGCTTCGCCGGCGAAGAAAACGGCGATCGACCGGTCTTCCATGAGCTCGAAGAAACGCTCGCGATTGTTTTTGAAAAAACTCGTCTCCATGGTCATCCCTCGCTTATGTCGTATCGTTTCCTTTTCCATTTTACAATATCTTAGGAATTTTCCCCAACAAAATGTTTGGCTCAATCCTGTTTCAACGCCGATGGCGAAGATCTATTAGTAAAGTTCTAAAATTTTTCATATACAAAAAATGTATTTTGTCATATATTTAAATTATTAAGCCTTACAAATGGAGGGTTCTATGAAACGCCTTTTACCGTTGTTGGGGTTATTTGTCCTTTTTTTCGCCCCGGCCCATGCCTGGGCATGGTCGTCCGCGGACGATCAGCAGCTCGAAGCCTATCTTAAAAGCCTTCATTGGACGAGAGACGATTTGGAGCAATATCTTGAGAAAGAATATGACACCTCCATAAAGGAATTCGACTCGTTTGCCGAACTGAAGGACTTTTTGGGCGAACCTCTTAATGATCAAACGCTGCAGCAAGTTTTGGACGAGTACGGTTTGACGAAAGCCGAGCTCATCGATCTGTTGGCGGCCCACGGGCGGTCGTTGGACGACTATAAGTTCGTCGATGATCTGGTGTTTGACCTCGATGAATATACGCTGGGGGATACGGACGAGGAAGATTTATCCGCCATCTTTGAGTCGTTGGGGTTGACGGATGAAGAGATCGAACGCGTGTTCACGTATCTTGATTCCTTGGATCCGAATCAAGTCGAAAAAGGAATGGAAAGCATTGCTGACCGCCTGATCGCCTTCAGCGATTCCCTCGATGAAAACGCCGAGTCGTTGACGCGAGCACAGGCCGAGGCATTGGCCGGCATCTTTGAGGACATGTTGAAGGTGTTCCAGATGCACGCGAAATATTATTTGGTCACCGATGGTCAGAAAAAGCCCATCACCCTGGCCGAACTCTTTCAAATGAAGGACATCGGAAATGCAACCCTGTTGATCGAGCTTTATGATAAAGATGGAAACCTTTTGGCCGATCTGAACGTGACGCCCGATCTCTTAAATCCGGATTTGATCAATCAAGCGGCAAAAGGGGCAGAAACCACAGCGAAGAGCCTGCCCGCCCAGCCGCCCGCAGGTAAAAAGGCGGCCTCAGCGACAGCGAAGGGCGGACGGCTTCCCGACACCGCTTCTCATGTATGGGATTGGATGGCGGCCGGCGGGGGCTTGCTCGCCTCCGGCGGTGCGCTCTTATGGTTGGGCGCGCGAAAACGCCAAGCTGGGGTGAGCTGACCGCTTGCCCCTTTCACGATCCACGGTGCCTGGCACCGTGGCCTTTTTTTTTGTATCATAGGGGTAATGTGTGAAGAGGTGTTTTTGGATGCGGGCTGCAGAGCGTGAAGCAGAGGCCCGAAGATTTTTAAAGTGCGAAACAAGGTATGCGCAATTTTAGACAGGCAGTCGAATGACGCGAAGAGGTGTCTCCATGCAAAAGCCGATCAAAATCATGGTCATCTTCGGAACCCGGCCGGAAGCGGTGAAAATGGCGCCGGTTGTTCTGGAATTGAAGAAACATCCCGAAAAGATCGAGACGATCGTGGCGGTCACTGCCCAGCACCGGGAAATGCTCGACCAAGTGCTCGACGTCTTTCGAATCGTTCCGGATTACGATTTACATATCATGAAGGAACGCCAGACGCTCGCCGATATTACCGTGAAGGCTTTATCCGGTTTGGACCGGATTATGAAAGAAACTCAGCCCGATCTCGTGCTCGTCCACGGCGATACGACGACCACTTTTGCCGCGAGCCTCGCCGCTTTTTATAATCAAATCGCGATCGGGCACGTGGAGGCGGGGCTGCGAACGGGCGATAAATATTCCCCGTTTCCGGAAGAGATGAACCGGCAGCTCACCGGGATCATGGCAGACTTTCATTTTGCGCCGACGAAGTGGGCGGCTGACAACCTTTTAAAAGAAAACAAACGGCCTGAGGCGATTTTTGTCACCGGCAATACCGTGATCGATGCGCTGAAGACGACGGTTCGGAACAATTACCGCCATCCGGTGCTGGAAGCGGTCGGCAAGCGCAAAATGGTGCTCATGACCGCCCACCGCCGGGAAAATTTGGGTGAACCGATGCGCCGCATGTTTCGCGCCGTCCGCCGCCTCGTCGACGAACATGCGGACATCGCCGTCGTTTATCCGGTTCATCTCAATCCGGCCGTCCGGGAGATTGCGTTCGCGACGTTAGGCGATCATCCGCGCATTCACCTCATCGATCCGCTCGGGGTGATCGATTTTCACAATTTCATGGCCCGCGCGCATCTGATTTTGACCGATTCCGGCGGCATCCAAGAAGAGGCCCCGACGTTCGGCGTCCCCGTTCTGGTTCTAAGGGACACGACCGAACGGCCGGAAGGCATCGAAGCGGGCACGTTGAAGCTCGCCGGGACGTCGGAAGAGAATGTCTACCGGCTGGCCAAGGAGCTCCTGACCGATCCAGCGGCTTACGAAAAAATGGCGAAGGCGGCCAATCCGTACGGAGACGGGCATGCCGCTGAACGGATTGTCAAAGTGCTCCTTGAACACTATGATGGGGCCAAACGGGAAAAATAAATCGCGGCAAACCGGAATCCAGCGGGCTCAAGCGCGTGATTTTGCATGGTGCGACGCATTGGAATGATGTAGAATCGAAGCGTATGGTTGAGCGGACGATGAAAATCGTTCCGTTATGTCAACATGCGGCAAGGGAAAGATTGACGTGACGAAAACGGTCGATGTACTCGGCATTCCATTTATCAATACCGACATGGACGGTTTGGTACAGATGTTGGACGGGCGGCTGTCGCGAGGCGAGAAAACGTTTGTCGTGACGGCCAATCCGGAAATTGTCATGCACGCCTTAAAGGATCCAGACTATTTTTCTGTTCTAAAGCGAGCGGATGTCGTCACCCCTGATGGCATCGGCATCGTCATCGGCGCGAAGCTGCTCGGTACGCCGATAAAGGAACGCTTGACGGGTTATGATCTCATCTGGCGCCTTTTTCAACTGTCGGCGGAAAAAGGGTATAAAGTGTATTTCCTCGGGGCGGCGCCCGACGTGATCGAAGAGGCCGCCCGCCGCGCCGTCGAAGCGGTGCCCGGCCTCCGGTTGGTCGGGTATCACCACGGTTATTTCGATGTTGACGACCGCCGCGTGATCGAGGAGATCAAAGAGCGGGAACCCGACATCTTGCTCGTCGGTCTCGGGTTTCCGAAGCAGGAAAAATGGATTGCGCGCTTCGGCCCCGAATTGAAAAAAGGTTTGATGATCGGCGTCGGCGGAAGTTTTGATGTGTTGGCGGGCAAGGTAAAAAGGGCTCCGCTGATTTGGCGAAAGCTGTATCTGGAATGGCTTTATCGCCTGATCCAGCAGCCTTCGCGCTGGCGCCGCATGCTCGCCCTGCCCCGCTTTCTCGTGACTATTTTTAAAATCCGTTTTCGGGCAAAATAAGGAGCGGCCGTAATTCATCACGAACAGTCCCAACGTTTCCGACCACTTATGAAACAATTTTAAATAAAATTTTTGTATGACGGCCCGAATAACCCGCTTCAAGTTCGATTTTCAAACGCTTGAAGCGGGTTTTTATTTATTAGGCAACTAAAGGGTGATAACAATCCATACATAAATTTTTTACCTTAAAAAAATGGGAGATGGGCCTTTGAGAGATTTTGAGAAGGAAGCCATCTTTATGCAAATCTGAGGCACACGAGAGAGGATTCAATGTATTCATTGTAAGACGTCAGGATCTGTGGTTTTACAAAACGAGATTCAAATCTATAAATCTTGGATGGTTTATGTTGATATTTGGATAGATTCAAAGAACCTGCCTCATTCTTGATGGCTCTAATGAACAGTTTTACTAATTTTCCCAACCAAATGACAGCCAACAGCTTCGAGATTTACCTTTTAGAGTACTCTTTCACTTTCTTATTGGGAACAAAAGGCTTTTCCTAGTTAAAAAGTACTAATTCTGGCAAAGCGGTTGAAACTGTGTACCTATTAAATTAAGCTTTTAATTAAAGAAAGGAGGTTTTAAGTGAAAAGAAAAACAAGAAAAACTGCTTTTTTCGCCGCCTTTTTATTCCTGTTCGCTTTAGCCGCCACTGTCTTCACATCGAGATTAATCGTTCAGGCCAGCGCGCCCAAATGCACCGATAAAAACACTTTTGTCCAAACGACATCGGCTGGCTATTTTGCGTTTAACTGGGGCAACGGCGGTCCTATTAAAGGGATAACGGACCAGTTTTGCGCCAATCTCACTCAAACCGTTCCATCGAGCGGTGATTATTTCGTTTATACATATGCTGATGACGGCGTAACCGTGGAAGTCAATGGCAAAAAACTCATTGATCGCTGGAAAAATTCTGCCGGCGTGTTCAATAAGGCCATCGCGGAAGGCTTAACGGCAGGCAGCAAAGTCCTGACTAAGTATTATGATGATCACGGGAAGGCCGTCCTTTTTTCGGCCGCTCAGCCATTGGGCCATTGGCTGGCCTATTATTATGACAACGAGAATTTGTCGGGCAATCCGGTGAACAGCCGCGTCATCAGCCAGAGCGACGGTTCGTTGGTCGAAGACCACGGATACGACGCCCCGATCAGCAAAGTGCCGAAAGACCATTTTTCGGCGCGGTACGTGACCGCGAAACGGCTGGCGGCCGGTGATTATATTATCCGGACACGGGCGGATGACGGTATCCGGGTGTTGGTCGACGGGAAGAAAGTGATTGACCGCTGGTCGACGAGCAACTATGCGGAAGACGAGACGAAAGTGACGGTCAGCGACAGCAACGGTTCGAACATCC
>Ga0207867_1000997_pt1 | contig 24231 bp, 20 predicted proteins | sample HigsolmetaAR206D_FD_184838 | JGI IMG/M metagenome (GOLD analysis project Ga0207867, IMG submission 184838) | Ionic liquid and high solid enriched microbial communities from the Joint BioEnergy Institute, USA - AR20-6-D (SPAdes) (version 2) ...
TGCGCATCGGCGTGATCCTCCCCCTCAGCGGCGTGGCTGCCAGCGTCGGAGCCGATGAGAAGGCCGCGGTGGAACTCGCGGTGAAAATCGTCAACGAGGAGACACCCGATCTCCCCCTGCCGCTGGCAGCCACGGCAGGGCTGCCAAATCTGGGCGGGGCCACGGTCGAACTGATCTTCGCCGACAGCCAGGGCAAGGCGGAGGTCGGTCAGTCGGAGGCCGAGCGGCTGATTAATCAGGAGAACGTTGTCGCCCTCTTCGGCTGCTACCAGAGCGCCGTCACCAAGACGGCCAGCGCCGTCGCCGAGCGGGCCGGCATCCCCTTCATGAACGGCGAATCGTCCTCCCCGGCGCTGACCGAGAGCGGCTACCAGTGGTTCTTCCGCACCTCGCCCCACGACGGCGATTTCTCCAAGGCCATCATGGCGTTCATCCGGGCCATGGCCGACGAGAAGGGTGCCGACGTCAGCACGGTGTCGCTGCTGTACGAGGACACCGACTTCGGCGTGAACAGCGCCAAGGCCCTCACCGACGAGGCCGAGGCACACGGGCTCCAGATCGTCGGTGAGGTGAAGTACAAGGCCAACACCACCGCGCTCACCAGTGAGGTGCAGGCCCTGCGCTCGCAGGGCGCCGACGTGCTGTGTCCGGCCTCCTACACAAACGACGCGATCCTCACCATCGAGACAGCGAGGCAGCAGGGGTACCTCCCGAAGATGATCGTGGCTCAGGACGCAGGCTACTCCGACCCGGCCTTCATCGAGGGAGTCGGCGCTGCCTTCGCCGAGGGCATCGCCACCCGCTCGGCCTTCTCGATCGATATCACCGAGATCAAGCCGGCCGCGGCCAAAGTCAACGAAATGTACCGGGAGATCGCGGGCAAGGACATGCACGACGTGCCGGCACGCGGCTTCACCGCCATGATGGTGCTGCTCGATGCGATCAACCGGGCCGGATCGACCGACCCGGAAGCGATCCGCGAGGCGCTGGAGGCGACCGACCTGGGACCGGACGACACGATCATGCCCTGGCAGGGGGTCCGCTTCGACGAGAAGCACCAGAACATCCTGGGTGGCGGCATCATCGTGCAGATCCAGAACGGCGAGTACCGCACCGTGTATCCCTTCGACGTCGCCACGGTGGAACCGAGCTACCCCCTGCAGCCGTGGGATCAGCGCGGCGCGTAGCAGCTTAGAGACATGCTGGGGCGGGACACCCCGCCCCGGCCGATCCAACGGTTCCCAGCGGCGGAAGGACTCGAGTGGATACGACGCTCCTCCTGCAAGCGCTCACCAACGGCCTGCTGATCGGGATGGTCTACGCGCTCATCTCGGTCGGCCTGACGCTGATCTTCGGGCTGATGGAGATCGTGAACTTCGCCCACGGCGAGTTCCTGATGCTGGCCATGTACGCGGCATTCTGGGCCAGCGTGCTCCTCAACCTCGACCCGATGGTCTCGCTCCCGCTGACGGTCGGCGGGCTGGCCTTGCTCGGGCTCGTGACCTACCGGGGCATCATCGCCCAGATCCTGAACGCCCCGATGCTGGCGCAGATCTTCGCCACCTTCGGCCTGGGCCTCTTCCTGCGCGGTCTGGCGCAGTACCTCTGGTCGCCCAACTTCCGCACCATCGAGCGTCCCTGGCTCGGCCAGATCTCGGGCGGCACGGTCAACCTCGGCGGCGTCTTCCTCGGCGTGCCGCAGATCGCCGCGGCGATCCTGGCCGGCGTGGCCTTCGCCGCGCTCTACCTGTTCATCAGCCGGACACGCATCGGCCTCGCGCTCCAGGCGGTGGCGGAGGACAAATCGACCGCGGAGCTGATGGGGATTGACAGCCACCGGATGTTCGCCCTCGGCTGGGTGCTGGGCGGAGCCTGCGTCGGGGTGGCCGGCGCGGTGCTGGCCAGCTTCTACCCGATTACCCCGACGGTCGGCATCCTCTTCGCGCTCATCGCGTACATCGTGGTGGCGCTCGGCGGCTTCGGCAGTGTGCCCGGAGCGCTGGTAGCCGGGCTCCTGGTCGGCCTGGTGCAGGAGGCGAGCCCGATCCTCTTCGGCGTCCCGACGACCTACAAGTACGCGGTCGTCTTCGCGCTCTACCTGGTCGTCGTCCTGATCCGGCCGCAGGGCCTGTTCGGCCGCTTCTGAGTCACGGGGAGGATGCAGGCATTCATGACCACCGCGACGGCCCGCCCCATCAGGGCCATCCCGCGCTCCTGGATCGCGCTCGGCGTGCTTGCGCTCGCGTTGCTGGCACTCCCGCTGGTGCTGCGCAGCGACTCGCGTCTGAACATCGCGATCCTGGTCCTGGTCTACGCGGCCCTGGCGCAGGCGTGGAACATCCTGGGGGGATTCGCCGGGCAGATCTCCCTCGGCAATGCGGCCTTCTTCGGGATCGGCGCCTACACCTCGACGGTGCTGCTGTCACGCTGGGAGGTCACGCCCTGGTTGGGTATGCTGGCCGGCGCGCTCGTGGCGGCCATCTTCGCCGTCATCATCGGCTACCCGGTGTTCCGCCTGGGCGGCCACTACTTCGCCATCGCCACCATCGCCCTGGCAGAGATCGTCTATACCATCTTCAACGACTGGGAGTGGGTCGGCGGTGCCACCGGGATGCTCATCCCCTTCGCGCGGGACATCGAGACCGGGCGCCCCACCAACTCGCTCTACTACCTTCAGTTCAACCTGGGGAAGGCGCCCTACTTCTACATCGCCCTGGCCCTCGTCGTCCTGGTGACGGTCGTCACGGTCATCGTCGACCGCTCCAAACTCGGGTACTACTTGCGGGCGATCAAGAACGATCAGGACGCGGCGCGGGCGCTTGGTGTCCACGTCCTGCGCTACAAGCTCATCGCCATCGCTATCTCGGCCGCGTTCAGCGCCGTGATCGGCACCTTCTACGCGCAGTACCTCCTCTACATCGACCCGGAGACGACGATGCGCCTGGAGCTGTCGGTGCTCATCGCGCTGGTGGCCATCCTGGGTGGGGTCGGCACGGTGGCCGGGCCGCTCGTGGGCGCGGCGGTGCTCATTCCCGCCGCCGAGTTGACCCGGCAGCAACTCGGCGGCAGCGGCAACGCCATCGACCTCATCCTGTACGGCGCCCTGATCGTCCTGATCTCCATCTTCCAGCCCAACGGCCTCATGGGCCTGGTGCAGCGGCTGCGCCACCGCGGTGGCCCGCGCCCGACCGCGACCCCCACCGAGCAGCAGGCGACCGCGCGAGAGGAAGCACCGATGCTCGGCGGCTACGAGGAGGAGCGAGGCTGATGGCGCTGCTGGAACTCGACGCCATTACCAAGCGGTTCGGCGGCCTGGTCGCGAACCACGAGGTGACCTTCCAGGTCGATCGCGGCGAGATCGTCGGGCTGATCGGCCCCAACGGCGCCGGGAAGACCACCCTCTTCAACTGCATTTCCGGCTTCTTCCCGCCGACGAGCGGGACCGTGCGCTTCGACGGAACGGACGTGACCGGTTGGCCCGCCGAGCGCCTGGTGCACCAGGGGATGGTGCGGACCTTCCAGGTCGTACGCACCTTCCCGGACCTGACCGTCCGCGAGAACGTCATGATCGGCGCGTTTGCGCGGACCAACAGTGCATCCACCGCCCGGAAGATCGCCGACGAGATGCTGGAGTTCACCGGGCTGGCGCCGCGGGCGGACGTCCTGGGGGCGAACCTCCCCATCGCCCAGAAGAAGCGGGTGGAGCTGGCCCGCGCGCTGGCGACCGGCCCGCAGCTCCTCATGCTCGACGAGGTGATGGCCGGGCTGACGCCCGCCGAGCGCGTGCAGGCGGTCGAGTTGATCCGCGCCATTCGGGCGCGCGGCATCACGGTGCTGCTGGTCGAGCACGTGATGGAGGTCGTCATGCCGATCTCCGACCGGGTGATCGTGCTTGACTCGGGCAGGAAGATCGCCGAAGGACCACCACAGGCGATTGTCGAGAACCCGGAAGTGATCGCGGCCTACCTCGGCGAGAAGTACCGGCCGCGCCGGGAGGAGACAGGGGAGGGCTAATGCTCCTCGAGGTGCGCCATATCGCCGCGTCGTACGACGGCGTGCCCGCGCTCCACGACGTCAGCTTCACCGTGGACGAGGGCGAGGTCGTGACGATCATCGGATCGAACGGCGCGGGCAAGACGACGACCATCCGCACCATCTCCGGCCAGCTTCGGCCCGACCGGGGCGAGATCCTGTTCCGCGGCACCCGGATCGACGGGCTCCCCGCCCACCGGATCGCCGAAATGGGCATCGCCCACGTGCCGGAGGGACGACGGCTGTTCAACCGGCTGACCGTGCTGCAGAATCTCCTGGTCGGCTCATTCACCCGCCGCGCCCGCGCCGAAGAGGACGCGATGCTGGAGCGGGTCTTCACGCTGTTCCCCCGGCTCAAAGAGCGGGCGAATCAGCGGGCGGGTACCCTCTCCGGCGGGGAACAGCAGATGCTCGCCATCGGGCGGGGCCTGATGCTGCAGCCGGTGATCTTGATGCTGGACGAGCCGTCGCTGGGACTGGCGCCGATGCTGGTGGATGAGATCTTCAACACGATCCGCCAGATCGCCCGGGAGGGCATGACGATCCTGCTCGTCGAGCAGAACGTGCGCGAGTCGCTGGAGCTCTCGGACCGTGCCTACGTCCTCCAGACCGGGACGACCGTCGCGGAGGGAACCGGGGCCGAGTTACTCGAATCCGAGATGGTGCGCCGGGCCTACCTCGGCCTCTAGCCGCCTTCCGATCCCGCCGGGAGTCCCGGATGCAAGCGAGAGCCGGCAAGTCACGCCGCCCGGGAGCGGATCTCTATGCGCTCGCAGGCGTCATGCGTCATCACCACCGCGGCCTGCTCCCTCGACGGCCAGGGATGGCGCCGCAGGCGGGCCGCACAACGGTCGCGGGAGCACGCGAGGAGTAGGGAATGGACCGGAGACTGCGCGTCGGTATCGATATCGGGGGGACCTTCACCGACCTGATCGTGGTCGATGACCAAACCGGCACCTTCTGGGTCGCCAAGACCCTGACCACCCCCGACGACCCGGCGGTCGGCGTGCGCCGCGCCCTGATCCAGGGGCTGGAACTCGCCGGGGCGCCGGCCGAGCAGATCCAGGCCGTCATCCACGGCACGACGCTGGTCACCAACGCGATCATCGAGCGCAAGGGGGACAAGACGGCGCTGGTGACCACCAAGGGTTTCCGCGACGCCATCGAGATCGCCCGCGAGCACCGCTTCGACATGTACGACATCTTCATCGAGCGGCCGAAGCCGATCGCGCCCCGGCGCCTGCGCTTCGAGATCGACGAGCGGCTGCTGGCCGACGGCACCGTCTACCGCCCGGTCGACCCCGCCGAGGTCGAGGCGCTGGCCGAGCGGCTGAAGCGCGAAGGGGTCGAGGCGGTCGCGATCTGCTTCCTGCACAGCTACCGCAACCCCGAGCACGAGCGGCAGGTCGCCGCCATCCTGGCCGAGCGCCTGCCCGGCGTCCGCCTCTCCCTCTCCTCGGAGGTGGTGGGCGAGATCCGGGAGTACGAGCGCACCTCGACCACGCTGGCCAACGTCTACGTGCAACGCATCGTCGAGGGCTACCTGGACCGCCTTCAGCGCACCTTGACAGAACTCGGATCACAGGCACGGCTGCTGATCATGCTCTCGTCGGGTGGCATTTGCACGGTCGAGACGGCCCGCCGCTTCCCGGTACGGCTAATCGAGTCGGGCCCGGCGGCGGGGGCGCTCGCGGCGGCTTACACCGGGCGGCTCGTGGGCACGCCGAACCTGCTGGCCTTCGACATGGGCGGCACGACCGCCAAGGTCTGCCTGATCGACAACGGCCGCCCGATGATTACGACCGAATTCGAGGTCGATCGCGTCTACCGCTTCAAGAAGGGGAGCGGCCTGCCGATCAAAGCCTCGTCGATCGAGATGATCGAGATCGGCGCGGGCGGCGGCTCGATCGCCCACATCGACCAGTTCGGCCTCATCAAGGTCGGGCCGGACAGCGCCGGCTCGCAGCCCGGCCCCGCCTGTTACGGCCTGGGCGGCACCCGTCCGACCGTCACCGACGCCGACCTGGTGCTCGGCTACCTCGACCCGGACTTCTTCCTCGGCGGCGAGATGCGCATCAGCCGCGAGGCGGCCGAGGAGGCGATCGAGCGCGAGATCGCCCGGCCGCTCGGGATGTCGGTCGTGGAGGCGGCCTGGTCGATCCACCAACTGGTGAACGAGAACATGGCGAGCGCGGCCCGCATCCACGCGGTCGAGCACGGCAAGGACGTGCGCGCCTACCCGCTGTTCGCCTCCGGCGGCGCCGGGCCGGTGCACGCCTACCGGGTGGCCGAGATCCTGGGTGTGCGGCAGATCATCTGCCCCTTCGCCGCGGGCGTCGGCTCGACGATCGGCTTCCTGGCGGCGCCGCTGGCCTTCGACTTTGTACGCAGCGCCTACGCCCGGCTCGACCAGGTCGACTGGGACACGATCAACACGCTGTACGCCGAGATGGAGGAGGAGGGCCGCGCGCTGCTCGCCGCGTCGGGCGTCCCGGCGGATCAGGTGACCGTGACCCGCACGGCCGACATGCGCCTGCTCGGCCAGGCGCACGAGATTAGCGTGCCGATCCCCCTCGGGGTGCTCGGCCCCGAGCGGGAGGAGGAGGTGCTGCGTGCCTTCGAGGAGGTCTACCGCGACCTCTACAAGCGGGCGCGGCCTGGCGTGCCGATCGAGATCATGAGCTGGCGGGTGCTGGTGTCCGGACCTGAGCCGGAGCTACGCCTGCGGCAGCAGGAGCAACTGGGCGGCCCACGCCAGAAGGGCGAGCGGCCGGTCTATTTCCCCGAGCTGGGCGGCTTCCACCCGACGCCGATCTACGACCGCTATCAACTTCGTCCCGGCGACTGCGTCGACGGCCCGGCCGTCGTCGAGGAGCGCGAGTCAACCGTCGTCGTCGGCCCCCGCGGCCACGCCACGGTCGACGAGCACTTGAATCTGGTGATCCGGTTGGGGTGAGCGGCCCTCACCCCCTGACCCCTCTCCCAAAGTTGGGAGAGGGGGACGGAGACGACGAGACACTCCCCTCTCCCAGAGTTGGGAGAGGGGCCGGGGGTGAGGGCAGATAACGAATGAGGAGCCCATGGCGCACGCATCGATCGACCCGCTGACGCTCGAAGTCTTCTGGAGCCGGCTGATCGCCGTGGTCAACGAGCAGGCGACCTCGCTGATCTGGAGCGCCTTCAGCCCCTCGGTCGCCGAGGCCGGGGATATCTCCGCCTGCGCCTTCGACAGCCGCGGCTACATGATTGCCCAGGCGGTGACCGGGACGCCCGGCCACATCAACTCGATGGCCCGCTGCATCCAGCACTTCCTCGACGCCTACCCGCTGGAGACGCTGGAGCCGGGTGACGTCCTGATCACCAACGACCCCTGGAAGACCTCGGGCCACCTGCACGACGTCACCATCGTCACGCCGATCTTCCGCAACGGCGAGGTCGTTGCCTTCTTCGGCAACATCTGCCACCTGGCCGACATCGGCGGGCGTCCCTTCTCGGCCGACGCGCGGGAGCTCTTCGAGGAGGGGCTGTTCATCCCGATGACGAAGCTCTTCATGGCCGGCAAGCCCAACGAGGAACTGCTCAAGATCATCCGCGCCAACGTCCGCGAGCCGGAGGCGGTCGTCGGCGACCTCTACGCCATGACCGCCGCCAACGATGTCGGCGGCGAGCGCCTGCTGGAGTTCATGGACGAGTTCGGCATGGAGCGCATCGAGCCGCTGGCCGACGAGGTCATCAACCGATCGGAGCGCGCCATGCGCGAGGCTATCGCGCGCATCCCGGACGGGGTCTACCGCCACCAGGTCACCATGGACGGCTACGACCAGCCGGTCACGCTGGCGGTCGCGATCACGGTGCGCGGGAGCGACATGTTCATCGACTACACCGGCACCTCGCCCGAGAGCGACTACGGCATCAACGTGGTGATGAACTACACAGAGGCCTACACCACCTTCGGCATCAAGTGCGCCCTGGTGCCGGACGTGCCGAACAACGAGGGCAGCTTCCGCCCGGTCCACATCACCGCGCCGGAGGGAAGCATCCTGAACTGCCGGCCGCCCGCGCCGGTGGCGGGGCGCCACATCATCGGGCAATGGCTCCCCGGCGTCGTGCACGGCGCACTGGCCCAGGCCATGCCCGACCGCGTGCTCGCCGAAGGGTCGCTCAACCTGTGGAGCACCCAGTTCACCGGCGTCGACCGCGACGACCGCCCCTTCACCATGCTCTTCTTCAACTCAGGCGGCATGGGCGCCCGGCCCAACAAGGACGGGCTCTCCAGCACCGCCTTCCCCTCCGGGGTAATGGGCACACCGGCCGAAATCGTCGAGGCACGCTCGCCCCTGATGATGGTCCGCCGCGAGTTCCGCACCGACTCCGGCGGCCCCGGCACCTACCGCGGCGGGCTGGGTCACTGGATGGTGATCCGGGGCGTCAATGCGGGCAAGCCCTACCGCTTCTCACCCTTCTTCGACCGGACCACCAACCCGGCAAGCGGATACCAGGGCGGCAAGAACGGCGCACCCGGCGTCTACGAACTGAGCGACGGTCGGCGGCCAAACCCCAAGGCGACGATCTGGGTCGATCCCGACACCGACATCATCATGGGCCTGCCCGGCGGCGGGGGCTACGGCGACCCGCTAGACCGCGACCCGCAGGCCGTCCGCGACGACGTGCTCGACGAGCTCGTCTCCCCCGAACGCGCCCGCGACGACTACGGCGTCGTGCTGACACCCGACCTCGAGATCGACTGGGACGCCACCGAACGCCTCCGGACGCAGGGCCGGAGGAGGTCGTGCGTGGATGCTGGCACGAAGTAGTTCATCGCGATCTGTGCGGATCCGTAACCGGGCGAAACCGAGGGTGGTGAGGGTGGCCCCCGAGATGAGCAATCCAATGAGTGTTAGGGTCATGCCTCTCGTTCCCTCCGGGATGCTGAAGAGTGCACGAGACGCCTCCTACTGGGCGGAACCGCGAGAGGTGATTAGCTGGTCGCGCGATCAAAGGACCATGACCTACCCGGCCTAAGTCGCGCTGCGAGTTGCGCACGAGGGCTGACCTCTCCAACGCGACTTGAAAATCAGTACAGCTGACGAGTGAGTTGGATGACCACTGGCGGTGGCACCTGCCCGGCACCCTCACCCCCCAGAGGGTCAGCGCCGGGGAACGGAGCGCTGGTCCCAGGTTCACGGCTCCATGCCGAATTGGGAGGCGAGGCAAGGATAGTCCTACCGGCCCCTAGCAGGCGTTGCCCTTGCCCCTGCCATCATCATCGCGGGGCCGTGCTGTCCCTGCCTCGTCTACCTGCGGATCTCTCCTCCCGACACGTGGCCACAGGATCGACGCAGCGAGAACGGTTCACGTTGACCTCGGATGGAATCGACGCACTGCACCTGGCAAATCAGGTGGTCCGTGCCGTGCTGGAGCGCGCACACCGACGCTCGACGCCCGTTGACGAGGACGCGTCAACCGACGGAACAACGGTCCCTCCATCGAACGTCCTTGTCGGGGATGCTGGCGTGCAGGTAGAGATCGGATCGTTTAGAATGGATCCTACTGAACGTATAGGACAGGCGTTCGAGCGAGGCGGGGGGCACACCAATGCAATCACTCGAGTTATTTACGGGTGGTGGGGGTTTGGCATTGGGAACGCACTATGCGGGGTTCCAGCACCTTGCCGTGGTCGAGCTCGACCACGACGCGTGCGAAACCCTTCGCCTGAACTCGGAACGGCATGCGGAAACTGGCATCCGTTGGCGAGTCATCGAGGAGGATGTGCGGCGCCTGGATTACTCGGAGTTCCCGACGGACATCGATCTCCTCGCGGCGGGAGCGCCCTGTCAACCCTTTAGCCTCGGTGGCAAGCACGCTGGTCATGCCGATCGCCGGAACTTGTTCCCTGAAGTGTTTCGAGCGGTTAGGGAACTCCATCCGCGTGCGTTCCTGCTCGAAAACGTCAAAGGCCTCGTGCGAGAGAGCTTTCGCCCGTACTTCGAATACATCATCGAATCATTGATGTTTCCTCACATCGTACGATCGCCGGACGAGGGGTGGGAGGAGCACAAAGCTCGGTTGACGCGATACCGGAAAGCCCTAAAGGCTGGCGGGACCTCGCCGTGGAGCCTGCCGCCCGAGCTGTGTTACGACGTGGCCTTCAAGGTTCTGGACGTCGCCGATTTCGGCGCGCCCCAAAGACGCCACCGTGTCTTCATCGTCGGTTTCCGACGCGACTTGGGCGCGCGGTGGTCCTTTCCCGAGCCCACGCATTCCCAAGACGCCCTCTTGTATGCCCAGTACGTCGACGGGTCATACTGGGAAGAGCACGGCTTGGAGCCTCGGCCCGTGCCCGATCGTTTGGCGAAGCGAGTCGCGGCTCTCGCGGCGAAGCCGAAACCACTCGACCAACGCTGGCGGACCGTTCGTGACGCGATCAGCGATCTGCCCGCGCCCATCAACTACGATCCGACTCCCCCATTGGACAATCACGTGGGCATCCCCGGCGCTCGAGCCTACAAGGGACACACGGGAAGCCCGTGGGACTGGCCGGCAAAGACGATTAAGGCGGGCGACCATGGCAATCCCGGCGGCGAGAACATGCTGCGCGACGACGATGACAGCGTGCGCTACTTCACCGTTCGGGAGCTGGCCCGCTTGCAGACGTTCCCCGATTCGTGGCATTTCGCTGGATCGCGGACGGAGAGCCGACGGCAACTTGGGAACGCCGTCCCGGTCGCGATGGCGGAGACGCTGGGGCGCCTGATACGGGACGAGCTCGCGCGCGTGGCATCGCGAACCCGTCGCGCTCCCGCGAGCGCGATGCTGGCCGCTGGTTAGATCTGTCGCAACTCAGCGACGAAACCTTCGAGCACCGAGTCGAGCGTTTCGAACACGGGATTATCCGCGAAATGCTTGTCCAGCTCCCGCTCGATGTCTTCGCGGGATTTCGCGTCTTCCAAGCTCTCGTGCGCCGCCCACGCCCGTCCGGGGTGCATGGTATCCCAGGGCGAACGCTTGTTACGACGAGTCTCGGCGTCATCCCCGTGTTTGCCGAGGCCGTAGACGATGGTATTCCAGATCGGCTGGAAGAGATTGATCAAGTACTCTTCTGCGGCCGACTCCCAGCCGCTCTGTACCACGAGCGCGCGATACTCGAAGTCGTCGATGGCGAGCGTCGTCGTTGCCTTCTCGATGTTCTTCCGATGTTCGTCAAGTCGCTGAGCCAGTTTGATACCCTGTTCGCGCGCGGTCCTCGCGTTCTTGACCGCTGGGGAGGTTCGACCTACATAGATCGGGGTCTCCGACTTGGAGATCGGAACGTAGGGCGGGAACGCCCCGGTGTAATAGATCGCGTAGACGCCGGAGCCGTAGAACTTGACGGTCTTGATGGTGGAGAGAGGATGTCGGGTTTGCGCGACGAGCGCGAGCGAAACGAAACGCCCCACAAGTCGCGGGTCGCTCGGGTCGAACACGGACGTAGGCTGCCGGATAGGGTCGAGTAGCTCGAGAAGCTGTTCGAGCTCGAGCTTCGCCGCCACTGCGTCACGCCGGAGCGCCCGCCGCTCGGCGTCCGTGATGCCCTGGTTGTTCAACTCTGCGGTGAGCTGTGACAGCGCTTGGCGCACCGGGCCGAGTCTTGACGTGCGGCCCACTCCCGTACTCATGCTCTCCTCCCTTGACTCAGAGTATACATGTCCGATACGTCAACCACCCTGGGAGTCCCGAAAATGCGAATCGATCCCCTATCAGAATCCGAACGCTCCGAGCGCATGTCCCGCGTTAGAGGCAAGGGAAACCGATCCACGGAGGGCCTGGTAGAAGCGGCATTGGTCGCCGCAGGGATCGGCGGGTGGATCAAGCATCCTAACGACGTGCCTGGGCGGCCGGACTTCTACTTCCCGGAGATCCAACTCGCCGTGTTTGTGGACGGGTGTTTTTGGCACGCTTGCCCCAAGTGCCAGCGCCGGATGCCTACCACGCGAGCGGAGTTCTGGCGGAAAAAGATCGATGGTAATCGTCGTCGTGACCAGCGCATACGGCGACAACTTTGGTCTCAAGGCTACCATGTAATGAGGATCTGGGAACACGACCTCAAAAGGGACGCTTGGCTCAAGCGCCTGCGATCAATGCTCCGCAAGTTGGCCGCTCCGGGGGGCGCAGAGCGACCTATGTCGGATCGGTCGAGTTGATCCTCAGGGCGTAAGAGGTCTATTCTCCCGTCTGGCACCAAGGCAGGATTCACGATGTCGCCCAAGAATAACGGGACGGTCCGAGGCGAGGCCACCACCAGCGCGTCGAGCCTACAGCCGCAGTGCATGCCTCCCTGCATTAACCGTCGTTGTATGAGACACCCCTTCACACCCGCGACTACACAACGACCGCGACTCCGTCGACGTTGACGCGCTCGCGCACCTCCTTACGCAGGTAGCGCGGGACGAGCGGCGTCGGCTTGGTCCAGAAGATGTTGTAGAGGTCCTCGAAGGAGCGGTTCAGCCGGCGAATCTCATAGACATCGCGGAAGCCCTCGGTGGTGATCAAGCCGGGACGGGCACCCTTCCCTTCGAGGAGGGCGTTGGTGGCGACGGTAGTCCCGTGGGCCAGGAACGCGACGTCCCCGGGCGCGGCGCCCAGCTCCTCCAGCGCGGCCCGCACCCCGGCGATGAACGCTTCGGCCGGGTTCTGCGGGGTGCTCGGCACCTTGAGCGCGACGAGCCGCCCGTCTGCCTCGCGGAACGCGATCACGTCGGTGAATGTGCCGCCCGTGTCGATGCCGATGTGGACCCGCATCCAGCCCTCCAACCTTCCCCGCAGGCCGGCACGCGAACCCGACGCGGCACCGGCCGCGTTTCCGAGCCATCCGGGGAGCGTCGCAGAGTAGGTGGGATGGCTGCGCCGCAGATGATGCGACAGACGGCGCCGCCCCGACCTGGAGGCTCGCCCTACTCACGCACGTCCACGGCGATACTCGACACCCGCATTGTCGCACAGAATCGGGGTTTGGAAAGGGGAGGCGATCAGCTTCCCTCACGCTCAGCGAGGAAAGCGTCGACAGCGACCGCCGTCGGGAGCGACGGCTGGGCACCAGCGGTGAGCGTCGCCAGCGCGCCCGCCGCGGCCGCCCGCCGCAAAGCCTCGGGCGCAGCCAGCCCGCCGCCCACGCCGACGGCGAACGTGCCGACGAAGGCATCACCTGCCCCGACGGCATCCCGCGCGGCGACCGGGAAGCCTGGCTGGCGCACCACTCCGTCCGGTCCGACCAGCACGGCGCCACGCGCACCCAGCGTGATGATGACCTGCCGCACCCCATGCTCCCTGAGCCGCGCGGCCGCCGCTTCAGCGCTCTCCCAATCGCTCGGCAGCGCGCCCGTGAGGATCTCGGCCTCGGTCTCGTTCAATATCAGGCACTCGCAGCACGCGAGGAGATCGTCTGAGAGCGGTTGTGCTGGCGCCGGGTTGAGCACGACCCGCACCCCGGCCCCGGCCGCCAGCGCCGCCGCGTGGGCCACGACCTCCAGCGGCACCTCCAACTGGAGCAGGAGCACGTCGGCGCGCGTGATCTGGTCGGCCGCGGCATCGACATCGCCGACCGTCACGGCCGCATTCGCCCCCGGGGCGACGATGATCGTATTCTGCCCGCTCGGATCGACCGCGATGAGCGCGACGCCCGTCGGCTCATCAGGCGCGACCCGCAGGTGGGTGATGTCGATCCCCTCCGCCTCCAGCCCCGCGCGGAGGGTATCCCCGAACGCATCCGCCCCGACCCGGCCCACGAAGCTGACCTGCCCGCCGGCGCGCGCGGCGGCCACGGCCTGGTTCGCCCCCTTGCCACCCGGGTGGGTGGCGAACGGACCGCCGAGCACCGTCTGCCCCGGCACCGGCAGCACCGGCGTCGCCACAACTAGGTCCATATTGACACTGCCCACGACGCAGATGCGCGGCCCGGCCATCCCCGCCTCCCGTCACCTCTCACCTGCTCCCACGGGCAACAGAATAACACGGCGCTGGGAGCGCAGCCCTCACCCCCGACCCCTCTCCCAACGTTGGGAGAGGGGAGCTACGTGAGCGGCCGTACGAGGACGTCCGCGGAGCTACGGCAGTGGCGCGTGCCCGGGGGTAACCCCCCGGGCTGACAACGAAAGCCGGCCGTCGCCGGATTTGGAGTGCGGCGGCCCGAGCCGCCGCTTTGGTACCGCGCGGCCGCAGCCGCGCCGCTGTTGGGACGCGAGGTGCGTAGCGCGAAGGATCCCGCATCCCGGCGCGTGCCCGGGGCTCAAGCCGCCGGGCTGACAAGGGAAAGCCGGCTGAAGCCGGCTGGAACGATGCAAGGCTGGCGCCTCGGCATGATGGACCCCGTCGCCCGGCGCGTATACCCACATACAATTCGTCAAACCCCACTAACGCCGGGCAGGCGCCGGGTGGTGAACGCCGTATTGCCAAAATCTGAGTCCGATTCCTCCAGCCGGCTTCAGCCGGCTTTCGTTGTGAGCCCGGCGGCTTTAGCCCCGGGCACGCGGCAGGGCGCCTAGACTCTCCCGCCACCCTCCCAGGACGTTCACGACGACAGGCGATCATCTCTCAGAAAGCGGGGGCGTTGCCCCCGCTGGCGGCCCCCACTACCGAAAGATCGCCTGCGGGAGGAAGGCGGACACCAGCCAGTTGGGAGCGTTCACCACCTCGCTGATGCGGAGGTCGACGGCCACGCTCGCCAGCATGTAGGCGTCTTCCCGGCTCAGCCCGGCCGTTTGCTGCAAGTGCTCGATCTGGTAGCGGATCGCCTTGCGCGCCGCCTCCCGGAGGTCGGACGCGAAGCCGGTGGTGACGAAGTAGCCCTTGGCATCGGCTTCCGGCGTCGGCGGCCCGGGCAGGATATAGCGCGGCTCGGCGATGGTCTGGTTGCGGTGGAGCTGGAAGCGCAGCGTGGCGGTCATTGCCGCCTCGATGGCGGTGCCGCAGACCTCGCCGTCCCCCTGTGCCGCATGGGTGTCGCCGACCGAGAAGAGCGCGCCCTCGACCCACACCGGGAGGAACAGGCGGGCACCGCGCGTCAGGTGCCGGATATCCATGTTCCCGCCGTTCTGGCGTGGGGGCACGATCGTGTGGAGGCCCGGTTCGGGCAGCGCCACGCCGATCGTGCCGGGGAACGGCTTGATCGGGATCTCGATCCCGGGCGCGAACTCCGCCCTGCCCTCGGAGAGATCCCAGATCTTCAGGACCGGCTCGGGGAACTCGTCGGCCAGGAGTCCGAAGCCGGGGATGATCGCGGTCCAGCCCCACTCGGCGCGGCCGAAGTCGAGGATCTCCACCTCGAGCACGTCGCCGGGTTGCGCCCCCTTGATGAAGATCGGGCCGGTGACGGGGTTGACGCGGGCGAAGTCGATCGCTCCGACGTCAGCGGCGGTGGAGTTGCGGTTCAGTTGCCCGCCGGAGGCGTCGATGATCTCGAACTCAACCGTGCTGCCCGGCTCGACCTCCATCACCGGCTCGATCGCGTTATCCCAGCCGAAGTGGTGATGCGCCGCGTGGACCGTGTGGCTCCGTCCTGTCACCGTGTCCTCCCTTCTCCATCGGCCGCCCTCACCGCAGCCGAATGCGCGGGTCGAGCATCGCCTGCACGATATCGATGATGATACTGCTCACGACCACAAGAACAGCGGTGAAGGTCACGGTTCCCAGGATCAGCGGCACGTCGTCGGTCAGGATCGCGTCCACCATCATCCGGCCGATGCCCGGCCAGGCGAAGACCGTCTCGATCAGCACCACCCCGCCGATGAACCAGGGGATGTCCATCCCCACCATGGTCACGATCGGGTTGATGGCATTACGGAGGACGTGGCGGCGGAGGACCTGGCCGCCCGCCAGCCCCTTCGACCGGGCGGTCCGTACGTAGTCGGCGCTCAGCACCTCGAGCGCGCTGGAGCGGGTCATCCGGGCGTACCAGCCCGCGCCGCCGAGCCCCGCCGTGACCGCGGGGAGAATGAGGTGCTGCCAGGAACCCGCCCCTCCGAGGGGGAACAGCCCGAGCCGAAAGGCGAAGAAGTAGAGCATCAGCAGGCCGAGCCAGAAGGGGGGCGAGGAGACCCCGATGAGCGACGCCACCATGCTGGTGCCGTCGAGCCAGGTGCTACGGCGCGACGCGGCGAGGAGACCGGCCGGCACCCCGATCAGGAGCTCGACGAAGATACCGGCGAGCGTCAGTTGCAGGGTGTAGGGGAAGCGGGTCAGGATCGCCTGCGTGACCGGCATCTGCAACTGGTAGGAGTAGCCCAGGTCGCCCTGGACGGCGCGCTCCAGGTAGCGGCCGTATTGGACATAAAACGGCTGGTCGAGCCCGAGCTGGGTGCGGATGCGGTTGACCGCGTCCACCGAGGCGTTCGGCCCGGCGTACATGCGCGCGGGATCGGCCGGCAGGAAGTAGATCAGGACGAAGGTGATGAGCGAGATCCCGATGAGCACGGGCACCGTGAAGAGCAGCCGGCGGAGCAGATAGGCTACCACGGGATCACCTCCGCTGCTGCTGCGGGTCCAGCGCGTCCCGCAGCCCGTCGCCGAGCAGGTTGAAGGAGAGGATCGTCAGCATGATCGCCAGCCCGGGGTAGATCACCAGCCAGGGCGCGGCGCGATAGAAGCTCTGACCCTGCTGGATCATCCCGCCCCAACTCGGCGTCGGCGGCTGGACCCCGATCCCCAGATAGCTCAGGCTGGCCTCGAGCATGACGTTGGTCGAGATCCCGAGGCTGGCCCAGACGATCACGAGCGGCAAGAGGTGCGGCAGGAGGTGCCGCAGCACGATGCGCCAGGTCGGCGCGCCCATGCTCACGGCAGCGGTGACGAACTCGCGCTCGCGGAGCGAGCGGACCGCGCCGTAGACGATGCGGGCGATCCACGTCCAGTAGACGGCGCCGATGACGAAGATGATGACCCAGATGCTCGGCCGCAGGACGGCGACGAGGGCGATCGCCAGGAGCAGGGTAGGGAAGGCCATCATCATGTCGGTGAAGCGCATGATGGAATTGCCCCGCCAGCCGCCGAGGTAGCCGGCCAGCGCGCCCACCAGGACGCCCAGAGTAACGGCGATGACGTTGGCCAGCACGCCGACCGTGAGGGAAACGCGGGCGCCGTAGATGATGCGGCTCAGCAGGTCGCGCCCGTTCTGGTCGGTACCCAGTGGGAACTGGGCGCTCTCGGGCAGGGTGCTCGACACCGGCAGCCCATCGAGGGTCAGCCCCTCGGCGAACTGCTCGGCCGGGTCGTGCGGCGCCAGCACCGGTGCCAGCACCGCGACCAGCACCAGCAGGAGGACGAAGATGCCGCCGGCCAGAGCGAGGCGGTCCCGCTTGAAGTGGCGCCAGGCGAGTGTGAACTGGGTCTCGGGCACCGCCCCCCGAGCCGTCCCCGAACCAGCGTCGGCCAGCGCACGGGCGTCGGCATCGGGCAGCGGCGCGTCGGTGTGCGATCTCACGGCTGCTTCGCGAGGCGCTCGTAGCGGATGGTGTGCTCCGGGTGGGCGAAGTCCGTCTCCTTGCCGACCAGCTTGTCGGAGTGCGCGATGTCGTACTGCCCGTTGTAGACCGGGATCCAGACGGCCTCGTCCATCAGCGTGCGGTAGATCTCGCGGTAGAGCCCGAGCCGCTGCTCGGTGTCGGTCGTGCCGATAGCCTGCTGCGCCTTCTGCTCCAGATCCTGGTTGCAGTACCACGGCCAGTTCCAGCCGCCGGGCACCGCCGCGACGCAGGAGAGGATCGGCGTGTAGAAGTCGTCCGGATCGGGGTAGTCCTGGATCCAGCCCAGCCCGCCGGACCAGACCAGCGGCACCTTACCCTCGGTCCCACCGTCGGCGATCACCGTGCTGGCGGCCAGTGTCTGGACCTGGACCTGAACGCCGATCTTGCTCAGATCCTGCTGGAACGACTCACACAGCTTCGGCTGCGGTTCGACCGCGATGCACTCCATGGTGGTGGAAAACCCGTTCGGGTAGCCGGCATCGGCCAGGAGTTGCCGCGCCTGGTCCGGGTTGTATTCGTATCCCTGGTAGTCCTGATCGTAGCCGGGCATCAGCGGCGGCAGGATCTGGTTGGCCACCGTGCCGCGCCCACCCAGCAGCCGGATGATGCGCTCCTTGTCGATGGCCATGTTCATCGCCCGGCGCACCTGGACGTTGTCGAAGGGCTTCATCTGCGTGTTCATGGTGATGTAGATCGTGCTCACCTGCGGCGCGCTGGTGAGCCGACCTTGCCAGGCATCGTCGTCCTTGATCCGGGCGAACTCGGCCGCCGGAATCGGGTCGCCCATCGAGTCGATCTCGCCCCGCTCCAGCCGCAGCAGCGCGACCTCGGGCTCGACGCCGACCTGGATGACCACCTGATCGAGGTAGGGCAGGCCCTCAAAGAAGTAGTTCGGATTGCGCTCGAAGGTCAGTTGCCGGCCGGCGATCCACTCGCGGAAGAGGAAGGGGCCGGTGCCCACCGGGTTGTGGCCGAAGTTCTCGCCCAGCCGCTCGACTTCCTCTTTCGGCACGATGAAGGCGAAGTTGAGCGCCATCTTGTTGCCGAAGGTGACATCGGGCGATTCCAGAGTGAACTCGATCGTCCGCGGGTCGACCACCCGGATGCCCGAGACGGAGTCCGCCTTGCCGTCGATGAAGTCCTGAGCACCGGCAATTCCGGTGTAGAAGCCGGAGCCGGGGCTCTTGGTCTGCGGGTCGAGCACACGGGTGATGGAGTACGCCACGTCGTCGGCCGTCACCTCGCGGCCGTTGTGGAAGATGACGCCCTGGCGCAGCCGGAAGGTGTAGACCGTCGCGTCGGGGCTCACCTCGGGCATCGACTCGGCCAGCCGCGGCTGGAGGTTGGTCGTGTCGTCGTAGTCGAGCAACCCGTCGAAGACCATCTTCCCGGCCGGCCAGTTGGTCCAGTCGTAGCCCACGGCCGGGTCCAGGGTAGCGAGGTCGTCCTTGTAGGCGATGGTAAGCGTGCCCCCGCGCGGGATGTCGCCGCCGGCGGAGGGCGGGTTGCCCCCGGGCTCCGGCTGCGTTGCCTGCGGTGGGGACGTTCCCTGATCGGCTGGGCCGAGTTCGGAGGCACCGCCGCCACCGCAGGCAGCCAGCACGACGGAGACGAGGATCGACAGCACGATCGCGCGGAGCGTGACGGGCCGACGGGATGGGTGCACGGGACCGCTCCTCCTCCAGATTCACCTCGGCACCCAAGGATCCCCGCCCGAAAGGCTCGCGCAGCCGGCGCCGCCAGCCGGATCGATCCCTGTGCACCGGGCGACTCCACCTCTGCTCTCTCGCGCCGACGTTCAGTGTCTCGCTCTGGTCTCCGGATTACGCATGTGAGTATAGAAGCGCGCTACGGTTGTGTCAATGCGTCAATATCAGTCGCTTCCCGCCGGAATCGGCATTCCGATAGCAATCTCCGCTCCGGCACGGACCGGACGAGGCTCCCGCGGGCGCCAGTGCTCCTGGCCGTAGCCTCCCGCCGCCACACGGTGACAGGCTTGGGTTCGGGTGGTACATCGGCGCCGGATGACCGGACCATCACCTGCGTCGCGCGGGCGTGAAGGGAGGGGATGCTGTGTCGGAGCAGCCGAGCGGGAGACTCGCGGGCAAGGTAGCCATCATCACGGGAGCCGGGTCGGGGATTGGGCGCGCCATGGCGCTCCTGTTCGCCCGTGAGGGCGCGACGGTCGTGGCGGCGGGCCGCACCCCGGCGTCGATCGAGGAGACGGTGGCGATGATCCGGTCCGAGACGGGGCGGGAAGCGCTCGCCGTTGTGGCCGACGTCGCCGTCCCGGCCGACGTTGAGCGCATGGTGCGAGAGACGGTGGAGCGCTTCGGGCGCATCGACATCCTGTGCAACAACGCGGGGATCGGCAGCAGCAAGGACGTGGTCGCCGTCGAGCCGGACGAGTGGGATCAGGTCTTCGCCGTCAACGTGCGCGGGGTCTACCTGGGCTGCAAGTACGCACTGCCGCACATGCTGGCCCAGGGCGGCGGGGCGATCATCAACACCGCGTCCGTGCTCGCCCTGGTCGGCGCGCCGGAGCGGGCGGCCTACTGCGCCAGCAAGGGGGCGGTGGTGGCGCTCACCAAGCAGATCGCGGTGGAGTACGCGGACCGCGGGATCCGCTGCAACTGCCTCTGCCCGACGACCGTCGACACGCCGTGGGTGGACCGGCTGCTGGCCGCAGCACCCGACCCGGCGGCGCGACGGCGGGCGCTGGAGGAGCGGCAGCCGATGGGCCGGCTCGCCACCGCCGAGGAGGTGGCCGCCGCCGCGCTCTACCTCGCGTCAGACGACGCGGCTTTTGTCACCGGAACCGCGATGGTCATCGATGGTGGGCTCTCCGCCCGCTAGCGGGGAAAGGCACACGACACGGTGGCAGCGGGTCTGCAGAGCGATCGGCACGGAGACGCGACACCGATCGGGCGCCTGCACCGGCCTGCCGGGAGACCCCGGCCACGAACCCGGATGGCGCCGGCAACGGAAGGGATCACCGTGGTCCGCTGGCTGCACCACCGTGAGCGGACAACCGACGGCGTGGTCGAGTGGTACGAGAACCTGGACTACGGCCGCAGCCGCCGGCCGCGCCCACAGTGGATCGCCCTCGACGAGGAGTCGGTGACCAACCTGGCGCGCTGCGCGCGGCTCGAATTCCGCGGCGACTGGCTGAAGGACGACCCGGCGCGCCCGTTCGCGGTCCGTATCCACTATGATATGCAGGGCGAGCGAATTCAGACGTTCGACGGACCGAGCGTGCGCCGGCTCTACGGCCGCTTGCGCGAGTGGACCGTACCGGATCGAAAAGCTCGCTGACCGCACCCGCCCGAGCCCGACTCAGGAGCCGGGCCACGACCGACGCGCCGGTGCACCGGCGAGCACGAAGGGAAATGACTGATGTCCGACACCGGATCTGCGCGACTGGATGCGACCGCCAACCACGTCGCCCTGCGCGTGCGCGACCTCGACGCGGCGCTGCGCTTCTACCGGGACCTGATCGGCCTGCCGGTCACCCGCACGGGGAAGACGCCCGGCAACGAGGACTCGGTCTGGCTCCCAGGCCTCCAGTTGATCCATGACCCGAACCTCACCGCGGAGGCAGGCGGCCGGCTGGACCACCTGGCGCTGGGCGTCATGAACATCGAGGAGGTCTGCCAGCGGCTCGACGAAGCGGGGTTCGAGGCGGATACCCCCTTGCAGCACCGCACGGCTGCGCAGGTCGGCCGCCCGCTCATGATGGCGTTCTACCGCGACCCGGAAGGCAACCGCGTCGAACTGCTGCGCTACGACGACTAGCCCGAGCCGATCGCGTGCTCGGGGACGGGCGACGGGACGCGCCTTGGCCCGTCGCGACGCCGGCCAGCACACGAGGCGGACCTGTCACGTTCGGCTGAGAGGGATTCATCCCAGGATTCATCGCAGGGGAGGGACGCAGGATGGTCGAGACGCCGACTACCGTGGACCTGCGGCACAAGAGCCGCACGATTGTTGAGGGGCGCGACCGCGCCGGGGCGCGTGCCATGCTGCGGGCCACCGGCCTGACCGACGAGGACTTCCGCAAGCCGGTCATCGGCGTGGCGCACTCCTGGATCGAGACGATGCCCTGCAACCTCGGGCTGCGGCGCCTGGCACAGCACGTCAAGCGCGGCATCCGCGACGCGGGCGGGGTGCCGATGGAGGTCAACACCGTCGCCATCAGCGACGGCGTGACGATGGGCACCCAGGGGATGAAGGCCTCCCTGATCAGCCGCGAAGTGATCGCCGACTCGATCGAGCTGGTCGGCCGGGGCCATATGTTCGACGCCATCGTCATCCTGGCGGCCTGCGACAAGACGCTGCCCGGCTCGGCCATGGCGCTGATCCGACTCGACATCCCGGGCTTCATCCTCTACGGCGGCACCATCGCCCCCGGTCACTTCCAGGGCCGCGACGTGACGGTCCAGGATGTCTACGAGGCGATCGGCGCCAACGCGGCCGGGAAGATGAGCGACGCCGACCTGCTGGAGCTGGAGCGCGTCGCCTGCCCCGGAGAGGGCGCCTGCGGCGGGCAGTACACCGCCAACACAATGGCCATGGCGATCGAGGCCCTGGGGCTCTCCCCGGTCGGGTTCGGCTCCTGGCCGCAGGCCGACCCGGGCAAGAACGAGATCGCCTACCAGGCAGGTCGCCTGGTGGTCGAACAACTCGAGCGCGGCCTGAAGCCGAGCGATATCCTGACCCGCGAGGCCTTCCTCAACGGCATCGCCCTGGCGGCCGGCACGGGCGGGTCGACCAACATCGTGCTCCACTTCCTGGCCATGGCGCGCGAGGCCGGCATCCCCCTCACTATCGACGACTTCAATCCCGTGAGCGAGCGGACGCCGATCATTGCGGACCTCAAGCCGTCCGGCAAGTACACGGCGGTCGACGTCCACCGGGCGGGCGGCACGCAGCTCATCATCAAGCGGCTGATCGACGGCGGCTATATGGACGGCAGCCAGCTCACGCCGAGCGGGCGCACGCTGGCCGAGGAAGTGGCGAACGCGACCGAGACCCCCGGCCAGCAGGTGATCCTGACGCCGGAGACCGCCAAGCAGCCCACCGGCGGGCTGGTGATCCTGAAGGGCAACCTGGCGCCCGAGGGCGCGGTGATCAAGGTGGCCGGAACCGGCCGCACCCGGCATGAGGGCCCGGCGCGCGTCTTCGACTGCGAAGAAGACGCGATGGCGGCCGTCACCAGCCAGCAGATCCGTCCCGGCGACGTGGTAGTCATCCGCTACGAGGGGCCGCGCGGCGGCCCGGGTATGCGCGAGATGCTCGGCGTGACCGCGGCGCTCGTGGGCGAGGGGCTGGGCGAGTCGGTCGCGCTGCTGACCGACGGCCGCTTCAGCGGCGCCACGCGCGGCTTCATGATCGGGCATGTCGCGCCGGAGGCGGCGGTCGGTGGCCCCATCGCCGCGCTCCGCGACGGCGACATCATCACCATCGACACCGCGGCGCGCACGCTCGACGTTGCGCTGACCGACGAGGAGATCGCCGCCCGCATGGCCGAGTGGACGCCACCCCCGCCACCGTCGGGCACTGGCGTCTTCGCCAAGTACGCCGCGCTCGTCTCCTCCGCCTCCGAGGGCGCGATCATGCAGCCGCGGTGGTGAGCGACGTCAGGCGTCATACGTCATGCGTCCTACTCCCCTCTCCCCTGGTGGGCTCCGTCCGAGAGGGGCCGGGGGTGAGGGGGACGCATGACGTATGACGCATCACTCCCCCGGCTTGCGCAGCACGTACACGGTCGGACACAGCTTGCCGAGCATCTGGTAGATACCCCAGACGGCACCGGCTAGTTCCGCCTCGTAGCGCTCACGCCCGAAGCGCTGCACCAGGTCTTCCTCGCGACGGCGCATCCGCGCCACCTGGAGCAGGTCCTCGAGCATCTGGTGATCGCCATCCTCGATCCAGCGCTCGCGCCACTCGCTGTCGATGGGATCCCGCTGCTCGATCACGAACCCCACCTGCCGGGCGGTCCCTTCAAAGGTCGTCGGGGACATGTTCTCGGGCACCATGGCGAGCGCGGTATAGAGGCGCGCCGCCTCCCGCAGCTCCATCTTGTCCGTCGCGAAGGTCTGATAGACCAGCATCCGGCCGCCCGGCACGAGGACGCGGTGGCACTCGGCCAGGCTGGCGGGCAGGTTGACGTGGTTGAGCACGTCCCGGCACCAGATGGCCGCGATCGATCCGCTTTCGATCGGCATGTCCTCCATCCCGGCCTGGTGGACCGTGATCCGGTCGGCCAGCCCGGCCTCGGCGACACGCCGGTGTGCCCGCTCAATGTGGAGCGGCACCGGGTCGATCGCGACGGCCCGGCAGCCGAAGCGCCGAACGAGTTCGACCGCGTAGATGGCATCCCGGCAACCGGCATCAAGGACCGTGTCGTCCGTCCCGACACCAAAGCCGGCGAACACGTCGTACAGCATGTCGGCGCCGCGTGGCTTCAGGCTCGTCCCGAACGCTTCCTGGAACTCCGGGTCGACCCGACCCCAGAAGTCGCCGTAAAGCTCCTCAACGGTGGTGGTCACGGCTGACTCCCGTTCAGTGCCTGTGTCCGGGTGATGAACGTTGAGGGATTAACCTCGTCTACCCGCCAGCAACCCGCTCCCGCGCGCATGTCATCCTGAGCGCCATGTCATCCTGAGCGCAGCGAAGGATCTCTCCGGTGCGTGGCCGCTCCCGC
>Ga0207867_1001001_pt1 | contig 24177 bp, 22 predicted proteins | sample HigsolmetaAR206D_FD_184838 | JGI IMG/M metagenome (GOLD analysis project Ga0207867, IMG submission 184838) | Ionic liquid and high solid enriched microbial communities from the Joint BioEnergy Institute, USA - AR20-6-D (SPAdes) (version 2) ...
GGCGTCGGCTCACCAATTTCTTTCATGAGGGCACGAAACGCATCGCGGTCTTCGGCTTTTTGGATCGCATCCAGTTTCGTTCCAAGAAGCTCTATGCCGTATTCATCCAAAATACCCAAACGGGACAGCTCAAAGGCGAGATTCAATCCGGTTTGCCCACCTAGAGTGGCAAGCAGGCCGTCCGGACGTTCTTTGCGGATGATTTTACTGACAAACTCCGGTGTGAGTGGTTCCATATACACGCGGTCTGCCATATCCGGATCGGTCATAATCGTTGCCGGATTGGAGTTCACGAGGATGACTTCATAGCCCTCTTCCTTCAGGGCTTTGCACGCTTGGGTGCCGGAATAATCAAATTCCGCCGCTTGACCGATGACAATCGGGCCCGAGCCGATCACAAGAATTTTATGAATGTCGTGGCGTTTAGGCATATTGAACCCCCGCTTTCTTGGTTGCTGATAGATTGGCGAGAAACCGGTCGAAGAGATAAGCACTATCTTCCGGTCCGGGTGTTGCTTCTGGATGGAACTGCACGCTGAAGGCCTTAAACTTCGTATGCGCCAAACCTTCGATGGAGCCATCGTTAATGGCTATATGGGTCACGACAAGATTCTTTCCAGCCAATGATTCTGGATCAACGGTATAGCCATGATTTTGTGATGTCATATAAAAATGACCAGTCGTCAAATCTTTCACCGGATGATTAGCCCCGCGGTGACCGAACTTCATCTTGACCGTATCGGCCCCGCAAGCAAGCGCCAAAAGCTGATGGCCTAAACAAATGCCAAAAATCGGTACTTTTCCTAATAAGTTTTTCACCATTTCCACAGCATACGGCACATCTTTCGGATCACCGGGTCCGTTGGATAGGAGCACACCATCCGGATGAAGATTTAAGATTTCCCGGGCGGTCGTATTATGTGGCACGACAAGACAATCACAGCCGCGTTTAATGACTTCACGAAGAATGCCTTTTTTCATTCCGAAATCGACGATGACGACTCTCGGACCGCTCCCCGGGCTTGCATACGGCGCTTTCGTTGATACCCGGCGGACTTGATCGGTCGGAAATTTGGCGGTTTGAAGTTCGCTCACAATTTTTTGCACATCCGCATTCACGTCACTCGTCAAACGTCCTTTTAATGTTCCGTATTGGCGGATGATTTTCGTAAGACGTCGCGTATCAATGCCAGCTAGTGCCGGAATGCCTTTTTCTTTTAACATCGCCTCAAGCGATTGCTCACTTTGCCAATGGCTTGGCACATCGGTTAATTCTTTAACAATAAGTCCCGCAACAGACGGGGAGATCGATTCAAAATCCTCATGGTTCACCCCGTAGTTGCCGATAAGTGGATAGGTCAGCGTCACTATTTGCCCGCAGTAGGACGGATCGGATAAAATTTCTTGGTACCCCGTCATGCCGGTATTAAAAACGACTTCTCCGTCACAGTCGCCATCTGCACCGAAACCCATTCCTGTAAATACTGCTCCATTTTCCAAAATCAACATGCGCCTCATACGCGGACACCTCTTTCATCCCAAATCAGTTTTCCATTTACGATGGTCATCACCGGAAAGCCGCAAACCTTCCAGTTTCTAAACGGCGTATTCCGACCTTTTGATGCAAATTGTTCCGGGTCGATTGTGCGTTCTTTTTCCAAATCAATGACGGTGACATCAGCCGGTGCGCCAATTTTTATTGGGCCATAAGGAAGGTCAAACGCTTCGCACGGTTTCTTCGTCATAAAATCAATCAGCTGCTCCAGTGATAAAACGCCTGTTTTTACTAAATGTGTGTAAAGGAGCGGAAAAGCTGTCTCAAGCCCGACGATGCCAAACGGTGCCTCATCAATGGGTCGCGCTTTTTCCTCCGCTGTGTGCGGGGCATGGTCCGTCGCAATGAAGTCGATGGTGCCGTCAAGAAGACCCTCGATGAGCGCTTCCCGGTCGGCTTGAGAGCGTAGCGGCGGATTCATTTTATAGTTGGCGTCTATACCCGGAATGTCGTCTTCCGTTAGGAGTAAATGATGGGGCGTGACTTCCGCTGTCACTCGGATGCCTGCCCGTTTCGCATCGCGAATGACGCGAACGGATTCCTTCGTGCTGACGTGACAGACGTGGTAATGACAGCCAGCCGCTTCCGCCAAGAGCACATCCCTAGCAATGTGTACCGATTCGGATAGGCTCTTCATTCCTATAATGCCATGCTTTTTGGTGAAACGGCCTTCATGAAAAGATCCGCCCGAAAGGAGGGTATTGTCTTCACAGTGAGCAACGACGGCAATCCCAGACCGTGCCGCTTTTTCCATCGCCTCGAACATCAGCCCAGCGCTTTGCACCCCGACGCCGTCATCGGTCAAGGCAAAAGCCCCAACTTGGTGAAGGCTTTCGATATCTGTTAGTTCCTGACCTTTCTGACCTTTAGTGATTGCTGCATAGGGCAGGACTCGAACGACGGCATCTTTTTCAATGCGTTTGTACAGATCTGTCAATGTGTTGACATCATCTGGAACGGGATTTGTGTTCGGCATCGCTGCGATCGTTGTAAAACCGCCGCGGGCAGCCGCTTCTGTACCGGTTTTGATCGTTTCTTTATGTTCACCGCCCGGCTCCCTTAAATGGACATGGAGGTCGACGAATCCGGGCACAAGAAGCTTGCCGTTAAGGTCCATGACTTCAGCTTTTTCCACCTGTAGGTTTTGACCGATGTCTGCAATCCTTTCTTGTTCAATGAGAAGATCCGCTTCCGTGATCGCGCCATTGAAATAGACGCGTCCGTTTTTCAATAAAATGGCCATTAAGACATCACCGCCTTTTCAGTTGTAAGCGCCCATTCAAGCACCGCCATACGGATGGGGACGCCGTTATGGACTTGTTGAAAAATCCGCGATGGTTTCGCTTCGACCAGGGCATCAGAAATTTCCACCCCACGGTTAAACGGTCCAGGATGCATGATGATCGCTTTTGGTTTCATCAGTTGTGCGCGTTTTTCCGTCAGTCCGTATGCCTTGTGATAATGTTCTTTTGTCCATCGACCGGCTTCGGCATGACGCTCGGTCTGGATGCGGAGCAAGTTGACGACATCGGCTGTCTGTATCGCCTCATCGATCGAGACATAATCGGTGGCCAAACTATCTTCCTGCCATTCCGGTGGACCAGACAAGATGACTCTCGCCCCCATTTTTCTTAACGTCTGTATGTTGGAGCGGGCGACGCGGCTATGACGGATATCGCCAATCATCGCTACCGTCAAGCCTTCAAAGCGCCCAAACTCTTGATAGATGGTGAAAAGATCGATCAACGTCTGGGTGGGGTGGTGCCCTGTGCCATCACCGCCATTGATGATGCTCATGGAAAGACGATCTTTCAGGTCGTGATAATACCCCTCTTGCGGATGGCGTATGACAGCCATTTTGACACCGATTGACTCAAGCGTTTTTAGCGTATCGTACAAAGTCTCACCTTTTTTCGTACTCGAGACGTCGCTTGCAAAATTCAACACATGCATGCCGAGCTTTTTTTCTGCCACCTCAAAACTGAAGCGGGTCCTTGTGCTCGGTTCAAAGAAAAGATTCGCTGCAAAAATAGGCATATTCGGAATGTCTTTTCCAGCTTCGATAGCGAGTGCGCGATCTAATAATTGGTAAATGGCCTCACAGGTCCAATCCGTTAGTTCAAGAACATGTGGCATGCTTAATCCTCCCGAAATGATTTAGGCAAAAGAAAAACCCTTCTGTGAATGTGACAGAAGGGTTTGGCGCAAACGACGGGCAAATGAGCCCGCACGGAAGCAACCCCTTTGTCAGCCTCACAGGACTGCCCGTTAAAAGGGTGAAAATGCTTCTTATTAAGTTCGATGGCGAATGGCGACTTCGTCCTTGCCGTCAATTTCGGTTAATTGCACGGCAACGAGTTCCTCTTGGGATGTCGGTACGTTTTTTCCGACATAGTCCGGACGAATGGGCAATTCGCGGTGTCCTCGGTCAATGAGGACGGCCAGTTGAATGACGCTTGGCCGGCCGAGATCCATCAGCGCGTCTAAGGCGGCGCGTGCCGTCCGGCCAGTATAGAGAACATCGTCAATAAGAATCACTTTTTTATTCGTGATGTCAACCGGTATATCTGAACCTTTGAGCTTTGGCTCCTCGGTTTTTTTCACTAAATCATCTCTGTAAAGCGTAATATCCAATGTGCCGACCGGAACCGAGCGGTTTTCAAATTGTTGAATTTTATCCGCAATGCGGTTAGCAAGATAAATCCCGCGCGTTTTAATGCCGACGATCACCACGCCTTCTACGCCTTTATTTCTTTCGATAATTTCATGGGAAATGCGCGTTAAAGCACGGCGAATCGCTTCAGCATCTAATATAACTTTATCCATGCCGATCACCTCAATGTCTTTTCATAAATCGAAAAAAGCTCCCAGACCACGCTGGGAGCTTTGAATAGGCGTTAGCGACGGGGCTGGGCTGATTGCCCTACCCGCCACATATAACTCCGATTCCCTTCCCAGCCTCACAGGACTGAATTAAAAGGTCATTCACTATTATCAACAGTATCGCACACCCCACCCGCCTTGTCAATAGGGGGTCAGTCCCCCACCGTACTAAAGCGTTAAAGCGAAAAAAATTCCGGTTTTCTCGTCTCACCGTTAAAATTTGCTCAATCACCAGCATAAAACCAATATTTTTCGTAAATTAATGTTAAAACATTCGGGAAAATACTTTATTACACTAGTGAAGTGGGGGACTGACCCCGAAGTTGGTCAAGGAGGCGGGCCATGTCTTGCGGAAGGGGGGCGGTAAAGCGCATGAATGCTTTTGTGCTTGGGTGGTAGAAGCCAAGTTCGGCGGCATGGAGTGCCTGGCCGTTGATATCAAGTGTTTTGCGCGGGCCGTATTTTGGGTCGCCAGCAACGGGATGCCCGATATAAGCCAAATGCACGCGAATTTGATGTGTCCGGCCGGTTTCAAGGCGGCAAGCGACATAGGTATACTTTTCAAAACGCTCGAGAACGGTAAAATGAGTTATCGCTTCTTTAGAATGATGCCGCGTGACAGCCATTTTTTTACGATCGTTTTCATCCCGCCCAATTGGCGCATCAATTGTTCCTTGGTCATGTTCAAAAAAGCCGTGGGCGATCGCCTTATAGATACGGTGTGTCGTTTTCGCTTTCAATTGCTCTGCTAACGCGCGATGGGCAAAATCATTTTTGGCGCAAACGAGCACACCGGAAGTATCTTTGTCAATACGATGAACAATACCAGGCCGAAGCACGCCATTGATGCCGGATAAATCCCGGCAATGCGCTAAAAGGGCGTTCACAAGCGTTCCCGTTGTATGCCCAGGTGCCGGATGGACGACCATCCCCCTTGGCTTGTTAATGACAATGACATCCTCATCTTCGTAAAGGATATCTAATGGAATGGCTTCTGGTTGAATGTCAACGGGTTCCGGTTCGGGAATGCGAATGTGGATGGCCTCCCCTTCCGACAGTTTGTAGTTCGGTTTTACCGTACGGTCATCCACCGTGATCGCACCCGTTTTGATCATCTCTTGGACATGTGTGCGGGATAAATCTGTTAGCCGGTCGGAGACATATTTATCAATCCGCTGACCGGCGTCCTCCTCATTCACGATAAGCGTTTCACTGTTCATGAGCGTTCACCTTTTTCTGATCATACAAAGTGAAAATGACGATTAGAATGGCGCCGATCACAAGTGATGAATCGGCCACATTAAAGACGGGATAACTGTAGTTTCCCAAGAACACATGGATGAAATCAACAACGGAGCCACGGAATAATCGGTCAATAAAATTACCGAGTGTGCCGCCGATCACAAGACCAAGGGCCACTCCGAGAAAGGGCCTATGTCTGCCATATTTTTGCATATAAAAAATGACGATGGCAAGGACGACGACCGTGACTAAATAAAAAAACCACATTTGCCCTTCCAATATGCTCCAAGCCGCACCTGTATTCCGAGCGGAGGTTATGTATAAAAAATGCGGGATGATTTCGATGCTTTCACCGATATGCATTTGTCGGACGATAATCCATTTCGTCAGTTGGTCAAGGATTAAAACAATCAAGCCAATGGCATAATAAATCACAATTTCTCCCCCATTTTCATCAGACTTTTTATATTTTAGCATAAAAAAAGTTCACGCCCCAAGTGTTATTAAAGAAATCCTGGCTCTGCCAAGCTATTTGGGTGTAGACAGAGCCTTCGTTGTCCTTATACCGAAAAGATAACAGAAAACTTTCCTACCAGGACAAATTTTTTAGGTTGATGATAGCGCAAATAGATGCCTGTTGCTTACAGAAGTGATTTATTTACTGACTCACCCCGTATAAAAAGAGGACGGCTAATACGATTCGTCGTCCTCTGCAACATCATCTTGATTCATCCATTTGTCATATTGTATGTTTCTCATAAATTGGACATGATCGTCGCCTCGGTACCCTTCGATATCGGTGGCACCGATGGCTTCGACAAGTTCCACATACCCCATGCCATCTTCGTTGTCCAGCAAAGATGCATCATCATAAGTCATGCTGTTTTCATTAAATGCTGCAACAAGATCCCATGCATTTTGTTCATTATATTCGGTTTCATCGCTGCCCGTTGCGTATTCTTCTTCCATATTCCGAATGACCTTTTCCTCAATCGGACGGTCATCGTTCATTTCTTGGTTTGGTGAATGTTCTTTTGTCGTGCGCGCCGTAGGCATGGCCTCAAGCCGCGCCAAGGGAATTTTTTCACCCGTCACTTCATCCAAACCATATGTGCCATTTTCAAATTTTGCTAAGGCGTGGTTTATGTCTGACAACTCTTTGTGAGCCATTTTTCTTAAGATAAAATCTTTTTCCCGCTCAAAAAGCTGTGTGCCTTCATCCGCCGGATGATTGTCGTATTGGGACAATTCCCCAGAAGCTTGACTTGAAGCATAAGGAATTTCCATACCGAATTCATTATTTAAATCCAGTTGTCTTTCAAGCTCTTCTTTTCGCTTTAAGAGCTGTTCTTTAAGTTTTTTATACGGATCCATCTGTCTCCTCCTTTTTTTGGAGGCATGAGGTTTTAGGGCGATAGCCACCCTGTTTTATTATTTTTTATCCGAATCGACAAGATTACCACACATAAGGTTTACCAGGAGCGGAAGAATTCGGTGGTAAAAGAAAAACCGAACCCCTGTTAGAGTTCGGTTTAAGAGTCATGTAGGGCGCTCTGAATGCCGACTTGTGCGCCGAGTGTTTAAAAGCCAAGCATACGGCTCACTGTCATCACGCATAATATTTTTTGACGGTATCTGCACATGACGGACAAAGTGTCGGGTAATCCGGATCTTGACCGACGTCTGTCGAAATAACCCAGCAGCGTTCGCATTTCTCACCTGGAGCGACTTCTACGACAACACCGGTTTCCCGATATTTTCGAGCATTTTCCGGCGCATCGTTTAAAGTTCCGCCAAGGGTAACTTTGGAGACGATAAAAAGTTTATCCAAGTCCGGAAGATGCTCTAACAAGGTGCGGTTTTCTTCGGTTGGATAAAGGATGACGGCCGCCTCCAATGATTTCCCAATCATTTTTTCATTTCGAGCTTCTTCCAGGGCTTTTAACACATCATCGCGAATCGCCATGATTTGGTTCCATTTTTTAACGAGGGCATCTTGATCATCGATGGCTTCTGGTTCCGGCATATCGGTGAGTTGGACAAACTCCGCCTTTTCGCCTGGCAAGTACTTCCACGCTTCTTCCGTCGTATGCGGGATGACCGGTGACAGCATTTTTAACAGCGCTACAAGTGTTTTGTAAAGCACGGTTTGAATGGAACGGCGACGATGACTGTTTTCAGGATCGGTATATAAGGCGTCCTTAGCGATATCCAAATAAAAGGCGCTAAGTTCGACCGTGCAATAGTTATGAATCGCGTTATAAACGGTAATGAACTCGTATTCATTGTAGGCGGTTAAAACCTTTTCAATCAGTTCATTCAAACGCGCCATCATATAGCGGTCAAGTTCCGGAAGCTCTTCTGTCGCAACAAGATGTTTACCGGGATCAAAACCGTGGAGATTTCCGAGCATAAAGCGAATCGTATTTCGGATTTTCCGATACACTTCGGAGACTTGTTTTAAAATATCATCGGTTACCGGTGCATCCGCCGTATAATCAACCGAGGCGACCCAAAGGCGGATGATATCAGCGCCGAGCGTTTGGATGACCTTCAGCGGGTCGATGACGTTACCAAGCGATTTGCTCATTTTATGCCCTTCGCTGTCAATCGTAAACCCGTGCGATAAAATGCCTTTGTACGGCGCATGTCCTGTTGTTGCCACCGCCGTGATGATCGAGGAATTAAACCAACCGCGATATTGGTCGCTTCCTTCGAGATACAAATCCGCCGGGCGCTTTAATTCTTCACGCTGAGCGAGCACTGCGGCATGCGAAGAACCCGAATCAAACCAAACGTCCATGATGTCTGTTTCTTTTCGGAAAATGCCATTCGGACTGTGCGGCGACGTAAAACCTTCGGGTAATAAATCTTTTTCATCCCAATCAAACCAAATGTTTGATCCGTGCTTGGCAAAAAGATTCGCAATGTGGTCAATCGTCTCCGGCGTCAAGATCGGCGTGCCATCTTCAGCATAAAAGACCGGAATCGGCACACCCCAAACGCGCTGGCGAGAAATACACCAATCTTCACGGTCGCGAATCATGTTATGGAGGCGAACTTCACCCCACTTCGGTTTCCATTCCACTTCCTCAATGGCTTTCAGGATCTCCTCACGAAAATCTTTAATGGAGGCAAACCATTGCTCGGTAGCCCGGAAGATGACTGGTTTTTTCGTGCGCCAATCGTGCGGATACGAGTGGGTGATGAATTCAAGCTTAAGGAGTGCCCCGACTTCTTCTAATTTTTCCGTAATCGGTTTATTGGCCTTATCATAGAATAAACCTTCAAAACCTGGAGCTTCCTCCGTCATGACGCCTTTTTCATCCACTGGGCATAAAATATCCAAACCATATTTTTTGCCGACGTTAAAGTCGTCTTCCCCGTGACCAGGCGCCGTGTGGACACATCCCGTGCCGGCATCCAGCGTGACATGCTCGCCTAAGATGACCAAAGAATCGCGATCATAAAACGGGTGGCGGCAGACGACATATTCCAAATCCTGACCTTTAAATCGCTGTTCGATTTGCGGGTTGGACCAATCGAGTTTCGCTTTTAAGGGTTCAAGGAGTTCTTCAGCGACGACATATTTTTGCCCATCGACATTCACGAGAACATAAGTATATTCGGGATGAACGCAAATGCCCAAGTTGGCCGGAATGGTCCAAGGCGTTGTCGTCCAAATGACAATCTTCGCGTCTTCTGGCAATACCCCTTTTCCGTCTTTGACGTTAAAAGCGACGTAAATGGACGGCGACTTTTTGTCCTTATACTCAATTTCGGCTTCCGCAAGCGCCGATTCCGAAGTTGGCGACCAGTAGACAGTCTTTTTATCCTTATAGATATAACCGCGTCTAGCCATTTCGCCGAAAACGCGGATTTGCGCCGCTTCGTATTCCGGAAGCAGCGTGATGTACGGATTTTCCCAATCCCCGCGGACGCCTAGGCGTTTAAATTGGCTGCGCTGCCGGTCGATTTGTTCGTAGGCATAGTTTTTGCAAAGCTCCCGGAATTCGGCGACCGTCATTTTTTTGCGGTCGACCCCTTTTTTCGTGAGCGCCTGCTCAATCGGCAGCCCATGCGTGTCCCAACCAGGTACATAAGGCGCTTGGTAGCCCATCATTGAGCGGGAGCGAACGATCATGTCTTTTAAAACTTTGTTTTCCGCATGTCCAATGTGGATGTCACCATTTGCATAAGGCGGTCCGTCGTGTAAGACAAATTTTGGCCGGCCCTCTGTGCGTTCCAAACTTTTTTGATAAACATTTGCCGCATCCCATTCGGCCTGTAATACTGGTTCTTTATTAGGCAGATTTCCGCGCATCGGGAAATCCGTTTTCGGCATAAGCAGAGTATCTTTAAAATCCACTGTCATTCCTCCCAATTTTTTACAATAAAAAAGGCCCTCATCCGTAAGGGACGAGTAGGCCCGCGGTACCACCCTTATAGTCTGCGGAAAGAAGTCCGCAAACCACTTTGCTTTCTTAACGCAAAAGAAGGCGCCGTCACTTACTTCGCGTTTCGGTGACGGAGCTCTGAGGTGATTTTCATTATGCGAGCGCACCGGGCTCCCACCTTCCCCGATTCGCTGAACGAGCGCTTTTCTGCATAATTACTGTCCTCTTCATCGCTTTTCATTTCATCCATTTTTTTCATGACAATTTTATACGGTTAGTATATGAAAATCTTGACGCATTCGTCAAGGGTTTACCTTCACGTGTCCGTGCACATGATTATCTTCATTTTCTTCAAATTCTTCTATGGACTCGCTCAGTTTGTCCCAATCATCGCTTTTTAGTAATTCCAATTGAGCTTCAATTAACATCCGGAAGCGCGTGCGATAGACTTTTGCCTCTTTCTTTAGTTCTTCAATCTCCAGCGTGATTTTTCGCGATTTGGCCAATGCTTCATTGATGATGCGATCCGCATTTTTTTCCGCTTCTTTAATAATGAGACGTGCTTCTTTCGTCGCATTTTGTTTGACTTCTTCGGCCGTTTCCTGGGCGACGAGAATCGATTTATTTAACGTTTCCTCAATTGATGAAAAATGGCTGAGGCGCTCTTCTAACTTGCGCACGTTTTCTTCAAGCTGTTTTTTTTCACGGATGACAGCTTCATAATCCTTTATAATTTGATCTAAAAAATCGTTGACTTCATCTTCATCATAACCCCGAAATCCACGCGTAAATTCTTTATTATGAATATCCAACGGTGTTAACGGCATGCTTGCACCTCCATGATTCTATGTAAAGTTGTTTAATTATTCGACAAGTCTCGTTTTGTTTCCTGCTTTTTTTTAAAAATGATTGCGTTTATTTCAAACGGCTGTAGTCGATCGAAAGATGCCCCCTTTTGGTCATCCCTTTTATAGCATCAAGGCGCGCGCGGCCAAAACCGCGAACGGATAATAGATCGCCAACCTCAAGCTCTAGGGAAGGTTTGTCCACGAGCTTCCAATTTACTCTGGCTTTTCCGGCTAAAATCACATCCTGTGCCTTTGCCCGCGAAAGATGGAAGATTTCGGATATCACCACATCTAGCCTGAGCGATGTGACAAAGCCATGTTTCTCCTCCCATTCTTCCTTCGGTTGAATGAGTTGATTAGCTTCGATTTCTCGGCATGAGACTTTCTGCCGTCCGACTTCCGTAAGATGAAGCCGCACATAATCGCGGATTTCTCTTGCGCAAACCCATTGAATGCGGCCGTCTTCGACTAAAATATCACCAAGTTTATCTCTCTTAATGCCAAGGGAAAGAAGCGCTCCAAGCAGATTCGGATGCTCGATTCGGACAAATTTCTGCGGGTAGACGAGTTCAAAAAAAGCAAGGGAAAAATCGCTTTCGTCACTGTAAGGCGGAAGAATGATGGCGCGTTTTCTCTCAGCCTGATCATACCCGCCGGAAAAAATCACGCGAACGGCTCCGGATACGCCGATGATGCTTCGAATGATGTCTTGTCTTCGCGGGTCTAAAAAATCGGTGCGGGTCGGTATAAAGCGTTCTTCTGCCCGTGTTTTCCAATCGAGCACGCGATCGACAAACGGCCGTTCTTCTTCATTAAAATGTTGATGGATCAAGACCATCACCCAAGCAATAAATATGGCAATTGATTCAAGCCGAGTCTTGCCAAATATAAAACGATAAAGGCAAGCCATGGCGAAATATCGATCATTCCGCCGATCGGCGGAATGATGCGGCGAAACGGTTCAAGATAAGGCTCACAGACTCTTGCAAATAGCTCGCCGATTGCCGACTGACGCACATTCGGTACCCAAGACATCAATATGTATATCAATAGAACCCAATAATAAATCATCAACAATTCGGACAGGATATTTGTTACCAAAAATAGGCCATTCAAAAGATTCACCTCACGGAATGGATGCAATTATCATTCATGAATGAGAAAGCTTTACGTCGTCACAAAACTTATGAACTGTTCGATGGAGCCTTCCAATATCCACTCATCTCTTCAATCCCAACGCTTTTCACAGCCTTTTTTCCATGACTTCCGAGATAACTCCATTGATATCCACATGTGCCGGCGCACATAGGAAAGTGTCAGGGCCGAGCTTTTGAATATGGCCATCTAACGCGTAGACAGCCCCACTAATAAAATCGATCATCCGGCGAGCATCTACAATGCTTGCGCGCTGCAGATTGAAGACGACCGATCGCTTGTTTCGGAGATGGTCGGCAATGGTTTGCACATCATCGAAATGACGTGGCTCAATAAGCATGACTTCGGTCTTGGCTGGCGGTTCTTTGACGGCATGTAAAGTGACGATATTCGATTCGCTTCGGCGACTTTGGCGTTCGACATAAGGTTTTCTTCCAGGCTTACCAGAAGCGCCTTGGCGACGGCGAGAACCATCCTCTTCATTTTCCCAACCGAAGGCGTCTTTTATCACTTCATCGAAATCATCGTCAAGATCGAAAAATTTTTTAAAAGTCGTTTTCAACCCCATAGCCCTTCTCCTTTATCCTTCTTTGCCAACCAGCGCCGTTCCTATACGTACAAAGGTAGCCCCTTCTTCAACCGCTATGGTATAATCCCCGGACATCCCCATTGACAATTCATGACACGGGGCATGGGCCCAACCTTTGGCCTCAACGTCACGCTGTAATTCTTTAAGTTTTCGAAAAACGGATCGCAAAAGACTTTCGTCATTTGTTTGCGGTGCCATTGTCATCAGTCCAACCACTTGAATTTTGGAAAAGGTTTGGAGGGACTCGATAAACGGCACGGTTTCAACCATTGACAATCCATGTTTCGTCGCTTCACCGGAAACATTGACTTGAACAAAACATTTGACGGGTTGTTCCGCGCGCTTTTCAATCTCTTTTGCCAAGGAGAGTCGGTCGAGTGAATGAATATAATCGGCATAGGGTAGCACCATTTTCACTTTACGCGATTGTAAAGTGCCAATAAAGTGGAACGATACACCGTCTTCCTTTAAGGCTTCATATTTTTCAATGAGACCCTCTGGGCGATTTTCACCAATATGCCTTATGCCGGCAGAAACAGCTTCTTTGGCCTTTTGGGTGTTGACATATTTTGTCACCGCTATGACTTCAACTTCTGAGGCTTTTCGCCCCGCTTTAAGACAAGAGGCATTGATCTTTTCTTGAATGATGTGCAAGTTTTCTGCGACAGACATTTCAATCACCACTAAATATACCGATATAACCCATCATGCGGCCGGTCGGAGCTCCCTCTTTTCTGTGCGAATAAAAGAGATCCGTATGGCAACTTGTACAAAGGCCGGACATATGGATGGCTGCTTCAGGTAAACCGCTCCTTATCAAAATCTGTTTGTTTAATAAAGGCAAGTTCAACCGATAATGGCCTTTGGCTTTCGGCATTAATACATCCGGATGGTGTATCCCGGAAATGGCACGAACGCGCTCGGCCACCCTTTCATCGACTTCATAACAACAAGATCCGATGGTTGGGCCAATGGCGGCTTCCAAGTCAGAAGGTAACAAGCCAAAGGTTTCGGTAATCTTCTGAACCATGACAGCAGCGATTTCCCCGGTCGTGCCCTTCCAGCCAGCATGGGCGATCCCGACAACGGGTTGTGATTCACTCCAAAAAAACAAGGGGGTGCAGTCGGCAAAACATGCTGTAAGAAGTACATCCGGTGAATCGGTAAAAAGGCCGTCCATCCCCGATATGGCGCTTTCAATGTCTAAAGCGCCTTTGCCCTTATGAGCATGGGTGACGTGAGTGACAGCATGTCCATGTACTTGTTCCGCACCAATCCAATTTTCAGGGGCAAGGCCAATAAGCTCCCCCAAACGGCGGCGGTTTTGCGTCACTTTTACGGGGTCGTCACCGACATGGTAACCGAAATTCAATGACGAATACCTACCGGTGCTATACCCGCCGTTTCTAGTCGTCATGCCGGCCCGAATCGTTCCACTTTTCGTGTGAATAGGTGGAAGCGTCAAGTATTCAGGCTGGTGATTCTGAAAAATTTCTGTAGACATGGCATTCTCCTTCAGAGGAAAAGCATCTGTCTTTATCATACCATATTTTTTGCTTTGCGGGCATTAATGGTTTAAGTCTCGGGCGGTTTTTCATATCCGTTTGCGGCTTCATAGAAACGGACTAAAATGACATCCGCACCGATTCGAACAATATTTCGCCAAGGTATGATCACTTCGCTTTCTCGGCCAAAAATCCCGAGCATTTTGCCCGACCCAGGAATGATGAGATTTTCAATTTTTCCGGTTGTAATGTTGATGTCCAAATCACCAATATGCCCGAGCAACTTGCCATCTTCGACATTGACCACTTCTTTTGCTTGAAATTCCGAAATTCTCGTCAAGGGTTTCTCCTCCTTAAGTCTTCGATTGATCTTGTAACTAATATATGTCCAGTCATCTAAAAAAGACGCAAGGTGGGCGATCGTTGCGATGCTTACCTGTACCTTTTTTCATGATTAAATGAAAACAATCCTTACTTGACATGCTTGAATCCGTTCAACCTTCTTGATTCTGTCTTTGGTCAAAAAGGAAGAAAGGGATTCCGAATCAAATTCAGTTGCGTTTTATTTTTTCGTTTTAAAAGCAATAAAAGCGCCACTTAAACGTTGGCGCTTTCGTTCATGGATGAGATTGACAATCCCTCATGCACAGAAGGCGAGGAATTCGAGAACATACTGCACTTTGCCATATTTTTATGTAAACTCCTTGACTTAACTTTGGATGTTCTTATTCATTTCTTTTATAGCTGCCTTTTCCAAGCGGGATACTTGAGCTTGGGATATACCGATTTCTTCGGCCACTTCCATCTGCGTTTTACCTTGGAAAAAGCGCATCGACAGGATATTTTTCTCACGCTCATTCAATCGCGTCATCGCTTCCCGCAAGGCGATTTCTTCTATCCATTGGTTATCCTTATTCCGCTCATCGCTGATTTGATCCATGACAAAGATCGGATCCCCGCCGTCGTTATAAATCGGCTCAAATAAAGAAACGGGATCTTGGATCGCGTCTAAGGCAAAAACGACGTCTTCAACGGGGACATCTAAAACCTCAGCGATTTCGGACGGGCTTGGTTCGCGGGAGTATTTCGAAATGAGTTTTTCTTTAACTTGTAAAGCTTTATACGCAATGTCTCTGAGCGATCGTGACACCCGAATGGGGTTGTTATCGCGAAGGTAGCGACGGATTTCTCCGATGATCATCGGAACGGCATACGTGGAAAATTTCACATTTTGGCTTAAATCAAAGTTATCGATGGATTTCATAAGACCGATGCAGCCCACCTGAAACAGATCATCGACATATTCGCCGCGGTTATTGAAACGCTGGATCACGCTTAACACAAGGCGTAAATTGCCGTTAACAAGCTTTTCTCGGGCTGACATGTCACCGTTTTGCAATTGAACGAATAGTTTGCGCATTTCTTCATTTGTCAATACGGGAAGTGTGGATGTATCGACACCACAAATTTCCACTTTATTGCGTGCCATCTCATTCCCTCCCCAAACGGAGTGTTGTTCATGTAAAGTATCTCCGGGGGAGGGAAAATTATGCACTGCTATACGCCCACGCTTATACCATTTTGTTAAATTCCTTTTGGAGACGGCGAATGATCCGTTTTTCTAACCTCGAAATATACGACTGAGAAATGCCAAGTTGGTCGGCGACATCTTTCTGTGTTTTTTCTTTTCCGCCTGATAGGCCGAAGCGTAGTTCCATAATTTCTTTTTCGCGATCATTGAGCATGAGAATGGCCCGCTTAAGAAGCGTCCGGTCGACTTGCCGTTCCATATCCCTCGTGATGATATCTTCATCCGTTCCGAGAACATCGGATAAAAGCAATTCATTACCGTCCCAATCAACATTCAGCGGCTCATCAAATGACACCTCCGCGCGCGTTTTATTATTGCGCCGTAAATACATTAAAATTTCATTCTCAATGCACCGGGAGGCATACGTCGCTAGTTTAATCTTTTTCTCTGGATTGAAGGTGTTCACGGCTTTAATTAAACCAATCGTTCCGATGCTGATTAAGTCTTCGATATTAATTTTCGTGTTTTCAAATTTACGAGCGATGTAGACGACCAATCTTAAATTCCGCTCAATGAGCGTGGAACGCGCCTCTTTGTCCCCCTGTGCTAATTTTTCCAACAGCGCCTTTTCTTCTTCCTTTGTTAACGGAGGGGGGAGGGCTTCACTTCCCCCTATGTAATAAATTTCCTTGGGTTTTAGGCCGATTTTTTCAAGCAGGCGGTACCATTTTGTTTGAAGCAGAATCCAAATGCGTCTCATATTTACCCCTCCATTCAATTATGATGCCGGCAAGGCGGTACCTTGTTGGATGAGATCTGGGTGCAGGATGCAGTTAAAGTCGTCTTCCTCGGAAAGCTTCTGATTGGTAAAAGCCACGAGCACTTTCTGACACGAAAGCCGTCCTTCGGGATGTTCAATCACCACTTCATCGGGCCTGAAAGCGACGGTCAATTCGCTATGTCCGCTAACTCCCCGATATGGGAGAATGGAAACCCTCTTTACCCACGCTTCCGGGATTTGGCCGGTTGTTACGGCGGAGATTACATCCCCTGTTATTAAGGGTTCCGGTATAACCCCCAGAGCGGCTTTGTTTTCCACAAAAACAACGGGGAGTTGACGGGCGGGGTCATTGACTCCGTTTCCGGTATCAATCAATCCTTTGGCTTCAATCGTTTGATCATTAAAACGAATGGAGACAGGGAATATCCCATCGGTTTTCCATTTTCGCAGAGCGACATCCTCCATTCTTTTTCTAGAAAACCACCATAAAACCGGAAATCCGATGACAACAAGCGCCCAACTGATCGGATCACCAAAACGCAGAGTACTGAAAGAAAGAAACGCCTCATATGATGCACTAGACTGAATGAAATAGTGGATGGCAAATAGCGAGCCGCCCAGCATAAACGCGGTAAAATAAAACATAAAAAAATTCTTGATGAAAAAGGAAAAACGCCGGTAACCGAAAACGATCCAGACGATGATGGCGGAATAAACCAGCTTTCCGACCGGGTGATAAAAAACCGGAGACAGCGGTGTAAATAAAAATAAGACGATAAGAGAGCTAAACAATGTTCCAGCGGCTAAACGCCATGGCCGGACGTTCCGTTTCAGTACGATGGCTGTTAATTTTAATAACAAAAAATCAATAAAAACATTTAACAACCATACGACATCCAAGTAGACTATCAACCGCCTCACCCGCCGAATGTTGTTTGTCCTTAGTATAAACACGCGAACGGGAGAAGTCTGTCATTTTGGGGCGCGCATCAATTGTTATTTTGTAAAAATCGAAGGGGTTTTGTCGGTGGTTAGTTAGGTGAAGAAAATTGGTCTTTGAAAGGGAGAATTCTAAAAAATTTCCTCTGCCAAAATGCTAGCTCCGAAAAACCTTCTGAGCAAAGGTCAAGATCAATACTTTTTAGCTGGATTGAAAAATGATCGACATGCTTAACCGTACAAAAATAAATCACCCTTTCAAACCAAGGAGTTTGAAAGGGTGATCAATATCTTTTAATTAAGGACGGCGTCGGTTGCGATTGCGCAAGAAAGCCGGAATATCCAGCGCGTCCTCTTCATCATTTAAAGAAGGCGTGGTACGCGGCGCCTCATAATCATTGCGATATACTGGCGTTTTGTTGCTATTTACGGAGAGGTTTGGTCGTTCACGGCGGATCGGCTGTGGGCGCTCGGGAGACTCTTCGAACCCGGTCGCGATGACGGTAACGACGATTTCATCCTTTAAGTCTTCACTGATGACTGACCCGAAAATCATATTCACTTCCTGGTCAGCGGCATTCATGACGATGTCAGCCGCTTCATTTACTTCATAAAGACTCAGATTCGTACCGCCAGTGATGTTCATGATGACACCTTTTGCGCCGTCAATGGATTTTTCCAACAAAGGACTGGAAATCGCCTTTTTCGCAGCGTCAACGGCACGGTTTTCCCCACTGGCAACTCCGATCGCCATTAACGCCGAGCCACCTTCTGTCATGATTGTTTTGACATCAGCAAAATCCAAATTAATCAAACCAGGAACGGCAATTAAGTCAGAAATCCCTTGGACGCCTTGTCGCAGGACATTATCAGCTTCGCGAAAGGCTTCTAGCATCGGCGTGTTGCGGTCAACGATTTCAAGCAGACGGTCATTTGGGATGACGATCAGCGTATCGACTTTTTCTTTCAGATTGCTGATACCGGTTGCTGCTTGCATGCTCCGCTTACGCCCTTCAAAGGTGAAAGGCCGGGTGCAAACGCCGACGGTAAGCGCTCCAAGGTCTTTAGCAATTTCAGCGATGACGGGAGCCGCACCAGTGCCTGTTCCCCCACCCATCCCCGCCGTAACAAAGACCATATCTGCTCCGGCGAGCACAGCTTCGATTTGTTCACGGCTTTCTTCAGCCGCTTTTTTACCTATATCAGGATTAGCCCCGGCTCCGAGACCGCGGGTCAATTTTTCACCTAATTGCAATTTCGTTGGTGCTTTAGATAATTTTAAGGCTTGGGCGTCGGTGTTAACGCATATGAATTCCACGCCTTGAACACCGCTTTCGATCATGCGATTGATGGCGTTCGAACCACCGCCTCCGACCCCGATCACCTTTATATTTGCGAGTTGATCCATCTCCATATACTCCAACATGCTATTTCCTCCTATATAATAATTCCCTCGCAAGATTAATCGAAGAATGATTCATAGAGACTTTTCATTCTGGAAAGGACGCCGGCTTTTTGCTTTTTCGGCTCGGATTGTCCAGACCGTTTCGCGTTAAACCGCTTATGAGGCGTTTCACTACTATGCGGTGAAACGGCTTTGGCGACATCTTTTCCTTGTATTTTCACATTATGATAGGCAAATTTGATCAATCCAACGGAGACGGTATATTGTGGCTCACGAACCCCGATATAATCCGGGATCGCCACTCGTACATTGTGATCGAGTTCGTGTTGTGCTAACTCGAGAACGCCGGGCATAGCCGTCGTGCCCCCTGTCAATATGTAACCTCCGGGTAAGTCATAAAAACCCATGCGCCGAATTTCTTCTTGGACCATGTCTAGAATCTCTGCCATGCGCGGTTCAATAATATAGGCGAGGTCCAGTTGCGTGCGAATTTCTTCGGCTGATGAACCAATTTTGGACACTTTCACCTTTTCATCAACAGACGCTAATCCGTAAAAGGCATGTCCATGTTTAATTTTTATTTTTTCGGCTTCTTCCATCGGTGTTCTTAATCCGATCGACAAGTCCTTTGTCACGTGATTACCGCCAACCGGCAGGACCGAAGTGGCCATTAAGATGCCTTGATCGAAAACGGAAATCGTCGTGGAACCACCGCCGATATCCACCAATGCGACGCCGATGTTTTTTTCGTCTTTTGATAACGCCACGGAACCGAGCGCAAGCGGCGAAAGACAAATATCCGCAATCTCGAGACCAGCCTTTTCCACGCAGCGCAATAAATTGTGGAGAATCGTCTTGGATCCGGTGATAATCGTTCCTTCCATCTCCAAACGCACACCGATCATGCCGCGCGGATCATTGATCTCCTCCAGTCCATCGACGATAAACTGGTGGGGAATGCAGTCGATGATTTCTTGTTCGGGTGGGATCGGGATGACCTGTGCCGCCTCAATAACACGCGCGATGTCTTCATCACCGATTTCCCTTGTCTCACTTGATACAGCCACGACACCGTGACAAGGTTGCAGATGAACGTGATTCCCACTCACGCCGACAATGACACTTTGAATTTTAAGACCTACCATTCTTTCAGCTTGTTCAACGGCATTCTGTATGGAACGCACGGTTTCATCAATATCGACAATCGAGCCTTTCTTTATTCCGCTTGATGGTGCCTTACCTATGCCAATGACATTGAGCGCATCTCCTGCCATTTCACCAATGATGACTTTAACTGTGGATGTACCGATGTCCAAGCTCACATAAATATCCTTGTTGTTCAATTCCCGGCACCTCCCTTGCCCTTTCGCTCATTTATATTCATGAGTCTTAAAACATCGAAATAGAGTCATAGAAAAATATTCAACATAGAGTCACGTGAATCCTTTTTTCTTTTATTATTTTTCTCATTGTTTCTCTATTATTTAAATGGATGTTCACTTCAGTTCCGTCATTGGGCACGATTTTCCATCCGCAGCTAAATACTAGTCTATACGAAGTTCATCACTGAGAAAATATGTCATTTGGTCATTTATTGTTATTTGCCACTAGTCTTTTTGTCCTTAGACTCAGAAAGCGGCCGCCAAGAAGCCCCCATCGTTAAATCGATCACGCCTCGACCCTTTTTATCTTCGGATAAAATGGTCATAATCCCCGGGTAAAGCTTCATTTTATCAGCCAAAGTTCCGTTCTCTGCCAAAACTTGCTGACCACCATTCATATAAAGCACAATCAAATCTTCACCTTTCGCTTCATCGGCTGGTAAGATTTCCGATATCGTATGTACTAAGGCCGGCGGCATCCGGGTTAGCTGCTTCGCTAAACTTTCGAGGGCCGCACCTTCTTTAAATCCGTGTATAATCGGCGCATCCGTTGGTAAAATTTGTTCGGGATCCTGCTTGACAATCGCCCCATTTTCCAAAATAGGAATATAAACATCCCCATTTTTAAGATAGGCGATGCGGCGGTATTCCGTAATTCGGATATCAACGGTTGCCGGAAACTGTTTTCGAACGTCAGCCTCTTTGACCATGATTAATTTTTTTATATCCGCTTCCGCCTTTGCCGCGTTAACATCCCAAATTTTACTTTTTTCGGAGAGGTGGGCAGCTTTTTTCACCGCATCCGCCGAAATATGGTGATTGCCCTTAACGACGAGATGGCGGACATTGCTTATGGGAGAAACGAGGTAAACCAACACAGCGATAAGCAGAAAAAAAATCGTGGAATAAATGATGAGTCGGCGGTTGGCCTTTTGGCGGCGTCGTTCCTTTAATTTCGGTATCCGATCATCAAGGTGAATCACTTTTTTATCGGTCATAATTACCCCGTCCAAAAATCGTCAACATGTATATAGACTATTATAACATTTATTTCGGATCGCTTCTTGCATTTCTTGATCCATTTTTCCCCTAACTGTTCATAACGGTTTGAACAACCTGGTAAAGCCGCTCTGCCGCATCTGGGATGCCAACTTTACGCGCAGCGGTTTTCATTGCGGTTAATCGCTCTTCGTCTGTCAATATACGGTCTATCTCGCTTAAAAGGCGCTCGCCGCTTAATTCCTGTTCCGTGATTACTAACGCTGCCCCGCTCTTCTCGAGAGCTCTTGCGTTTTTCTCTTGATGATTATTCGTCACATAAGGGCTTGGAATGAGAATGCTTGGTAACCCGAGTGCTGTTAACTCGGCGATCGTTGTTGCTCCTGCTCTTGAGACAACAAGATCTGTCACCGCCAAAACGTCAGCCATATTGTGTAAAAACGGTTTAATGATGACGTTCGGCGCAAGACCGATTCTTTTTGCTTCTTCTATCACTTTATCATAATGAACATCACCGGTCACATATAAAATTTGGTAAGCTTTATCCTTTATTTTCCCGAGAAGTGCAAGGACTGCATCGTTAATCGGCCTTGCCCCGCGGCTACCACCAAAAATTAAGACAGTCTTTTTGCCTGGGACAAGCCCTGTGGCGTCATAGGCTTTTTTTCGGTCACCGTTCAAAATTTCAGATGCTCGCGGATTACCGGTGACAACGGTTTTTTCTTGCGGAAAATATGCCGCCGCTTCCTTCATCGATACAGCTATTTTATCGACATATTTACTTAAAAATTTATTCGTTAATCCCGGAACGCTATTTTGCTCATGGATGACAGTTGGCACACCGCTTTTGGCCGCTGCATAAAGAACAGGGCCGCAAACATATCCCCCGGTGCCAATCACCACATCGGGATTAAATTTATGAATAAGCCGCTTGGCTTTCGCCTGAGCGCGAATAAAGTTGATCACCGTCTTCACGTTTTCCAATGAAAGTTTTCGTTTAAACCCGGTAATGGCAAGCGATGTAAACGGGATATTATCGCGAATGACTAACTTTTGTTCGAGTCCATTACGCGCACCGATGTATAAAAACGATGCGTCGGGGTGGTGTTTTTGAATCTCGTGAATAAGTGCCAATGCGGGGTAAATATGACCGCCGGTACCCCCGCCTGAAACAATGATATTCATGTTCATCCTCCAAATTCTTAAGTCATGTCCTATATGTACATTCGTACGTACTAACTTTTTATTGTCTCAGATATCATCAAAATAGAAAAAACTTGGCTCTGTCGAGTCTTAAAGGCGATGGCAGAGCTATGCCCTAATGCTCGCCCAAAAAAATTATATACTTTTCTTACCAGAATAAACAAACCCTGTCCATCAACAGGGTTTGTCACATTAATATTACATATGTATTACAGCTTTGAAAAACGACTAATATTTAATAAAACACCGATCGAGACAAGAATGAGTGTGAGCGATGACCCGCCATAACTTAAAAACGGCAACGTAATCCCCGTCACAGGCATCAATCCAGTGACGACCGCGATATTGATCATCACTTGAATGGCGATCATGCCGATGATCCCCACGGCGAGCAGGCTTCCAAAAAGATCGGGAGCACCCATCGCAATGCGGATGCCGCGCCATAAAAGCAAACAGAACAAAAGCAGAACGAAAACGGCGCCGATAAAACCTAACTCTTCCGAAACGATCGAAAAAATAAAATCTGTCTGCGGTTCAGGCAAGTATTGGAATTTTTGCCGACTTTGCCCGAGCCCGAACCCTAGGAGGCCGCCCGGGCCAATCGCATAAAGCGACTGGATGATTTGAAAACCGCTTCCGAGTGGATCCTGCCATGGATCCATAAAAGAAGTAATGCGTTGAATGCGGTACGGCGCCGATATAATTAAACCTGCAAAACCGATAAGACCCATGATCCCTATAAAAACGAAATGTTTGATTCGGCCGCCGGCAACAAAAATCATCATCATACACGTGACCACGAGCACCGTTCCGGTTCCCAGATCCGGCTGTAGCATTATCAATCCAAAAGCGAGAAAAACGATGCTTAAGGTGGGAACCAACCCTTTTTTTATGGTCGTCACATACTTCTGGTTTTCAGATAAATATTTTGCGAGAAAGATGATCAAACCCATCTTCATAAACTCAGAAGGTTGTATGGAAAAAGCACCGACGCCGAGCCAGCTACTCGCGCCACCTCGGACGCGCCCCACTCCGGGGATGAGAACAAGAATCAGCAATATAAAACAAGCGAGAAGCAAAACTTTCGACCACGACCGCCATGTCCAATAGTGGATATTCATCACGATAAACATCGCACCGATGCCAAGGCCGGCAAACAACAACTGCCGTTTGGCAAAATAGAAGGCATCATCAAATTTATATGACGCCCACACGGCGCTAGCACTATAAACCATAATCAGTCCGATGGACAAAAGCGTCAAGGTGACCGCAATCAGGAGAAAATCCGGTGCCGCTTTCGAATTCGGCATTTCGTACACCTCTTTACTGTAGAAATGGCCTGTCTACTTTAGCGTATGCACGGATTTTATAAACATGTCTCCTCGTTCTTCAAAGGAACGGTATTGATCCCAACTCGCACACGCCGGTGATAAGAGAATGATATCACCCGGATCGGACAGTTCAAAGGCGCATGGGACCGCCTCCGTTACATTATTGACAAATCGGATGGTTTTCACACCCGCTTCCTTTGCGGCCATGGCGATTTTTTCCTTCGTCTCGCCAAAGGCGATCAATGCTTTCACGCGGCGAAGATAAGGGACGAGCGCATCAAAGCTGTTTCCTCGATCCAATCCACCGGCAAGAAGAATGACGGGTTCCTTGAAAGCTTCAAGCGCTTTTGTCGTCGCCAGAATATTTGTCGCCTTTGAATCGTTATAAAACTTGCGCCCTGCAATCGTCTCAATAAATTGCAAGCGATGCCG
>Ga0207867_1001011_pt1 | contig 23961 bp, 20 predicted proteins | sample HigsolmetaAR206D_FD_184838 | JGI IMG/M metagenome (GOLD analysis project Ga0207867, IMG submission 184838) | Ionic liquid and high solid enriched microbial communities from the Joint BioEnergy Institute, USA - AR20-6-D (SPAdes) (version 2) ...
GCTGACCGCAACCGGGGTGAACTCGCGCTTCGGCTCTTCCCAGAGCAGGCCGTAGCACCGGTCGCACCCGGTGATCCCCCGGATCGACTCCACCATGTTCTGCAGCGTCTCGGCCGCGGTGGAGAGATATCGGATCGACTGCTGGAACTCGTAGCTGGCCTCCAGCACGGCGAGCCGCTCGCGATCCTCCCCGACGGGGGAGCCGGCCACGGCGCTGGCGATCAGCCCGGCAAGCACGGTCCCGGCCGCGCGGTCATCGACGCTGAACGGCACGTCCTCGACGCGCCCGAGATCGAGCCGGCCAACCAGCCGTCCGCGGTGGTGGAGCGGCAGCACCAGCAGGTGGATGATGCGCAGCTCCACCATCTCGCTGAACTCCGCCGACGTCAGGAGCGGCGGCTTGCCGCCCCGGAGGTCGAAGGCGGCCAGCGATCCAGGCCAGAGTGCACGGAAGGGCTCGGTGACCACCGAGAAGGACCCCAGCAGCCCGGCTACCCGATGGGGCGCGACCCCATGGACCCCGGAGACGACCAGGCCTTCCCCGTCCAGGTTCGTCAGCCGCACCAGCGCCAGATCGGCCTCCAGCGCCACCACTGATTGCTCGGCCAGCACGGCCATCAGGTCCGGCAGCGGCAGGTCGGCCTTCATCTTAGCCGACACCTCTTGCAGCGCCGCGAGGAAGATCGTCACCCGCGTGTCGTCAGCAGCCGACTGCGCGGGCGTCGCGTCACCGCGGAGGCGCCGTAACAGGCTGGGGATGAAACCGGAACGCTGCGCGCTATCCTTACTCATGGTAAGCTGTCTGCTCCCTCCGGGGTGCCGGCGTCACGACATCCTGTCCCCGAGCCCGTTCGGGGGCGCCGGTACGGTAGGAGCGTCGTGTCCCACCTCGGATGATAGCGGACGGCGCTTTCGATCGCTCGCAAGGAGTACGTCCATTAGTACCGTCTTTTCCGGCCGTTCATCCAGGTGCCACGTGCTAAACGTACACGGGCGCGCCGGTCGATCGCACAGCGGGAGTCGGGATTCATGCATGACGAGCGGGAGCAGCAGTCCTTCGGCACCGTGGAACTCACGTTCCTCGGGACGGGAACCTCCAACGGCATCCCGATCATCGGCTGCACCTGTCCCGTGTGCACGTCGGACGATCCCCGCGATCGTCGTAGCCGCACCTCCGCCGTTGTGCGCTTCGACGGCTATCACGTCCTGATCGACACGGCGACCGAACTGCGGCTCCAGGCCCTTGCGGTGGGGTTGAACCGCGTCGACGCGGTGCTCTTCACCCACGCCCACGCCGACCACGTCGGCGGCTTCGACGACCTGCGCCGCTTCAATGAGCTCGCCCAGCGGCACCTGCCGGTCTACGCGCACGTCGACACGGCCGCCACCTTGCGCGAGCGCTTCGCCTACGCCTTCGTCGACCAGTTCCCATTCTATGGGGGGAAGCCCGACCTGACGCTACACGAGTTCACCGGGGGATTCTCCCTGTTCGGCCACCGTATCCAGCCGATCCCGGTCTGGCACGGCCGCTGGCTGGTGCACGGCTTCCGCTTTGGTCCGCTCGTCTATGTCACCGACGCGAAGACCATCCCCCCGGCCTCGCTCGAGATGATGCGCGGCGCCGACATCCTGGTCATCAACGCGCTGCGCCACCGGCCACACCCGACCCATCTGAGCATCGACGAGGCGTTGGCGGTCATCGAGGAGGTGGCGCCGCGCCGCGCCTATCTGGTCCACATGACGCACGACGTGTCGCACGCCGCCACCAGCGCGCTCCTCCCGCCGCACGTCGAGCTGGCGTACGACGGGCTGACCGTTCGGACCGGGGAAAACTGAGCGCGCTGCACCCGTCTGCTACCATAGGTCGCAGCGATCGGGTGTGGCGTTCCGTGACCGGGAGGGATCGATGTCCGACGCGACGGTACAGCAGCTTGGCCCCGGGCTCTGGGTCATCGACCACCACTTCCTCGGCGTTCCGGGGGTCATTGCGTCCTACCTGCTGGCCGGTGACGACGGCCTGACGCTCATCGAGACGGGACCGACGAGCACGCTCGACACGCTGCTCGCCGGCATCCGCGCCGCCGGCTTCACCCCGGACCAGATCACCCAGATCGCCGTCACGCACATCCACCTGGACCACGCCGGCGCGTCCGGCGCCCTGCTGCGCCAGATCCCGCACGCGCAACTCCTGGTGCACCCGAACGGGGCGCAGCACATGATCGACCCCTCGCGGCTGCTCGCCAGTGCCGCCCGCCTCTACGGCGACGATATGGACCGCCTCTGGGGCGAGGTGCTCCCGGTCCCGGCCGACCGCGTGCGGGTGCTGCACGACGGTGAGACCTTCCGCGCCGGCGGGCGGGAGCTGACCGCGCTGGATACGCCCGGCCACGCCAACCACCACTTCGCCTACTACGACGCCGCGCATGGCGACGCCTTTACCGGCGACGTCGGCGGGGTCCGGCTCCACCGTGCGCCGTACGTCCGGCCGCCCACGGTGCCGCCGGAGTTCGACCCCGCCGCCTGGCGCGCCAGCATCGCCCGGCTGCGCGCCCTGCGCCCGCGCCGCCTGCTCCCAACCCACTTCGGGGCCTACGACGACCCCGACTGGCACCTCGACGACCTGCTCTACCGGCTCGGGGAGTGGGTCGGCTGGGCCGAGGCACGCCTGACCGAGGGCGCGGATCAGGAGGCCGCACTGGCGGAGCTGCGCGAGCGCGGCGACGCCGAGATCCTGGCGCTCGACGGCGGAACCGACCTGCTGAAGCCGTACGAAATCGCCACCGCCTACGCGGTCTCGCTCGCCGGCTTGTCCCGCTACGTCCGAAAGCAGCGCGAAGCCCGGGCGCGGTCCCAGGCATAGGCGCCAACCCACTCCGGTCGAGACAAGTGCCCTACCCGCCCACCGTGCCGCCACGCGCCACCGGGCGGGCACTGGCCGGCAGCAACTGTGGCGTATACTGTCCGTACCATCAGCCGGTGACGATCAGCCCGGTGGACCGACCCGGTGGGGAGGATGTGACATGAGCCGACCGCGAGGCAGCGACGGACAAGCCACACCGCCGTCCCGCACATTCGACCCGAGGCCGCACCTGCGGCGCATCCGTGTGCGCGGCCAGGACGCGGAATACCTCGACGTGAAGTGGCGGCTCGCCTGGCTGCGCACCGAGCATCCTGATGCCCGGATCACCACCGAGCATGTCACACTGACCGATACCCTGGCGGTCTTCCGCGCGCTGGTCGAGATTCCGGGCGGTGGCGCCGCCACCGGCTACGGCAGCGAGACGCGCGAGGATTGGGAGGACTTCATCGAGAAGGCCGAAACCAAGGCGATCGGCCGCGCGCTGGCCGCGCTGGGCTACGGCACCCAGTTTGCCCTCGACTTCGACCTGGAGGAGGACTCGACCGGTGGCGCGCAGCCGCTGGCCGACGGCCCGGTCGAGCACCCGGCACCATCCACGGTCACCGAGCCGGCGCGCCGCACGCGTCCACGCCTCGTGCCGCCGCCCGAGCCCGCTCAACCCCAGCCTGAGGCCACGCGCACGACGGAGCCACCCACACCGGCACCAGCCCCCGCGCCCGAGCCGGAGCCGGCTCCGGAACCCGTTCGGAGCCGCGAGTCGGTCCCCGAGCCGGGACGGCCCGACCGCAACTGGACCAGCTTTTGGACGGAGGTGCGCCGCCTCGGTTACAAGAACAAAGCCGAGCTGGAGCAGTTCCTGGGACACAGCATCGACACCGCGAGCACCCCGCCCGACGAAATCTGGGCCGAACTCATGGCCCACCGCCGCCGGCGGGGCCTGGAAGAATGATGCGTCACGCGTCACTCGTCATACGTCATCCGTCACCCGTCATCCGTCCTGCTCCCCTCTCCCCTGGTGGGAGAGGGGCCGGGGGTGAGGGGGACGCATGACGCATGACGGAACACGCATCACGCATCACGCATGACGTTCCCGGAGGTCGCCGATGTATGCCCGCATGATGCAGGCACTGATCAAGTCGGACATGCTCGACACCGCCGCCGCGATCTGCCGGGACGGCGTGCTTCCCGCGGCGCACCAGCAGCCGGGCTTCAAGGGCCTCATCGTGCTGACCGACCCCGCGACCGCCAAGATGGTCACCATCACGCTCTGGACGACGGAAGCGATGATGCGCGCGGGCGAAGCCAGCGACTACATGGAACAGCAGCTTGCCCGCATGGCCTCGGCGCTCGCCTCGTCACCGACACAGGAGGCGCTCGCTGTCCGTGCTCTGGAAGCGGCGCATCCCAACGCGATGCAGGCGCGCCTGCTCTCGTACCAGGTCAACCCGCTGCTCCTCGACGACTTCGTGGCGACCTTCCGCGACGAGGTCCTTCCCGCCGCGCGCCGCGAGCACGGCTTCGGCACCGGCCTGCTGCTGATCAACCCCACCGCAGCCCGAGCCGTCTCCCTTACCCTGTGGGACAGCGAGGCCGACCTCGAGGGTGGCCAGATCAGCGGCGACCTCCGCACCCGCCTCTCGCACCTTTCCCGTCTCCTCATCAACCCCCCGGTGCGCGAGACCTTCAACGTGGATGTTCTTGAGATCCTGCCGTGAGATGTGATGCGTGCTTTGCGTTCCGTATTCCTCCCCTCTCCCCTTGCGGGCTCCGTCCGAGAGGGGCTGGGAGTGAGGGGGACGCATGACGCACGACGTATGACGTGTGACGTAAGGAGGACCCATGCGAGTACTGATCTCGGCCGACATGGAGGGGACCGCGGGCGTGGCGGTCTGGGAGCAAGTCACGCCGCCCGACCTGGCGCACCGTCCGGCAGCGGCCGAGTACGAGTGGGCGCGCACGCTCATGGCCAACGAGGTGAACGCCGCGATCGAGGGCGCCCGCGCCGCCGGGGCGACCGAGGTGATCGTCAACGACTCCCACGACGGCATGCGCAACCTGCGACCCGGCGACCTCAGTCCGGATGCCTGGCTCATCTCCGGCAACCGCAAGCCGTTCGGCATGATGTGCGGCATCGACCTGGGGATCGACGCGGTCATGTTCACCGGCTACCACGCGCGCGCCGGGACGCCCAACGGCGTCCTGGCCCATACCTGGACCCTCTGGGTGCGCGACGTGCGCTTCGGCGACACCCCGGTCGGCGAGTACGGGTTGAACGCCGCGGTGGCCGGGCACTTCGGCGTGCCGGTCGTCATGGTCGCGGGCGACGAGATGGCCGTCCGGCAGACCCAGGAACTGCTGGGCGACGAGGTGGTCGGGGTGATCGTCAAGTACGGCGTCGGCCGCACGTCCGCCCGGCACATGCATCCATCCCGCGCCTGCCAGGCCATCGCCGAGGGTGCAGCCGAGGGACTACGCCGCAAGGACCGCATCCGCCCCTACACGCCGAAATATCCGCTGCCGGTAACGGTCACGCTCGACACCGCCGAGGCGGTCGACCTGGCGCTGCTCGTTCCCGGCACCGAGCGTGTGGGCGACACGTCGCTCCAGTACATCGCCGAAGACGGCGTGCAGTTGATCCGGCGCTGGCAACTCATCATCGCTGCCGCCTCCGGCGCCGCGCGCTAGACACGCCACCGGGGTCTTCCCCGACCCGGCGTGCATCGCAACCGTGCATCGGGAGCACGCCCCGGCCGCTTCGGGCCGTGCTCCCGATGCACGCGCACCCGCCGTAGCCGCGCACAAGCATCACGGTATCCGCAGGAAATCGTGCGGCTTCGCTCCCTGAATGTGCTATCGTACACGCTGGGACTTCGGCTGGAACGAACGTCGGCCCCGCCGCACGGCGTGCCCGCCGTGCGGGTCAGGCGTATCGTGCGACCGGAGAAGGAGAGGATGTGACACGCGACCAGTGCCAGCGTGCGTGGACAACGTTCCTGATCTTGCTCCTCGCGACCGACCTGCTGTTCATCGGCCTGCACAGCCTCCACGTCTTCAGCCGTTTCCTACCCGAGATGTACTTCAACATCACCTACGACCGCGGCGCGGCCGAGCCGTTCCAGATGGCCAAGGAATACTGGATCGCGCTGCTGATGATCTGGCTGGCCTGGTCACGCTTCTCGGTGTCGTACCTCTCCTGGGCGGTCGTCTTCGGGTACATCGCCTTCGATGATCTGATCATGGTGCATGAGAAGTTGGGGGAGCGCATCGCCCACGAGCACGGGTTCTCCGCGATGTTCGGCCTGCGTGACATCGACTTCGGCGAGATGACCGTCTACGCCCTGGCGGCGGCGGTCCTGCTCCCACTCCTGGCGCTCGCCTATGCCCGGGGCGATGCCATCTTCCGAAGGATGAGCCGCCGCCTCGTTGGGTTCCTGGTACTGTTCGCCTTCTTCGGCGGCGTGGTCGACATGGTGCATATCCTGATCACACATCCCACGCTCAACGAGATCGTCGGCATGGTGGAGGATGGCGGGGAAATGCTGACCATCACCGCCACCGCGGGCTACGTGCTTCGGGAGGTTCTCCTGGCAAAGGTCGAGCCGGTCGCGACCGACGCGCAGCTCCAGCACAAACCGCTCAGCCGGCGACCGGACGGGATGCTCCCACCGGCCCTGCCTGCCGCGCGACGGTCCACTGGCGAAGCTGGGCCGGTACGAGCTGCAGCGTGTGGCGGACTCCCCAGCCCAGAAGCCGCAGGGCCCGCTCGTCTCGCTCCGTCCAGCGCAGCCCGTATCCGTCGCGGATCGCCGGCGGCAAGGTCCCGATGGTCACCAGCCGGGTCACCATCCCGCCCGGGCGCAGCGGGAGCGGCGCGTCGGGCCACAGGATCAGCTTGCTGAGGCGGCGCGCGGTATCCGTCACGTAGATGATGTCGCCAGCGAGCATCTCCTGCAGGTAGGCGTCGAGCGCGGCACGGCTCCGAGGGAAGTGACCCGCCGGCGCCCCCAACGCCGACTCCATGACGTGCGTGCCGAAGCAGTAGATGTCCTCTTCCTCCGGAGTCAACGGCGCGACGAAGCGCTGGTAGGTTAGGAGGAACGAGTCGAGCAGGGTGGCGTGGACCCAGCGGAGCAGGTCGGGATCGTGCGCCGAGTACGGCGTGCCGACCGGGAACGCGGGGGTCGCTTCGCGCAGCGTGCCACGGACCCGGTCGTGGGTTGCGTTGATGCGGCGGGCGGCACGCGGGGCTTCCGGGGTCTCGAACGTCAAGGCCAGCATGGCGTCGAGCGTTCGCCGCAGGCGGTGCAGCCCCCCGTAGCGCTCACGGTGGAAGCGGCTGTGCTCGTCGACTCCGGCGGCGATCAACGGGTGGGCAAGCTGCATCAGGATGGCGCGGCCCCAGCCGAGGAGCAGCACCCGCTCGGCATGGATCCGCCGTACGACGGGAGCGGCGGCGTCGAGCGAGACGGAAGCGGTGGGCGCGGTCATTCGGGGTCCGTTCTAGGCCGACGGGGCAGGTCGTTCGGCGCCGGCGAAGCGGTCGAATCGGAACAGGCTGATGTCGTGTCGCGTCGTCCCCTCGCGCGACAGGTCCGCCAGGATCTCCCCGACGACGCTGCAGAACTTGTAGCCGTGGCCGGAGAAGCCGGCGGCAACGGTGACCTGCGGGAAGTCGGGGTGGTGATCGATGATGAAGTGCTCGTCCGGGCTGTTGGTGAACATGCAGACCTTGAGCGCCGTGGTCGGCCCGGCGGCGTCGGGGAAGTAGCGCTCCGCCGCGCTGCGCAGAACTTCCTCATCGCGCGGGGTGAACGCCTCGCGGTCCATGGTGTTGGGATCGACTACTTCCCCAAGGTGATGGTAGAGGCCGAACTTGAACCCCGGGATGCCGTACACGGGGAAGCCGTAGAAATGCCCCTCCGGTACTTCCATGTTGAAGACCGGGAAGCGCTCCGGGGTGAAGAGTTCTGGCCGGCGCGGCTGCATCCAGATCAGAACCTGACGCTCGGGAACAGCCAGCCCCTGCAGCTCCGTGACGAGCTGGCTGGCCCAGGCACCGGCCGTGAGCACCAGCCGCTCGGCCTCATACGTCCCGCGCGCGGTGCGCACCCGCACCCCGCCACCCGGCAGCGCCTCCCACGCCGTGACCGGCTCCCGGCCATGCACCTCGGCGCCGTGCGCCGCCGCGGCCATCACGTGTGCCACGATGCACTGCTCGGAGCGGAGGAAGCCACCTTCCGGCTGGAACACGGCCTGGATGTCGTCCGGCAGGTGGTATCCGGGGAAGCGCCGGTGGAGTTCAGCAGCCGAGAGCACCTCGTGCGGCAGGTCGTGCTCGGCACAGGAGCGGAGCGCCCCCGGCACGACCGTGCCGTCCGCGGGCCCGGCGTCGATCGAGCCGGTGATGATGAGCAGCGGTTCCCCGGCACGGGACTCCAGCTCGCGCCATAACTCATAGGCGCGGCGGAGCAACGGCACGTAGGACGGGTGCTCGAAGTAGGCGAGCCGAATGATGCGGGTGACCCCGTGAGACGAGCCCATGGAATGGGGGATGTCGAACTGCTCCAACCCCAGTACCCGGTCCCCGCGCTGGGCGAGGTGGTAGAGCGCGGCACTGCCCATGCCGCCCAACCCCACGACGATCGCGTCGTACCGCTCCACTGCCATCACTCGCCTCCTCACGCGTGTCACCCAAGCGACGCCACGGCGCTCATAGCGCCCGCCCCCGCACACCGGGCCGTGCCCGGCCCGGCGGGCGGGATGGAGGACGTCCACTGGAGGGGCCGAAACGCGGGACGCTCCTCCGGCCCCTCCAGCGGGCGCTTCCTGCTCAACCCGGCGGCTCGCGCTCCGGACGCGCGGCGCCTCGCCCGTCCTACGACAGGCGGCCGGCCAGCCGACCAGTGAACGACCGGTCGAACCGGACCGGATTGAACGGCGTCAGGTCCACCGGCGACTTGCCGGTCGTCATGTACTCCGCAATCGTCGCCGCAGTCGACGGCCCGAGCGAGATGCCCATCATGGCATGGCCGCTGGCGACGAACAGGTTGTCGTACTGCGGCACCGACCCCAGCGCCAGCAGCCCGTCCGGCATCATCGGGCGCATGCCGACCCACGAGGTCTGCGCCGTGCCCTGGTCCCAGCCGGCGATGTAGCGGTTGGCGCCGCGCCGCAGCGCATCGACGCGCGGCGTGTCGAGTATGGTGTTGATGCCCGACAGCTCCATCGTCCCGGCGATGCGGAGCGCACCGTTGTACGGGCTCACCGCGACCCGCACATCAACCAGGTAGAGCGGGTGCTGCAAGCTGACCTTGGAGTTCTGCACCGTCACGTTGTAGCCCTTGCCGGCCGTCATCGGGATGCGCACGCCCGCCTTCGCCGCCACCCGGCCGGTCCAGGCACCCGCCGCAATGAGCACCTGGTCCGCCTCGAACGAGCCGACGCGCGTCTCGACCGCGGTGATCTGCCGCCCGCGCCGGCGGAAGCCAGTCACCTCGACACCGGGGCGCAGTTCCACCCCGTTGGCCTGGAGCCAGGCCACGGTGCCGCGCATCAGCGACTCCGGGCGGATGTGCCGTTCCTCCTTGACCCAGACGGCAGCCTCCATCGGGCCGGAAATGCCGGGCTCGAACTCGCGCAACTCCTTGGGCGAGAGGATGACCGGCGAGTCATAGCCGTAATCGCGCATCGCCTCGACGTCGTCCACGATGTGCTTGACGCTCCCGCGCTGCAGGCAGACGAAGAGCATACCGGCCTTGTGCATCTCGAACTCGATGTGCTCCGAGAGCTTATCGAAGAGCTCGAAGGTGTGCCGGCCGAGCTCGGCGGTGGCGTGGAGGCCCGCCTCGTAATCGCGGGGGTTGCAGTGGCGCCAGAACTCGAACAGCCAGGGAGCCAGGCGCGGGACCGCGCTGGGGCGAATATACAGCGGGCTATCGCGGCTCAGCATCCAGCGGAGCGAGGTCCAGACCAGGCCGGGCGCCGGTACCGGACCGGAGAGCGAGGGCGTGACCCAGCCCGCGTTACCGGTCGAGCACGCCGCTCCGAAGTCACCCTGGTCCAGAAGGGTAACCGACACGCCGCGCCGCGCCAGCTCGTAGGCGCTGAGCAGGCCGATCACCCCACCCCCAACGATGACTGCCTTGCTCACGATGCGTTACTCCCCTCTGCGGCTCATTCCGGCGCAGGACAACGCCTGCCGGGCGTGTCCCTCAACGCCCGGCCGTCCCAGCGCCACACTAATCAGGAAATGTATCAGACCTTGTGGAATTATGGTGTGGGTGTCCCGGCCCACGTCACTCAGCGCGCCACATGCTCCAGCGGCTTGGGCGCCGCCTCGCCGACCCCAAGGCGGTCCTGAAGGCGCCGGAGCCAGGACGGCGCCCACCAGTTGATCGATCCCATGATCCGCATCGTGGCCGGGACCAGCAGCGCGCGCACGATCGTCGCGTCGATGAAGATGGCCAGCGCCATCCCCACGCCCAGCGACTGGAGGATCAGGAGCCGGTCGACCACCGCCGCGCCAAAGACCGTGATCATGACGATCGCCGCACTAGTGATCACCCGGCCGGTGCGCTCCAGCCCGACCGCCACCGCGCGCGTGTTGTTGCGGTCCTTCTCATACTCTTCCTGCATCCGCGACAGCATCAGGACCTCGTAATCCATCGACAGCCCAAACAGGATGCAGAACATCATCACCGGCACCATCGGGACGATGTAGCCGGTCGGCTCAAAGCCCAGCAGGCCGCTCAGATGCCCGTCCTGGAAGACCCAGACGAGTGCCCCGAACGAGGCGGTGATCGAGAGCGCGGCCATCACGATCGCCTTGAACGGCAGGAAGAGCGAGCCGAGCAGCAGGCAGAGCACGACGTAGGTGGCGACCGCGATGAAGCCGAGCGCGTAGGGGATACGATCGACGATGCTGTCCACTATGTCGGCATTCACGGCACTGGCCCCGCCGACCAGCATCTCCAGGCCGCCCGTCTCGGACGGTCCAAAGTCGCGCAGGCGGTACACCAGATCCTTGGCCTGCTGGCTCTCGGGCGCGGCCGCCGCGGCGATGCGCAGGCGGGCCCCCGTGGGGTTCAGGAGCCCATGGACCCGGCCCGCAACGGCCGGGTCGGTCGACTGGAGCACCGCGGCCAACTCCTCCGGCGCGGACGCGGTCCCATTGGGCGTCAGGTCGAAGATGCTCTCCACCGACTCCACGCCGGGGAGCGCGGACACGCGCTCGACCGTCTGAGCCAGCGCCGCCAGGTTCTCCGGATCGGTCATCTGCCCCGAGCTAGGGTAGAGCAGCACCTCGATCGGCGACACCTCCGGGAAGGCGAAGTCAGCACGAAGCGTGTCGTAGGCCACGCGCGACTCGTCATCCGCCGGGAGGGTCTCCATCCCGGGGGTGCCGAAGTTGACGTTGAGGAAGGGCACCCCGGCCAGGATCAGTGCCGCCAGCACCGGCACCAGGACCATGAACGGCCGGCGCATCACCAACTCGGCTAGCCGGCCCCACAGGCCCTCCGCCTGCCCGTGGTCCGCCGCCATCCCGCGCACCGCCAGCCGATCGATCCGCCGGCCGAGGATGCTCAACACCGCCGGGAGGAAGGTCAGCGCGTAGAAGACCGCGAGGGCGACGACCAGCGAGCCGCCGATCCCGAGGGACCGCAGCGCGTACATGGGGAACATCATCAGAGCGATGAGCCCGACCGCGACGATCATGCCCGAGAAGAAGACGGCCTTGCCGGCCGTGGCAAGCGTGATCGCCAACGCGTCCGGCGTATCCCGCCGGCTCAACTCCTCCCGGAAGCGGCTCACGATAAAGAGCGAGTAGTCGATGCTGACCGCCAGCCCGAGGATGGTGGCGATGTTGAGCACGTAGATGCTCGTCTCGGTCAGGTGGGCCATCACGGAGATCGCGCCGAGCGCCGCCGGAATCGACAGGATACCCACCAGCAGCGGCAGCCCGGCGGCAACCAGTGAGCCGAACACGAACACGAGCACGACCAGCGAGATCGGCAGCGAGACGATTTCCTGCCGCCGCAGGTCGTTCTGTGCCTGCGTCGTGAACGACTGGTACGCCGCGTCCCAGCCGCCCCACATGTGATCGAGCGTCGGGGTCTGCACCAGACGGCGGTACTCGGCGAGATCCTTGCCCGCGTTCCCCTGCCGCGTGCGGCTGGTGATCAGCACGTAGGACTTGTGCCCGTCCGCGGAGATGAACTGCTCGGACCCGGTATTCGCGTAGCCGACGATGCTAATGATCTCGGGGCGGTCGGCCAGCGGCGCAATCGCCTGCTGCACCTCGGCCTGGAACGCCGGATCGGTCGCTTGCAGTGTGTCCGAGGAGAAAATGACCCAGAAGACGGAACCCCCTTCACCGAAGTCATCCCCGAGGTTCCGCGCCACGACCGAGGACTCCGCAGTGGGATCCTCCCAGCCCTCGGCCGAGAGACGGTCCAGCCCACTGGGGATCAGCGGCACCATCACCAGGAGCAACACCAGCGAGAGAAGCATGACGGCCACACGGTGTCGAGCCACAAAGTATCCCCAGCGGAGGAACATCCCGACCACTCACTCCCTATGGAGGTAATACCGTTAGTTATCTGAATGTCAGCACCGTGCGCCCCGGGAACGCCACTCGCTGCCCCGTGCCACCCGGGGCGAAGCGGGGGGTTGGCTGACCTCCCCGACGAGCGCCGGGCAACCGTTGCACGTGTGGCGCCACCAACGGGCAGTGGCCGGCGCGGCGGCGGGTCAAGTGCATTGCAATTCCGTCAGCGCCGCGCCATCGTTCAGTATACCAACCGGTGGAGCGCCGCGGCGAGAACCTGGATCCCCGCGGCGGCGTGCTCGGGTGCGGTGTACTCGGCCGGTGTGTGGCTACGGCCGTCCTTGCTCTGCACGAAGATCATCGCCACCTTGGCCATCTCGGCCATGCGCTGGGTGTCGTGCACCGCGCCGCTCGGCATGGTCATCGTCGGGATACCCTGCTCCGCCGCCACATCCTCCAGCAGGCGCACCAGCTCCGGGTCCGCCGGACAGGGTGGCAGGTCGGCCGTGATCTCCCAGGACACGTTCAGTCCCCGTCGCTCGGCCACCTCGCGGAGCAGCGCTTCGTGGGCCGCGTAGAGCCGATCGCGCTGCGCCGGGTCGGCGTGGCGCGCGTCGATGGTGAAGCTGACGCGCTCGGGCACGATGGCCGGGAAGTTGGGTTCGACCAGCACGCGGCCGACGGTGGTGACGGCGGGCCGGCCCATCTCCAGCGCGGTGCCGATGATCCCCGAGATCATCTCGGCCGCCCCCGCCATCGGGTCGCGTCGGAGGTCCATCGGCATTGCCCCGGCGTGGTCGGAGCGGCCCTCCACCCGCACCAGGTAGTGCCGGATGCTCGGCAGACCGTTCACGATCGCCACCGGCAGGCCCGCTTGCTCCAGAATCGGCCCCTGCTCGATGTGCAGCTCGATCCAGGTGTCGATATCGTTCCGCCGCGCCTCGGGGATGCGAGCCGGGTCAAGTCCCACCGCCCGCATCGCCTCCGCCATCGTCTCCCCGCCGTAGCCGCGCATCGTCTCCGCGTCCTCCGGCGTGCTCCGGCCGGTGATGGCCCGCGAGCCCCAGAACGCGGCCGACGGGAAGCGGCTGGACTCCTCCTCGCAGAGCGAGACAACCTCGATCGTGCGTCGCGGGCGCCCGTAGCGCTCGCGCACCGCCCGTACGGCCAGGATGCCGGCGATGACACCCAGCGCACCGTCATAGCGTCCACCGGGGTTCTGCGAGTCGATGTGCGAGCCGGTCGCGATCGACGGCCCGCCCTCGGTCCCCTCCAGCCGGCCCCAGACGTTGCCGACCGCGTCGCGGCGCACCTCCATCCCGACCTCCTGAAGCCAGCGCGCGACGAGATCCTGTGCCGCCACCCACTTCGGCGAGTAGACGAGCCGGCGCACGCCGGTCCCGTCCCCACCGTGCCGGGCCAGGTCCAGCACGTACCGCTCGACCTCTGCCGGATCGATCCACAGCCGCTCCTGCGTCGCCATCGCCGCACCTCCCCCAGGGCTTTCCCGTTCGGATGTCGCTCCGCCACAACACGCCGCCATGATACTGCCTGAACAGCACCGCGCCCCGGTCCAGTCCGGACCGGGGCCCGGGATAGCGACGGCTGACCTCAGGCTACGTCACGTCGCGGCGGGCTAGAACGACCGCCGAGACGCCGGCGAAGACCACGATGTATCCGGCGATGACCACCAGTGCCTGCCAGGGGTCGACGAACGGCCCGTTGAACACACCCGGTCCACCCGCTTCGGTGGTCCGGCCGGTGAGCGGCGCGACCAGCGAGTAGGCGTTGGTGCGCAGGAACGCCAGCGACACGTCGTGCAGCAGCGCGATGCTATTGCCGAAGCCGCTGACGAGCCCCTCCACGACCAGACCGTACAGGATGCCCAGCCCGAGTGCTAGCGCCGTGCCGCGCGACAGGACGGCCAGCAGCACGCCGAGGAGGGTCCAGAGCGCCATGATCAGCCAGCCGGCGCCCATCCCGCGCAGGATCTCCCCGGCTGACGGCCAGGTGATCGCCGCGCCCTCACGGAGCGCCACCGCGACGCTCACGAGCGCGCCCGAAGCGTAGACGGCGACGGTGGCGACGACCACGGCGATCGCCAGCGCACCCAGCTTGGCCAGCAGCCAGCGGACCCGCCCCGGCCGCTGCATCAGAGTCGTCTTCAGCGTGGCCCACCCATACTCGCTGCCGAACACCAGCACGCCCAGGATCAACCCGAGGATGCCGAGATAGAATGGAAAGCCCGACGCCAGCGTCGCGACGAAGCCCTCCGGCAGCAGCGCCGAGAGTTCGGTGCGGAACCCCGGAGCACCCGAGTCACTCACGTAGGCGTAGTACGGCAGCACGTAGGCAAAGAAGAGCGTCAGCACCACGGCAATAGCCAGCAGGATCCAGTTCGCCGCGCGACGCCGCAGCAACAACAGTTCGGCCGATAGACTACCCACGGCTGATAACCCCCTCCACATCGCCCGCCTGCTCCGCCTGGACGAGGTCAAAGTAGACCTCTTCCAGCGAGGTGCGGGCTGGAGTCAGTTCGGTGACTTCCACGTCGGCACTGACGAGCTGGCGATTGAGTTCACCAACCCGCTTCAGGTCCATCGTCAGGACCAGCTTCCCGTCGTCGGCGATCAGGCGCTCGACGTACGGGAGCGACTCCACCATCCGGCGCGCCCGATCGAGCGGCTTCGCCCGCAGGTGCAGCTCCGGCTGACCGCGCAGCTCGTCGAGCGTGCCCTCGGCCACCAACCGGCCACGGCGGATGATCCCGATGCGGTCACAGATCTGCTCGACCTCGGTCATCAGGTGGCTGGACAGGAACACGGTGCGCTCGCCCTGCGCCAACTGACGCACGAAGTCGCGCATCTCCGCGATGCCCTCGGGGTCGAGGCCGCTGGTCGGCTCGTCCAGGATCAGCAGTTCCGGGTCTTTGAGCAGGGCGGCCGCCAGGCCGAGCCGCTGCTTCATCCCCATCGAGTAGGTGCCGAACTGGTCGGAAGCCCGGTCGGCCAGGCCCACCTGCTCCAGGATCGTATCGATTCGCTTCTCCGGCACTCCGGCATGGCGCGCCATGACCCGCAGGTTGTCCCGGCCACTCAGGAACGGATAGAACCCCGGAGCCTCGATCATCGCGCCGACGCGCGCCAGCGAGTCGGGCGAGCCGGGCGGCTTCCCCAACACGCGCGCCTGCCCCGCACTGGGGCGGATGAGGCCGACGAGCATCCGCATCGTGGTCGTCTTTCCGGCGCCGTTCGGGCCGACGAAGCCGTAGACCTCCCCGCGCCGCACGCGCAGCGTCACCCCGTCGACCGCCAGGATGTGCTCGCTGTAGCGCTTGGTCAGGCCATCGGTTTCGATCGCAAAGTCCGTCGTCATGGCCGTCCAGTTCTCCCTCCGTGCCCCTCGCCGTGGCGATCACGGCGAGGGGCCCGACTCACCGATTCGCTCGCTCTCAGTCAGCGCGCTCCGGACCCGTAGATGTGGCCGTGAGCGCGGGCTCGCGCCGCCGGGCCGCGATCGCGGATCCGGAGGCGCGAGCGGTCGCAGCGGCAACGCCGACGAGCGCCGTAGCGTTAAGCACATGCAAGGCCGCGATGTAGGGCAGACCCACGCGCAGGCTCGGCAGTGCGACCTGCACGATGTAGAGCCCAAGCAAGAGCATCGTCAGCCCGATCCCGCGCCGGCCGATGCGACCCGCGAGCGCGAGGATCGCCAGCACCAGGATCGGTAGGCCCAGGAGGCTGCCCCATGCGCGGTGCAGGTCGTAGCTCACTGCGCCGAAGGAGCCACCGCCTGCCAGGTAGATTTGCAACAGGGTGCCGACCAGGATGAACCAGGCGACGATCCGGTGCGCCCCCGCAAATGCCATCTGCATCGTTCAAACCCCTTCTCCCAGAGCGACTCAGCGCCGCCACCACGGTCTACTGAAGCTGCTCCAACCGCTCTCGGTACTCCTCGGCCGACAGTTCACCGCGGGCGAACCGCTCCGCCAGGATCCCGCGCGCCCGGTCGGCGGCCGTCGGCTCCGACGGCTGCGCGCGACGCACGATGAGCCAAACCACCGTCGCGGCCAGGCCAACCCAGAACAGCAGCATGAGCGGACCGAAGAGCCACCACGGCCCGCCCGGGCCGCCGGCGGCACCCCAGCCGCCCATCGCCAGCATCGGCACCGTGAGCACGATTTCGTTCATCGCGTCCCTCCAACTCATCCGTCCGCGCTGCGGCTGCCGCTGGCGACCGCTGCGCCTATCCACCGAACCGTTGCGACGTCGCTCCCTCCCGCGCGGGGTTTCGCACCGCCAGGGGGTGCGTCGCCGCCCACCCCTCATGCTAGGGGAGTGACGTCAACAGCCGGTTCACGCAACCCTCAACAAACCCTCAACGACCGATTACGACATCCTCCATCCGGGGCTGCGGCCCTGGTGCGATGCGGATGGGATTGGCGATACTTAGTCGCGTGGCATCCGTGATCCGGTGCGTGACGCTAGATGGGGTTCGTCGATGGAGCAACCGACAACCGTGCTGATTGTGGACGACGAGGAGGACATCGTCGCTCTGATGCGCGACTTCCTGGAGGCCGAGGGCTATGCGGTCCTGGCAGCCTACGACGGCCCGACCGCCCTGCGCACGCTGGAGCACGAGCCGGTTGACTGCGTGCTGCTCGATATGATGATGCCGGGCCCATCCGGCTATGACGTGCTACGGCGCATCCGCGAGAACCGGGATGTGCCGGTCCTCTTCCTCACCGCTCGCCAGGAGGACCATGACAAGATCCGCGGACTGGGACTCGGCGCTGATGATTTCATCGTCAAGTCGGCCACACCAGGCGAGGTCGTTGCCCGCATCAAGGCGGTGCTCCGCCGCTACCGGCACGGCGAGCAGCCACCCCGTGCCGTGCTCGACTTCGGCCGGCTCGTGATCGACGTGCAGGCGCATGAGGTCCGCGTCGACGGCGAACCGGTGCAACTGACCGCGCGCGAGTTCGAACTGCTCCAGCTCTTCGCCGAGCACCCCCGGCAGGTCTTCACCCGCGAGCAGCTCTTCCAGCGGCTCTGGGGCGAGTTCGGCGATCGGCACACCGTCACCGTGCACATCGGGCGACTGCGAGAGAAGATCGAGGAAGACCCGGCCAACCCGCGCTACATCGTGACGGTCTGGGGCGTGGGCTATCGCTTCGACGGGGAGGCCCACCCATGAGCGCGTCCAAACGCCGCCCGATCCTGCCGCTCCGACGCTGGCTGGTGTTGGCGCTCGCCACGACCTTCTTCGTCCCGGTCCTGATCACCGGCATCGTCGTCTACCACGTGCTCGGCGGCCCGCTGGAGCCCGTGTCGACTGCGACGGAGCAGATCGGCCGGGGCACCACGCGCTGGCACGATCCCGACTGGCAGGCCGCGACCCGGTCGGACCTCGCGGCCATGGGGATCGACTTCGTCCTGGTCGAGGACGACCGCGAGGTCTACCGCAGCACCCCCGATCCCTTCGCGGGGGGTGACGAGCTGGTGCGGGAGCGTTGGGTAGAGCGCGTGGTCTACCCCGGCACGCCCAGACGGGTGGCGTACATCTACTCGGATACCGGGGTGGGCTGGAACGGTCAGGACGGACCACCCGAGGCCCGCTTCCTTGCCGTCCCCATCGTCGGCCTAATCAGCCTGCTCCTGACGCTGGCCGGGATCGGCTGGTTCCTCGGTCGCACCGTCGTCCAGCCGCTGGCCGCCACCAGCCAGGCGGCCAGACAGGTCGCAGCCGGTGACCTCGATGTTCGTCTCCCGACCTCACGCGTGCGCGAGGTGGCCGAGGTCAATGCCGCCTTCGAGTCGATGAGCGCCGAGTTGCGCGCCTCGCTGCGCCAGCAAGCCGAGTTTGAGCACGAGCGCCGCCTCTTCATCGGTGCTGTCGTCCACGACCTGCGAACCCCCCTCTTCGCCCTCCGCGGCTACCTGGAGGGGCTGGAGAAGGGACTGGACGACACGCAGGAAAAGCGTGCGCGCTACATCGCGGTCGCCCAAGAGAAGGCCGCCACGCTCGAGCGCCTGATCGGGGATCTGTTCGACTTCACCCGGCTGGAGTACCTGGACCAGACCCCGAACCCGGAACCGCTCGACCTCGGCGCGCTGCTCGACCGGCTGGTGGAAGGATTCCGCCCGCAAGCCGACACCAAGGGGGTGCAACTCACGCTGGCCCTGCCGTCCGAACCGTGCTGGGTCACCGGCGACAGTCACCTCCTGACCCGCGCGCTGACCAACTTGCTGGACAACGCGCTGCGCTACACCCCGAGCGGGGGACAGGTGCGAGTGACGTGCCGCACCGAGCCGAGCGGTGTGATCTTCACCGTCGCCGACACCGGCCCGGGCATCCCCGCGCATGACCTGCCGAACCTCTTCGCCCCGCTCTACCGCGGCGAGACATCGCGCAATCGGCGCACCGGCGGCGCCGGCCTGGGCCTGACGATCGCCCGCCGCATCCTCCTGGCGCACGGTGGCGATCTCTCCGCCGCCAACAGCCAGGCCGGCGGCGCCGTCTTCACCGGCCGCCTCCCCCGCCCGTCGCGCCGCCCGCGCCAACCCGCAGCACCCGTCCCCCTCACCACCACACTCGGCGACCACGCGACCGCATCCCCGGATGACTAATGCGTAGTTCGTACGCGGGAGGGGCAATGTGAGGATCCCGCACCGCGGCGCGTGCCCAGCAGGATGGGTGGTGTGAAGATCCCGCGCCGCGGCGCGTGCCCCGGGGCTCAAGCCCCGGGCTCACAACAAAAGCCGGCTGTAGCCGGCTGGGAACGACGACGCCTGGCGGGGTGATGAGAGGAGCACCATTCCCAGCGGACACCCACGTAATTCGTCAAACTCCATTAGCCCCGGGAGCGCACCGAGGGCGCACACCGCATCATCAGAGGCTCTGCGCGGCTGCCCCCAGCCGGCTTTAGCCGGCTTTCCTTGTCAGCCCGGGACTTGAGCCCCGGGCACGCGCCACCGCGTGGGGACCCTCACGCCACCCAACGAGGGCACATACCACGGCCAGGGAACCCGTCACACCACCTGTCGCGAGCATGGCGCTCCGGACCCCGATCACCCTACACGTGCCCCGGAACCACCCCGCGCATCACGCCTCATCCATGGCGACCTGGGGGTCGTCCGCCAGCATGGAACGTGTGTCGTCGGCACGCACCGAGGGAAATACGGCGGCCAGGAGCACGAGCGCCACGAGCGCGAGGCCGCAGAAGAAGAGCGATTCCTGGACCCCGAACCGCTCGCCGGCGACGCCACCGAGCGCGTTGGTGATGATCATCGCCGCGAAGATCAGGGTCGAGCGGACGGCGAAGACCCGCCCCAGCAGCCGATCCGGGGTATGCCGCTGCACGAGAGTGACACTCGGCACCAGCACCATCATGCTCCCCACCCCGCTGATCGCCAGCAGGGCGACGGCCAGCCACAGGCGGGTCACGACGGCGGTGCCCATCACGCCGAGCCCCATCACCACCAAGCCGGCGATGACGGAGATCCCAGTCCGCACGGACGAGAGGCTGGTCAGCGCGAAACCGGCCAGGATCGAGCCGACGCTGATGCCGGTCCCGAGCATCGAGTACTCCCACTCGCCGCCGTCCAGCACGTCCCAGGCATAGCCGACCAGCAGCGGCCACGTCGCCCCCAGGGTGAGCGGGCCGAGCAGCATGGCCGCCGTGTTGGCCCGTACCAGCGGCTGCCGCCAGACGAAGGCGATCCCCTCCCGCATGTCGTCCCAGATCGAGCGGACCGCCGCGTCGCTTTCCGGAGGTGCCCCGCGAGGGCGGATCGACGCGATGCACAGCGCCGACATGATGAACATCAGGCCATCGAAGACGAAGGCGGCGGCCAGTCCGTGCTCCGACCCGAGCCAGACACTCGCCGTGGAGACCAGGACGCCGCCCAACGGGTAGCCGAGCACGTCGGCAGTGTTTTCCATGATTCCGTTGAGCGAGTTGGCCGCGTGCAGTTCGTTAGGCTTGACCACCGACGGCAGCAGGGCGGTCTTTGCCGGGCGAAACACCAGTGCCAGCGTGTTGACCCAGAAGAGGATGAGGTAAACCAGCCAGAGGTGGATGTACGCCACGACGGGGATCAGCACCACCGCCGGGACACGCAGCAGGTTGCAGACGATCATTGCCCGGCGCCGATCCCAGCGGTCGACGAAGCTGCCGGCGGCCAGCCCGAAGAGGAGATCGGGCAGAGCGGTGGCGACGAAGGCGATGCCGGTCTCGGTAAGGGAGCCGGTCAGGCGGTAGACCAGCGCCGCGAGGGCCACGCGGTGCACGCGGTCGCCCAGCGTCGAGAACAGTTCGGCTCCCCAGAGCGCGGCGAAGTCCCGATTACGACGCAGGAGCCCGAAGCTGTGACCTGCCCGGCCCATGATCCCTCCCGGCGCGGTCGTGCCGCGTGTCGTGGCAATGCTTGGTCAGGAGTATAGCCCTCCCTGTGCCACTGAACAAGCAAGAAGGCAAGTCGGACCTGACGGAGAGCGTGCATCGAAGGATGCACTTCTCACGCTGCCACTGCGCGTCGGAGGCTCGTATCGGCCGGGCCGAGCTCCGAGCGATCCTCGATCGGCACCCGCGAGGACCGATCCCTGCGCAGGAACAGCCACCGCGTCACCGCCTGCGCCACGTCCGATTCGTTACCCCCGTCAGCCGTGGCCCGTCCCGGCCGCTGCGCCCCTTGCGTGCTCCTGAGGAGACCCACCGCTCCTCAGCGCAGGTAGCCGAGCTTCCGCGCGAGATCGACGCCCAGGCGGCCGAGCTGGACATCAGCGGCCGATCCGGCCAGTGGGGACATCTCAAAGCGCGCCCGCTCGAAGTACTGCACCAGCTTGCCACCGGCTTCGAACGGCTCGCTGATCGGAAAGCCGAACACGGCGAGCCCGCCGCCCGCCGCCCAGCGCTCGAGGAACAGCCCGCTCAGCGTGTGCTCGGTCTCTGGGAAGTACCGCCGCGCCTCGGACGCCACCTCAGCCGGAGCGGTCGGGAATGCCTGCGGCGCGACCTCGACGCCTACCCGGCCCAGCGACACCTCGAAGGGCGTCCCGGCCAGCTCCGGATGGTATTCGAAGCGCGCCCGCTCGAAGTACTGCACCGTGTGCACAATGCCGGTCACCGGGTCGCGCTCGGAGAACTCCTCGGAGATCGGGAACCCGAACGCGGCCAACCCACCGCGCTCCTCCCAGTAGCGCTTGAACCCATACGCCAAGGAATGGCCCGTCTCCGGGAAGTAGACCCGATCCGGCTGCGACTCGAAGGCGGGGATGGGCACGAACGCCGGGTGGATCGGCTCCGGATGCAGGATGTAGGTCGCGCTAACCCGCGTCCCGGACTCACCGACGGCGGTGACCGTCCAGGTCCCCTCCGGTAGCAGGTGGCGCGGGCCGAGGTCGACCGTCAGGGTGCCGCTCGCATCGGCGGCGACACCGCGCCAGACCCGGCGCGCGCCGTCCTGGGGCGTGAGCCAGACCGTTGCCGCCTCCCCCGGCGCGAAGCCCTCAGCGGTGAAGCGGAGCCGCGGCCCGTCCACGTCGTCCACGCCCGAGACCTGGCCCTCCGCCGCGTACGCGGCCGAGATCGCCATCCGGACCGCCAGCCCGGCGTCCAACCGACCGTAGCCGCTGAACGCATCGATGCCGTCCGGGCCGGTCGCGTGCGCCGACTCCAAGAGGATCTGGCGCACACCGGCCGGGGAGAGGTCGGGGCGCACGGCCAGCACGAGCGCGGCCGCGCCGGAGACGAAGGGCGCCGATGCCGACGTGCCCCCAGCCGTCAGATAACTGTTGCCACCCTCGGGACTCCACCAGGTGCTGGTCACGTCGACGCCGGGCGCAATGAGGTCGACGAACGCACCATAGGACGAGAAGGACGCGACCTGGTCGTCCGGCGTGCTGGCGCCGACCGCAAGCACCGTCGGCACCGCCGCCGGGTAGTTCCATCGGCCGTTCGGCTCGTTCCCGGCCGAGGCGACGACGACCACCCCGCGCTCCTCCGCGTAGCGCAGCGCGTCGAAGAGCGCCTGGGAGTCCATGATGCCGTCCGCGCTGATATTGATGACGCGCGCACCCTGATCGACGGCGTAGACGATGCCGGCGACGAAGTTCGCGGTCGACCCGACCGCATCGCGGTTGAGGATCTTGACCGGCAAGATCCGGGCACCGGGCGCCACACCCGGCGCACCGCCGTCCGCTCGTCCGGCGATGATCCCGGCCACGAAGGTGCCGTGCCCGGCGTCGTCGCGCGTGTCGGCGTTCCCGTCAACGAAGTTCCAGCCAGGAAGGACGCGGCCGATGAGATCGGGGTGATCGGGGCTGACCCCGGTGTCGAGGACGGCCACGGTGACCGGCGCGCCATCGGTCATCCGCCATGCGTCCAGTGCACCGATGCGCCGCAGTCCCCAATCCCCCAGGGTGTCGCCATTCGCGAGGAGCCCGGCCGGTGACAGCGGGGCAACGAACGTCCGATCCGGCTCGGCGTAGCGCACCCCCGGCGCGGCGGCCAGCCGTGCCGCCGCCGCATCCGGATCGGTCCCGGCCGGCAGGTCAACTCGGTACAGCCCGGCTGGGCCGAGGGGCACCACCGCCGCGGGCTCCCCGAGCAGGTCCGTGATACCCTCCGGGATCGCACCGAATTCCGGCGTAAGGGACACCAAGATGGAGGTGGGAGGTGCCTCATCCGCGGCGGCCGGCAACGGTGCCAGCCCGGGGAGCGCGCCCAAGGCCAGACAGAACACCAGCGCAAGCACGAGCGCGCGTGCGCCGCGTAGCTGCTGTGCCCGCCGACCGCGAGCCGCGGCCCCGCCGAGCGCTGCGCGATGTCCCCCAACCAATCCGGTTCCCCCCTCCCGGCGGACCTGCCGCGCCCCCGGCGGCGGTCCGAATTGACACCTCCTGCAAGTGAAACGTATAATGGCCGCGGCCGTTGCGGCTGCGCTCTGCGCGTGGCTCGCAAGGTCATTTTGTTGTCAGCGTGTCAACGACCTGGCCATCAGCTGAAAGGTAGCGAGGGTGCCGAAGAGGACGTACCAGCCACGGCGCATCCCCCGCAAGCGCAAGCATGGCTTCCTCCGCCGGATGCGGACGCGCGGAGGCCGGGCGGTGCTGGCGGCACGGCGGCAGAAGGGGCGCTGGAAGCTGACGGTATCGGACGAGAAGAAGCCGACCCAGCGCTGATTCGACGGCTCATGATCGCGCGGGCGCTGCGCCTCCGTCGACCGTTCGAGTTTGAGCGCGTACGTAAGCAGGGCCGCTCCTGGGCCACGCCGCTGGTGGTCATGGCGGTCCTGCCCAATGACCTCGAGCACAACCGGTACGGCTTCGCCGTCGGTCGACGGATCGGCAAGGCCGCCGCGCGCAACCGCGTCAAACGCTGGATGCGCGAGGCCGTGCGGCACTTGCACCCTCGCCTCCGCCAGGGGTACGATATAGTGTTCATCGCCCGCGGCGCCGTAGCGTCCCCGGACGTGACGTATCACCAGATATTCGATGCGATAACCACGCTGACGGCGCGGGCCAAGCTGCAAACGGCAGCACCTGTACCGCC
>Ga0207867_1001018_pt1 | contig 23846 bp, 24 predicted proteins | sample HigsolmetaAR206D_FD_184838 | JGI IMG/M metagenome (GOLD analysis project Ga0207867, IMG submission 184838) | Ionic liquid and high solid enriched microbial communities from the Joint BioEnergy Institute, USA - AR20-6-D (SPAdes) (version 2) ...
CCCCCCACACCCCCCCCTTAACCTTGAAGCAAAAAGAAACTCGCCCCCCGGCTCAGCCCGGCGTCCGTGCCGTCTTGCGGATCAGGTCGAGCGCGGCGTCCACGTGGCGGGCTTCGGTGTTGGTCTGGCCCACCTGGAAGCGGATGACGTAGCGGCCGTTCACCCGCGTCTGGGTGAAGTAGACCTGGCCCGTATCGTTGAGCGCGGCGAGCAGGCGTTCGTTGTGGGCGTCCAGCGCCTCGTCCGACAGTCCCTCGGGCCGGTGGCGGAAGGTGAAGAGGGCCAGCCTTAGCGGCGAGGTGATCTCGAAGTCCGGCTCCGCGCTCAGGGCGTCATGGGCGCGGGCGGCGAGGTCGATGTGGCGGCGCAGGATCGCCCGCAGCCCTTCGAGGCCGTAGGAGCGCAGCACGAACCAGAGTTTGAGCGCACGGAAGCGGCGGCCCAGCGGCACGCTCCAGTTGCTGTAGTCCGTGATGCCTTCTGCGCCGTGGGTGCGCAGGTATTCGGGCACCAGCGAGAGGGTGCGCTGGAGCGCCTCCGGCTCGCGCACGTAATGGGCCGAGCAGTCGAAGTTGGTGAGCAGCCACTTGTGCGGGTTGAAGACGAAGCTGTCCGCCAGTTCCAGCCCGTCGGCGATGTGCCGCCATTCCGGCAGGATGAGGGCGGAGCCGGCCCAGGCCGCGTCCACGTGCACGAATGCGCCGTGGGAGCGGGCGATCTGCGCCACGGCCCACACGTCGTCCATGCCGCCCGTGCCGGTGCCGCCGATGCAGGCAACAACGCACGCGGGCTTGATGCCCGCCGCCACGTCGCGGCGGATGGCCGCCTCCAGCGCGTCCGGCCGGATGGCGCGGGTTTCGTCCACCGGGATCTTGCGGACCATCTGCGCGCCGTAGCCCGCCACCCGCGCGCCCTTCTCGACGGACGAGTGGGCGTCCTCGCTGCAATAGACCGCGAGCCGCTCGCCCGACATCGCCAGCCCTTGCGCGTTGGAGGCGTAGTCGGTCGCCCGTTCGCGGGCCATGAGCAGGGCGGAGAGCGTCGCCTCCGAGGCGCTGGCCTGGATGGAGCCGTGGAAGCCCTGCGGCAGGGCGAGCGCCTGGGACAGCCACTCCATCATCCGCCCTTCCAGCTCGGTAGCGGCGGGGGAGGTCTGCCACAGCATGCACTGGGCGGCGAGGGTTGCGGTCAGCATCTCCGCCAGCACCGAGGGCGGGCTCGAATTGGCGGGGAAGTAGGCGAAGAAGCCGGGGTGCTGCCAGTGGGTCATGCCCGGCAGCACGATCTCCCGGAAGTCCTCGAAGATCGCCTCGAACGGCTCGCCCTGCTCGGGCGGCGCGTCGGCCATCTGCGCGGCGATGCTGCCGGGGGCGACGCGCGCCCGCACCGGGTAGTGTTCCACGCCGGCCATGTAGTCGGCCATCCAGTCCACCAGCGCATGGGCATGGCGGCGAAACGTCTCGTTATCCAACACGCATCTCCACAAGCAAGGAAGGTCCACATGAAAGAAGGCCCGACGCCGGGGCATCGGGCCTTCTCCTCGTAACACGTTCGGGTGTCCGTTTGCCGGGCATCCTGTTGCCGGGCGGGCATCCGGTTGCCGGGTGCAGGCCGGGTGCCCTGCGGCCTCAGTCGGCGGCGGTGACGCCCTTTTCCTCCAGCAGCTGCTGAAGTTCGCCGGACTCGAACATCTCCATCATGATGTCCGAGCCGCCGATGAACTCGCCCTTGACGTAAAGCTGCGGGATGGTCGGCCAGTTGGAGAACTGCTTGATGCCCTCGCGCAGCTCCGGGCTCTCCAGCACGTTGTAGCTGGCGTAGGAGACGTTCAGGCGCTCGAGGATCGCCACGGCGCGCGACGAGAAGCCGCACTGCGGGAAATCCGGGGTGCCCTTCATGAAAAGCACCACGTCGTAGGTATCCACCGCCTGACGGATGCTGTCGAAGATGTTTTCGCTCATTGCCTTACTCCAGGGCCTTATTCCAGGGGGGCGGCGTCCGGCACCCGGGTGGTGAGCGCCAGCGCATGCAGCTCGCCGCCCATGCGGCCCTGCAACGCCTGATAAACCAGTTGGTGCTGCCGCACGCGTGGCAGCCCCGCGAAGGCGGACGACACCACGGTCGCCGCATAGTGGTCGCCGTCGCCGGCCAGGTCCTGGATGGAAACCTGGGCGTCCGGCAGGGCCTCCTTGATGAGGCGTTCGATCTCGTCAGCTGCCATTGGCATGGTGCGATGCTCTTTCCCTGGCCGTCGGCCCCGGTTTGCCGGGCCGAAGCCGGTTGCTCAGATGCTCTCGAAGAACTGGCGGCGCGCTTCCGCCATCTTCTCCTCCATCATGCGGCGCACCTGGTGCTCGCTGATGTCAATGCCGCGCGCCGTGAGGTCGCCGTAGATCTTGCGGAACACGTCCTCGTCGCCCGCTTCCTCGAAGTCGGCATGGATCACCGACTTGGCGTAGGTTTCCGCCTCTTCCGGCGTCAGCTTGAGGAGTTCGGCCACCCACAGCCCCAGGAGCTTGTTCCGCCGTGCAGCCACCTTGAACTGCAACTCGGCGTCCCGCGCGAACTTCTCCTCGAACGCTCTCTCCCGGTTATCGAACGTGGTCATAGCCTCTTTCTCTTGAAACTGGTCGCAATCGACCCCCTACATAGAGAGCCGTCGGGACCGGATCAACTACCAGCCAGGCGGAAGCGTGCGAATCGCGGGCTGGGGGCAAGACATTAATCTTCATTGTTCCCCGGAACCCTTTGGAGTATGGAGAACCCGACTCGCTGGGGTGGTCAACGCCGCTTGGCCCCTGTTCCGCCGACGTGACAGATCGGGAATCGGGCCTTCAAGCGTGGACAGCCGCCGCCAGCACCCACACTTCCGACTCAGTGGACCGCATTATGTCTCGCCGTCGCCAAATTTACGAAGGCAAGGCCAAGATCCTTTACGAAGGACCGGAGCCTGGCACCATCATCCAGTATTTCAAGGATGACGCAACCGCCTTCAACGCGCAGAAGAAGGGCACGATCTCCGGCAAGGGCGTGCTCAACAACCGCATCTCGGAGCATGTGTTCACGCTCCTCGGCAACATGGGCATCCCGACCCATTTCATCCGCCGCCTGAACATGCGCGAGCAGCTGGTGCGGCAGGTTGAAATCGTGCCGATCGAGGTGGTCGTCCGCAACGTGGTGGCGGGCTCGCTGGCCAAGCGTCTGGGCCTGGAAGAGGGCATGCCGCTGCCGCGCACCATCATCGAGTACTACTACAAGAACGACGCCCTCGGCGATCCGATGATCACCGACGAGCACATCGCCGCCTTCGGCTGGGCCACCCAGGAAGAGATGCACGACATCGCGGACCTCGCGATCCGCATCAACGACTTCCTGTCGGGCCTGTTCGCCGGCATCGGCATCAAGCTCGTGGACTTCAAGCTGGAGTTCGGCCGCCTGTGGGAGGGCGACTACAGCCGCATCATCCTGGCGGACGAGATCAGCCCCGACGGCTGCCGTCTGTGGGACGCCGCCACCGGCGAGAAGCTGGACAAGGACCGCTTCCGCCGCGACATGGGCGGCGAAGTGGAAGCCTATCAGGAAGTGGCGCGCCGCCTCGGCCTTCTGCCGGAAGGTTCGGTGTCGACCGTTCTTGATCTGGATCAGCACCGCAAGGCACGCGAGGAAGGACGGGGATGAAAGCCAAGGTTTACGTAACGCTGAAGAACGGGGTGCTCGACCCCCAGGGCAAGGCCATCGCCGGCGCGCTGCATGGCCTGGGCTTCAGCGCTGTCGAGGATGTTCGCCAGGGCAAGTTCATCGAGCTGGAAGTGGCCGAGACGGACGCCGAGAAGGCCCGGGCCCAGATCGATGAGATGTGCCGCAAGCTGCTGGCCAACACGGTCATCGAGAACTACCGGATCGAGCTGGCCTGAAACCGGCAGGGCCGCCCGGGGCACCGGGCGGCCGGTCCGCTTCTTGCCGATCCGCTTCTCGGGGGCCTTCCCGCCCCGAACATCCAAAGCCCGTCAGAAACACCCAAAGCTGGGGTCAAGGTTATGAAATCCGCCGTTATCGTTTTTCCGGGTTCCAACTGCGACCGGGACATGGCCGCCGCCCTGCACAAGATCAGCGGCAATGAGCCCGCCATGGTCTGGCACGGCGACAGCACCCTGCCGGAGGGCCTGGACCTGATCGCCCTGCCCGGCGGCTTTTCCTACGGCGACTACCTGCGCTCCGGCGCCATGGCCGCCCAGTCGCCGGTCATGCGCGAGGTGGTGAAGGCCGCCGATCGCGGCGTGAAGGTGCTGGGCGTGTGCAACGGCTTCCAGATCCTCACCGAAGCCGGCCTGCTGCCGGGCGCGCTGATGCGCAACGCCGGCCTGAAGTTCATCTGCCGTGACGTCACCCTCAAGGTGGAGAACGACGACACCATCTTCACCCGCCGCTACGAGGCCGGTCAGGAAGTGGTGTTCCCGGTCGCCCACCACGACGGCAACTACTTCGCCGACGACGAGACGCTGGCCCGCATCGAGGGCAACGGCCAGGTGGTGTTCCGCTACGTGAACAACCCCAACGGCTCGCGCAACGACATCGCCGGCATCATCAACGAAAAGGGCAACGTGATCGGCATGATGCCGCACCCGGAGCGGCTCATCGAGCCGGAGCAGGGCGGCACCGACGGCCGCGGCCTGTTCGAGAGCGTGATCGCCTCGCTGCAATAAGCCGCGCCGCACCAGCCATCGCAAAAGGCCGGAGGGTCCGCCCTCCGGCCTTTTTTGTTTTTCGCTGACCGTTTTACCCGGGGAGCGGAACGGCGCGTTGCTTGACACGTTACGGTCGCGTCTGCACTATTTCGTATATGTTATGCGATTGACCTTCCCTCAGCCGTCCGCCGGGCCGGCGCAAACCGTGGAGCCGACATGAAGCGCCAATCCCTTGCCACCACCCTTGTTCTCGCCCTGTTGCTGGGCACCAGCGGCGTCATCCACACGACGGAAGCCGCAAACGCACCGGAGGCGGCGAGTCCCGCGGCGGGCTCCGCCGATGCCCGCCTCAAGGCCCTCTACGAGGCGGAGTGGGCGTGGCGCACCAAGGAGTTCGGCCTCGAGGACGATGACGGCAGCCGCGGCGCGAACCTGCCCCGGGTCGATCCGGCCAGCCAGAAGCGCCGCGAGGCCTACTGGGCGAACATGCTGAAGCAGCTGGATGCCATTCCGCTCGACCAGCTCTCGCCCGAGGAGCGGATCAATGCGGAAGTGTTCCGCACCGCCCTTGAAGGCTTCCTGATCGAGCAGCGTTTCCGCGAGTACGAGAACCCGTTCGGCTTCTGGATCTGGATCGCGCCGCGCCACGGCTACGGAACGGTCGAGGAATACCGCAACTACATCGGCCGCCTGCGCGACATGCCGCGCTACATCGACGAGCAGATCGCCAACATGCGCGCCGGCCTCAAGCGCGGCTTCACCAATCCGCGCGTGTCTCTGGCCGGGCGCGACGCACCCATTGCGCCGCTGGCGCAGGCCGAGGTGGAGAAGAACCCGCTCTACACGGCCTTCTCCCTGATGCCCTCCAACATCCCGGCCAGCGAGCGCGACCCGCTCATCGCCGAGGGCCGGGCCGCCATTGCCGCCGCGGCGAAGGCGTTCGAGAAGCTGCACCGGTTCGTCCGCGACGAGTACATCCCCAACGCCCGCACCACCACGGCGGCGGAGGACCTGCCCGACGGCAAGGCCTACTACGCCGCCAAGCTGCGCCAGTACACCACCACCGACCTGACGGCCGAGCAGATCCACGCGATCGGCCTCAAGGAAGTGGCCCGCATCAAGGCGGACATGGAGGCGACCATGAAGGAGTCGGGCTGGACCGGCGACTTCAAGGGCTTCCTGCACTTCCTGAAAACGGACCCGCAGTTCTACGCCAAAACGCCCTACGAACTGCTCGCCAAGTCGGCCTATGTGGCAAACAAGATCAACGGCCAGCTCAAGTACATGTTCGGGCTGCTGCCGCGCTACCGCTTCACCATCCGCCCGACGCCCGACAACATCGCGCCCTTCGCCACCGGCGGCAACGGCGGGCTCGAGAGCTGCCTGATGAACACCTACAACCTGCCGGCGCGGCCGCTCTACACCATTCCGCCGCTCACGGCCCACGAGTGCGCCCCCGGCCACAGCTTCCAGGCGGCGCTGGCGCTGGAAGGGCCGAACCGGCCGGAGATCCGCAAGCACACCTACTTCTCGGGCTACGGCGAGGGCTGGGCGCTCTACATGGAGTGGCTCGGCAAGGAAATGGGCATCTACGAGACGCCCTATGACGAGTTCGGCCGCCAGACCTACGAGATGTGGCGCGCGGCGCGTCTGGTGGTGGACACCGGCCTCCACCACATGGGCTGGACCCGCGAGCAGGCCATTGAGTACATGGCCAGCCACACCGCCCTCTCCGACCTCGAGGTGACGCTCGAGGTGGAGCGCTACATGAACTCGCCCGGCCAGGCCAATGCCTACAAGCTGGGCGAGCTGCTGATCCGCCGCAAGCGCGCCGAGGCCGAGCAGGCGCTGGGGGCGAAGTTCGACCAGCGCTGGTTCCACGACACCATCCTGAACCTGGGCTCGGTGCCGCTCTCGACGCTGGAGCGCGTGCTCGACGAGTGGATCGCCCGCGGCGGCCCGAACCCGCACGCGGACACCGCAAAGGCGTGCGATTGCAAATAGGGCAAGCCCGCTACGGCAAGGGCCGCTGCCCCTGCGGCCCCGCTGCCGCAGAAGGCCGGAGAACTCCCTCCGGCCTTTTTGCTTGCCCTGCCTGCCCCTCCACCGTTCTGTCCTTGACCCAACTCCGGTTGCAAACCGGACGTGACCACGGACAGATCAAAGAGCAATGCCGCGGTGTGCTCATGGTCCGAACGGTCCCCTGAAAGGCCGGGGAATCAGGCCTTTCGGCGCAATTAAAAGCTTGACCACGTATAGTTCATACGGACTATATCGGACATTGCAAATCCGTCACGGATCCATCGATGAGCATCAAGGCCGCCGCAATCGAAACAGCAAAAGCCTGTGACGAAATAATAGAAGCAACACGGCAGGCATGTGAAATACCTGTCATTTCCGTGCCTTCCCCCATACCCACACCTGATTTCAACGCTTTGGCGACCTCTTTCGCCTCCCTGTCGACAGCATTCACATGGGGAACTGTTCTCCTTGGGGTGATCGCCCTCTTCTTTGCCATCGGCTGGGGTTATTACATCAAGGTCCGGGCCGAGCATGAGGCCCGAGAGATTGCCAAGAATTGTGCGGATTCCTACATAAGGGAATGGCTGGCCGAAGAGGCTCCAGGCATAATACGGCGTCACGTTGGCCTGCTCGGAGATGCGACAATCGGCAATGGCGATGACGAAAAGGCTGCCGACGATATAGGGGAAAACGCCTGATGACGCGCGAGCCGCTGTCCGTAATCTCGAAATACTGGGACAGAAAGCCTGTCCCCATCGAGGAAATCATTACCGATCTGGGCCTCGAACTCGTCAAGGAATCCCTGGATAACGAAGTCTCCGGCTATATCGAACGAAAGCCGGACGGACGTTATCGGATCGTCGTGAACGGAAATCACCCGCGCACAAGACAGCGTTTCACAGCCGCCCACGAGCTTGGCCATTACATCTATCATCGGGATCTTCTGGGCGATGGCGTCGGAGACAATCGGGCTTACAGAGCCGAAGGAACCAGACGTCCCAATCCCTATATCCGTCCCCAGCATGAACGGCAGGCGAACAGCTTTGCGGCCAATGTGTTGATGCCGCGCCATGCGCTCATCAATGTGGGGAACCGAAACACGGAAGAGCTTGCCAAGGAGTTTGGGGTCTCCACGGAAGCAATGCGAATCCGGCTGGGACGCTGATGGCCGGGATGCGTGAACGGTGCGCACCCGCCTGTCCATCTGCCGTAAGAAGCGGCGCTACGCCAGCGAGGCGGAAGCGCTGGAGGCGGTGCTGCGCGCAACCGTCACGCTCCGCCCCTACCGCTGCGACCGCTGCCGCCAGTTTCATCTGACCAGCCGCACCAAGGGCAAACGGGTGCCGCGGCGGGTGACGATGGAATAAGGGGAGACCCCACCCCGTACCCGCAAGCGCCCCGAACAGGACCGTCTGGAGCGGCCGGTCTTTTCATTGCAAACCGAGCGGCCTCCTACGCCACCGCCGCCGTGACGATGATCTCCACCAGATACTCCGGCGCGGCGAGCTTGCCCTCGATGGTGGCGCGGGCGGGCGCGTGGCCGGGGGCGACCCAGGCGTCCCACACCGCGTTCATCTCGGCGAAGGTGGCGATGTCGGCGAGGATGATCTGGGCGGAGAGAATGCGGGTCTTGTCCGTGCCCGCCAGCGCCAGCAGGCGGTCCACCTCGGCCAGCGCGCTGGCGGTCTGCTCGGCGACAGTTGAGCCGGTCTCGCCCACCTGCCCCGCCAGATAGACGACGCCGTTGTGGATGACCGCCTGGCTCATGCGGGTTTCGGTCTCAAGCCGGGTGATGGTGGACATGGCACTGCCTTTCCTGCTGACATGTGAATTCCGCCAGAGGGAATGGCCGGTTGCGGCCCGCCAGGCAAGCGGTCTGCGCAGGCCATCCACGCAGGCAGTCCGCAACAGGGCACACATCGTCACAGAACGCCACCAGGGCGCCATCGCGCACTGGCGTTCCGTGCCTCAAGCGGCTATGAGCGTCCCCAAATTGTCCCGCCCAACGGATTGAGAGACGGTATGTCTGTGTCCCCCGCCATCACGCCCGAGGTTGTTGCCGAACATGGCCTGACCACCGAGGAATACGAGGTCATCCTCAAGAGCCTTGGCCGCGAGCCGAACCTCACCGAACTCGGCATCTTCTCCGTCATGTGGTCGGAGCACTGCTCCTACAAGTCGAGCCGCGTGCACCTGAAGAAGCTGCCGACCAAGGCCCCGTGGGTCATCCAGGGCCCCGGCGAGAATGCGGGCGTCATCGACATCGGCGACGGCTGGGCCGCCATCTTCAAGATGGAGAGCCACAACCACCCGTCGTACATCGAGCCCTACCAGGGCGCGGCCACCGGCGTCGGCGGCATCCTGCGCGACGTGTTCACCATGGGCGCGCGCCCCATCGCCAACATGAACGCCCTGCGCTTCGGCGACCCCACCCACCCGAAGATGCGCCACCTGATCTCGGGCGTGGTCTCCGGCATCGGCGGCTACGGCAACTGCGTCGGCGTGCCGACCGTGGGCGGCGAGGTGAACTTCCACGCCTCCTACAACGGCAACATCCTCGTCAACGCCATGACGGTGGGTCTCGCCCGCCAGGACAAGATCTTCTACTCGGCCGCCGCCGGCATCGGTAACCCGGTGGTCTATGTCGGCTCCAAGACCGGCCGCGACGGCATCCATGGCGCGACCATGGCCTCGGCCGAATTCACCGAGGACTCGGAGGAGAAGCGCCCGACCGTGCAGGTGGGCGACCCCTTCACCGAGAAGCTGCTGATCGAAGCCTGCCTCGAGCTGATGGAATCCGACGCGATCGTGGCCATTCAGGACATGGGCGCGGCGGGCCTCACCTCCTCGTCGGTGGAAATGGCCTCCAAGGGCGGCGTCGGCATCGAGCTGGACCTGGACAAGGTGCCCTGCCGCGAGGAAGGCATGGTGCCCTACGAGATGATGCTCTCCGAATCCCAGGAGCGCATGCTCATGATCCTGAAGCCGGGCCGCGAGGCCGAGGCGGAGAAGATCTTCCACAAGTGGGGCCTTGACTTCGCCGTCATCGGCACCATCACCGACACCGGCCGCCTGGTGCTGAAGTTCAAGGGCGAAGTGGCGGCGGACATCCCGCTCGGCCCGCTCGGCGACAACGCCCCGGCCTACGAGCGCCCCTACGTGCCGACCCCGAAGCCGGCCGAGCTGCCCGCGAGCAGCGTCCCGGCGCCGAACGACTACGGCCAGGCGCTCCTCAAGCTGATCGGCTCGCCCGACATGGCATCGCGCCGCTGGATCTGGGAGCAGTATGACCACATGGTCATGGCCAACACCATCCAGCGCCCGGGCGGCGACGCCGCCGTGGTTCGCGTGCAGGACGGCACCCGGAGCAAGAAGGCCCTCGCCATCTCCACCGACTGCACCCCGCGCTACTGCTTCGCGGACCCGGTCGAGGGCGGCAAGCAGGCCGTGGCCGAGGTGTGGCGCAACATCACGGCGGTGGGCGCGAAGCCGCTGGCGATCACCGACTGCATGAACTTCGGCAACCCGCAGCGCCCGGAAATCATGGGTCAGTTCGTCGGCTGCATCGAGGGCATGGCAGAAGCCTGCACCGCGCTGGAGTTCCCGGTCGTCTCCGGCAACGTGTCGCTCTACAACGAGACCAACGGCTCCGGCATCCTGCCGACCCCGGCCATCGGCGGCGTCGGCCTCCTCGAGAACTACGAGACCATGGCCACCGTCGCCTTCAAGGCGGCGGACGAGACCATCGTGGTGCTGGGCGAGACCAAGGGCCACCTCGGCCAGTCGCTCTACCTGCGCGAGATCTGCGGCCGCGAGGAAGGCGCGCCGCCGCCGGTTGACCTCGCCGCCGAACGCCGCACCGGCGACTTCGTGCGCAGCCAGATCCAGGCGAAGGCCGTCACCGCCGTGCACGACTGCTCGGACGGCGGCCTCGTCAGCGCCGTGGTCGAAATGGCGCTGGCCGGCAACATCGGCGCCGAACTGACCGTCCCGGCGGACGTCGCCGCGCCCCACGCCTGGCTGTTCGGCGAGGATCAGGGCCGCTACGTCGTCACCACGAAGAACGCTGACGCCCTCCTCGCCGCCGCCAAGGCCGCCGGCGTCGCCGCAACCGTGATCGGCGTGACCAAGGGCGACCACGTGGCCGCCCAGGGCCTGTTCAACGTGAGCCTCGCCGACCTGCGCCAGGCTCACGAGGAATGGCTGCCGTCGCTGATGGCGAGCTGATTGGGGTCAGGGTTGGTTTTGCAGGGGGTCTCAACCCCCTGCACCCCCATTCGTTTCAAGGGGCCGCATCCTTCACGAAGGGCGCGGCCCTTTCCCTGTGGCGGGAGTTTATCGGGCCGCGTTTCCAGTGCGCGCCTGAAACACGGCCGCGAAAAGATCGGGAGTGCAGAGGGTCCGAGACCCTCTGCAAACGCAAAGCCCCTTACCCCGCCGCCGGACATGCCCCGCAATCGCCCGTAGAGGCGCCGTAGAGCGCGATTCCGGGCTCGCCCGCCACCACCCTAGCCGAAATAGGTAAAAACCTCTCCGTGAGCGTTTAAACCCCGCCAGCGACGATTTAGCCTTATGTAAAATACGCCCGACTTCGCCCGGGGCGTCGCGGCGGGGCGAAGCGATCCCGTCCTCCCGGCGTTTCACCGCCTGTTGCCTATCAGGTGAGGAGACTGGCTCGTGAAGACGCTTTATGAAACGACGGCCACGGCGACCGGCGGCCGGGAAGGCCATACCGAGACGGAAGACGGCAAGGTGGCGTTCGACCTGTCCATTCCCGAGGGGCTGGGCGGAAAGGGCGGCGACGGCGCCAACCCCGAGCAGCTCTTCGCGGCGGGCTACGCCGCCTGCTTTCTCAGCGCCGTGAAGGCGGTCGCCCCGAAGCAGGACGTGACCGTGCCCGAGGATGCCAAGGTGACGGCCACGGTCGGCATCGGCCGCCGCGACGACGGCACCGGCTTCGGCCTTGCCGTCCGCCTGACCGTGGAGCTGCCGGGCGTCGAGCGGGAGGAGGCGGAGGCAGTGGCGCGGGCGGCCCACGAGGTGTGCCCCTACTCCCACGCCATCAAGGGCAATGTGGCGGTTGACCTTGGCGTCGTCTGACGCGCGCAAGAACAGGATCGCGCCTCCGCGCGCAACAACTGCTTCGCGCCTCCGGCGCGCGGTGGGGGGCCGGTTTGACCGCCCGCCCGCTTCATAGCACCCTGACGTTGCCATCGCCGGGCGGTCTGGCCCGGCCCGTTCGGTAAGGGGGAGGGAATCGCCATGCCGCAATCCCGCGACGTCAACCGCCGCATCGTCCTCGCCGCGCGCCCCAAGGGTGCGCCCACGCCCGAGAACTTCCGGCTGGAGGAAGCGCCGGTGCCCGAGCCGCGCGAGGGCCAGGTGCTGCTGCGCACGCTTTACCTGTCGCTCGACCCCTACATGCGCGGGCGGATGGACGACGGCCCCTCCTACGCCGAGCCGGTGCCGGTGGGCGGGGTGATGGTGGGCGGCACGGTCAGCCGGGTGGAGCAGTCCCGCCACCCCGGCTTCGCGCCGGGCGATCTGGTGCTGTCCTACTGCGGCTGGCAGGACTACGGCGTCTCGGACGGGCGGGAGCTGATCCGGCTCGACCCCGCCATGGAGAACCCCTCCCACGCGCTTGGCGTGCTCGGTATGCCGGGGATGACCGCCTACTTCGGCCTCCTCGACATCGGCCGGCCGCAGCCGGGCGAGACGGTGGCCGTTGCCGCCGCCACCGGCGCGGTGGGGTCTGTCGTCGGCCAGATCGCCAAGCTCAAGGGCTGCCGGGTGGTCGGCATCGCGGGCGGGCCGGAGAAGTGCCGCCATGCCGTCGAGGCGCTGGGGTTCGACGCCTGCATCGACCACCGCAGCGACGACTTCCGGCAGCGGCTGGCGGAGGCCTGCCCCAACGGCATCGATGTCTACTTCGAGAACGTGGGCGGCAAGGTGTTCGAGGCGGTCCTGCCGCGCCTCAACCCGGGCGGGCGGGTGCCGCTGTGCGGGCTCATCGCCCAGTACAACATGACCCACCTGCCGCCGGGGCCGGACCGGATGCCCCAGCTTCTCACCACCATTCTGATCCGCCGCCTGAAGATTCAGGGCTTCATCGTGACGCTGGACTACGGCCACCGCGCCGCCGAGTTCAATGCGGACATGACCCGATGGGTGCGGGAGGGCCGCATCCGCTACCGGGAGGACGTAACCGAGGGGCTGGAGAATGCCCCCACCGCCTTCATGGGGCTGCTGGAGGGGCGCAACTTCGGCAAGGTGGTGGTGAAGGTCGGCGACTGACGCGCCCCTTGCCCCTCGCCCAGCGCGCCTTGCCCCTCGCTGCCTCGCCCCCCCCGGCGGGCGGCGTCCCCTAGAAGCTGCGGCCGTCCACCGCCTTGGCCGGGATGGCGCGCGGGTCCACGCCTTCGAGGCAGTTGATGTTGATGGCCGCGATTTCGGTGCCGTCCGGCATCTGGCCGTAGGCGAAGCTCTCCACCCCGCAGGTGGCGCAGAACAGGTGCTGGATCCGCTTCGAGTTGAAACGGTACTCGGTGAGGTTCTCCGCACCCGACTTCAGCTCGAACCGGTCGCGCGGCGCGAAGGTGAGCACGAAGCCCATGCGCTGGCAGCGCGAGCAGTTGCAGGTGATGGCCTGCTCCAGGCTGGCCTCGACCTCATAGGTCACCGCGCCGCACTGGCAGCTGCCGCGAAAACGCTGCACTTGCATTCCCTTGATCCCCTTTGGCTTTCCCTCTGGCCCTTTGCGGCCCGGCGGCATCCTAGCGAAAGCGGGCGCCGCCCGCCCGGAAAATCGGCACGGCCGCCCCGGCTGGCAGGCGCGGGCTCAGGCGATCCGCACCCGGTAGCGGGTTGCCCCGTCCGGCTGGTCGTCCGCGCTTTCCAGCACCCAGCCCTTCTCGGCGCAGAAAGCGGGCACGTCGCGGCGGGCGGCCGGATCGGTCGCCAGCAGCTCCAGCCGGTCGCCGGGCTGCGCCCCCTCCGCCGCCCGGCGCAACCGCAGCACCGGCAGCGGACAGCGCAGTCCCCTGGCATCAACGCAGCGCATCGTCTCCATCGTCCCTTGTTCCCGGCGGCCCCTCGCTCCCGGCGGCCCGCCGCCCTGCGACACTATGTCCGCGTCTAGCATGAAACCGGGGGCCGCCGGCAAGGAAACGGCGCTTCCAGCCCTGCCAGACGGCAAAATCGCGCAATTCGGCGCCCGATCCGCAGCGTTTCCCGCCCGTTCCTGCGGGCAATCGCCTCTCTGGTTCGTTTTTCTGGACAGGGCCGCCCATCAACCTACCCCCTCGGTCAGGCAGCGGATGGCCTGCGGCAGGCCGGCCAAGATCTTGTTGTACCTATGGTATGAACGCGAAATCGTCGCTATGGTAATGATCTTGCTGTCTTACATTTTGCCAGCGTCTCTTCATTCCGTAGGGAGTTGTATATGAAGCGTGTTATTATCCAGATCGATGGCGGCCATTTGCGCGCCCAGGCTCGTCGTGACGGCATCGACTATACTGTCGATCTTATTGAAGACTTTGCCCATGCCCTGCTGGAGAAGCAGGAAGAGCTGATCCGGGTTTTCTACTATGACTGCCGCCCCTACCAGGGGGAGGCCCAGCTTCCCGTCTCGGGCGAGCCGTATCATTTCAAGTCCGGCGGCGGCTGGCTCGACGAGCTGGCCGGGCGGGATTACCTGTGCGTGCGCACCGGGATGCTGAAGTTCCGGGGCTGGAAGCCCAAGTCGCTGCCCATGCCCACCGGCGGCCTGACCGACCAGCACTTCCGCCCGGATTTCGAGCAGAAGGGCATCGACCTCCAGATCGGCCTCGATCTGACCCAGATCATCGACAGCCGGGCGGCGGACCGGGTGGTGCTGGTGGCCGCCGACACCGATCTGGTTCCGGCAATGGCGCGGGCCCGCAATTCGAGCGTGCAGCTGATCGGCGTCGATTTCCCCAACGCGCCGCTGCATGGCGAAATCCTCGCCCACTTCGACGTGATGCGCGAGGTGGAGTGGCCCAAGCCCGACCTGCGGGATTAAGAGCCAGGCTGGGAGTTCTGGAAGGGGGCGGTGCCGCTTGCACCCTGCCCCCTTTCCTGTTTCCGTTCTGCGCGGGGCTCAGCGCCCCTTGAACACGGCCGCGCGCTTCTCCTTGAAGCTGGCCACGCCCTCGGCGAAGTCCTCCGTATGGCCCAGCCGCGCCGAGACCGGCCCGAACTCGGCGGCGCAGGCCGCCTCCCCGTGCTGGGCATAGGTGATGGCGTTGGCGCGAATGGCCTCCACCGCCAGCGGCGCCTGGGCCGCGATGGTCTCGGCGATGGCAATGGCCCGGTTCAGCTCGAACCCCGGCGGCACGATCTCCTGAATGATGCCGATGCGGCAGCCCTCGTCCGCGCCGAATTCCTCGCCGGTGAGCAGCCAGCGCATGGCGTTGCCCCAGCCGCCCCGCTCGATGAAGCGGTAGGTGGCGCCGCCCACGGGCATCAGGCCGCGCCGGGGTTCCAGCATACCGAGTCGCACGTCGCTGGCCGCGACCACGATGTCCGCCGCCAGCGCCAGCTCAAGCCCGGCGGTGTAGGTAATGCCCTTGATGGCGGCGACGATCGGCTTCTTCCGCCACGGCGGGCGGCGGGCGAAAATGTCCGGCTTGCCCTCGACGCTCATGCCGAAGTCCTCGCCCCGGGCAAAGATCTCGGCGAAGCGGGGCAGCTCGAGCCCGGCGCAGAAGTCGGGGCCGTGGGCGAACAGCACGCCGGCGCGCAGATCGGGCTCGGCATCCAGCTTCTGATAGGCCTCCGACAGCGCGCACAGCATCTCGGGCGTTAGCCCGTTGCGCTTTTGCGGACGATTGATGCCGATGAGCAGAATCCTGCCGTGGGTCTCGATGGTGATCGAGCCGGCGCTTGTCTCAACTGTCATGGCGTGAGTCCTCCCCTCTCCTGACCCGGTCGGCGGGCCCCTGTTTCGACCCCTCGTGCGGCCCCTGTTCCGCCCCCCTCCGGGCGCCGGAGCCGTCACGGACAAGTGTAACGCCATCCGCCGCGCGGCACGAGAGCGCGCGCATAAACCTTTTCTTCACCACATTGCGCAAGGGTGAACCCAAGGAGATATTCGCCGGTCATGACCAGCGCCACCCACCTTTCTGCCAATTCCCTGGCTGCCGCACAGCTCTCGCCCGAGGGCCGCGCCGCGCTGGCCTGGTCCGACATGCGGCAGGAGATGCTGCGCCAGCTGTGGCAGGCGGCCATCGGCGACGCCGGGGACAGCGCCGACGCCGGTTCGGGCGCGGCCGCCTCGGCGCACAGCCTTGGCATCGATCCGATCATCCTGCTGGCCCTTCAGGGCGAAGCCGCCGCGACCGGCCCGGGGGCGGGCACCGACGCCACCGCCGTCATGGGCGCCGCCGCCTTCATGGGCGCGCTGCCGGCCTTTGGCGCGGGGCCTGACGGGCCGCTCGACCTCAAGGACAACGCCATCTACCAGCCGATGCTGGAGAGCGCCTCGGCCCGAACCGGGCTGCCCGCCGCCATGCTGGCCGCCATCGTCGATGCGGAAGCCGCCACCGTGAACGGCGTGTGGGACCCGGACAGCCGCAATCCCCGCTCCTCGGCGGCGGGGCTGACCCAGTTCCTGGCCTCCACCTGGAAGAGCGAGGCGGAGCGGCCCGGCACCTGGCTCAACGGCGTGGCGGCCGAGCGCGGCTGGCTCGACGGCAACGGCCGCGTGCTGGCCTCCGCCCGCGCCGATCTGCTGGCGCTGCGCTTCGACCCGCGCGCCTCCATCGAGGCGGCGGCGGACTACGCCCTCGCCAACCTGAACGCGCTGGAGAAGCAGGGGCTGGTGCATGACGGCTTGCCGCCGGAGGAACTGGCCAAGCGGGCCTACCTCGCCCACCATCTGGGGCCGGGTGACGCTGTCCGCTTCCTCACCCGGGGGCTCGATCCCTCGCGCGCCCGCGTGCTGCTGGCCTCGCAGATCGGCGGCGACGCCGCCGCGCACCGGATCCGGGCCGCCGGCAACGCCGCCGAGGCCCATCGCCAGTGGCTGACTGCCTATGTGGATCGCAAGGTCCGCATCGAGGATCATCAGCGCCGCACCATCACCGTTTAAGTCACGGCACGGTCCAGGCCGCGGCCTTGGCGCCCTGTCTCGCGCAAACGCGGGATCAGCGCACTTCTCCCAGTTTCACGCCGTAGGTGCGGTAGAGGTAGGCGAACAGCAGCATACGGAACACCCGCCGCTTGCCCCGCCGCCCCCGCACGATGAACCAGCCGTCCGGGTGCTGGTAGATGGAGGGCAGGATCTCGCGGGATTCGGCCAGCAGCAGGTCCTTGTCATGGCTGGTGAACCCTTGCGCCTCCGACGGCCGGGTGTTGAGCCAGATCAGCAGCGGCAACGCCAGCAGGAACGCCAGCAGGAGCCCCGCCAGAAGCACCGGGTTCCACCAGCCGCTGCCCTCCTCGAGGGACGGGAGCGCGCCCGCCGCCGTCGTCGCCCGCCGCGATTCGGTCGCGGCCGTCGCGGCAGGCGCCTTCGCCGCGGCGGCGGTTCTGGCGTTCTGCGACAGATACTTCTCGGCCCGCACGCCCCACACGGCAGTGATCGGCCCGTCCTGCGGGTTCATCGGCTGGATGGTGCCGTCGCCCCCGCTCACCCGCACCTCGTCCCGGGGGCTGATGTGCAGCACATAGGTTGGCTGCTCGGCGCACTTGGCCTTGAGGGTGAGCCCCTGACGGTTGGTGCCGAACATCTGGTAATCGCGCAGCAGCTTGCAGGTATGCCCCGACTGGCGAATCGCGTGCTCGATCAGGGTCGCCACCACATCCGCCGACTGTTGCCGGGAGACGGCCGCATGGATGCCGGCCACCGGTGCGGCTGCAATCTTGTCCGTTGCTGTCTGGCCAGTTGCTGTCTGGCCGGTTTCGGCCTGATCTGGTGCCGTCTGGTCAGCGGCCGTTCTGGCAGCCGTCCCGGACGCATCCGCCCCGCCGGCGTGCAGGGACACGCCAACAAGCGCGAAGGCAAGCATGATCCGGCGCAACGACTGGCTCATCCCCCCATAAGCTCCGTCATTCTCAACCTGCGATGACAGGTTCCGCCTGCGAGATCAGGCGCAGTCATTATACTAGGGTATTTATACGGCCACGCCAGTGAGAAAACGGACAGGGTTGGCCCGGCCTGCCGCGCGCGGGCCCTAGTGGAAATCCCGCGAGCGCGGAATGACCCGCACCTGGCGCGGATGCCGCGCCTGCCCCGGGCGCATCCGCGAGTCCGCCGCCCGGTCCGCCGGATCGGCAGAAGCCGCCAGCCCGTCGGACAGCAGCGCCAGATCCCCGCTCATGTCGATGATGCGCACCGCCACCAGATGCACCACCGGCACGGCGGGCTTGGGGCCGTCGGGCGTCGCCTCCAGCCGCTGGATGCGCCCCTCGATCCGCACCAGGCGCCCGCCCATGACGGCGGCCCGGTACTTCTCGAACACCCCGGGCCAGAACACGATGTTGGCGATGCCGGTCTCGTCCTCCACCGTCATGAACACCACGCCGCTGGCGCTGCCCGGGCGCTGGCGCACCAGCACCACGCCCGCCACGCTGGCGCGCGCGCCGTCCCGCAGCGTCTGGAGCCCGGCGCAGGTGGAGACGCCCTGCCGGGCGTAGCGCGGGCGCAGCAGCGCCATGGGATGCGCCTTGAGCGACAGGCGCAGGGACTGGTAGTCCGCCACCACCTCCTCCGAGAGCGCCATGTCCGGCAGGGAGACAGCAGGCTCCGGCACCACCTCGCCCACGTGCTCGAACAGGGGCAGGGGCCGCGCCTTGGGCACGGCGCGCACGGCCCAGTGGGCCTGACGCCGGTCGTGCCCCAGCGAGCGGAAGGCATCGGCCGCGGCCATCTTCTCCAGCATGTCGACCGGCAGGCCCGAGCGGCGGCGCACCTCCTCAACGGTGCGGAACGGCCCGTCGCGGCGGGCGGCCACCAGCACCTCCACCGCGCTCTGGCCGGGGCCGTCGATCATCCGCAGGCCCAGCCGCACGGCAAAGCGCCCCTCGCCCGCTGCCTCCAGCGTGCAGTCCCAGTGGGAGTGGTTCACGTCCGGCTCGCGCACCTCGACGCCATGCTCGCGGGCGTCGCGCACGATCTGGGCCGGGGCATAGAAGCCGAGCGGCTGGGAGTTGAGCAGCGCCGCGCAGAACACGTCGGGATAGTGGCACTTGAGCCAGGCGGAGGCATAGACCAGCAGCGCGAAACTGGCCGCGTGGCTTTCGGGGAAGCCGTATTCGCCGAAGCCCTTGATCTGATCGAAGCAGCGGCGGGCGAAAACGGGATCATAGCCGCGCGCGATCATGCGGCTGACCATCATCTCCTCATACTCGTGGATGATGCCCCGGCGGCGGAAGGTGGCCATGGCCCGGCGCAGCCCGTTGGCCTCCGCCGGGCTGAACTGCGCCGCCTCCATGGCGAGGCGCATGGCCTGCTCCTGGAACAGGGGCACGCCGAGGGTTTTCTTCAGGATGCGCTCCAGCTCGTCCGGCGGGCCCTGTCCGGGCGCGGGCGAGGGATAGAACACCGGCTCCAGCCCGTCGCGCCGGCGCAGGTAGGGATGCACCATGTCGCCCTGGATCGGCCCCGGGCGCACGATCGCCACCTGAATGACCAGATCGTAGAAGCAGCGCGGCTTGAGCCGGGGCAGCATGTTCATCTGCGCCCGGCTTTCCACCTGAAACACCCCCACCGAGTCGGCCCGGCACAGCATGTCGTAGACCCGCGGGTCCTCGCGCGGGATGGTCTCGAGCGCAAGCGGGCGGCCATGATGCGCCTTCACGAGGTCGAACGCCTTGTGCAGCGCGGTGAGCATACCCAGCGCCAGCACGTCCACCTTCAGGAGGCCGAGGGCGTTGATGTCGTCCTTGTCCCACTCGATGAAGGTGCGCTCCGCCATGGCGGCGTTGCCGATGGGCACGGTCTCGTCGAGCGCGCCCCTCGTCAGCACGAAGCCGCCCACGTGCTGCGACAGGTGGCGCGGAAACCCGATGAGCTGGTTGGCAAGCTGCAACGCCTGCATCACCCTGGTGTCCAGCACCTGAAGGCCCGCCTCGCGCAGCCGCTTCTCGTCGATCTCCCCGCCGTCGCCCGCGCCCGAGCCCCAGATGGTGCCGGCCAGAGCCGAGGTGACGTCTTCCGTCAGCCCCATGGCCTTGCCCACGTCCCGGATCGCCGAGCGCGGACGGTAGGAGATGACCGTCGCTGCCAGACCCGCCCGGTGGCGGCCATAGCGCCGGTAGATGTACTGGATGACCTCCTCGCGCCGCTCGTGCTCGAAGTCCACGTCGATGTCGGGCGGCTCGTGGCGCTCCTCGCTGATGAACCGCTCGAACAGCAGGTTCACTTCCGTCGGGTTGACCGAGGTGATGCCGAGGCAGAAGCACACCACCGAATTGGCGGCCGACCCCCGCCCCTGGCACAGGATGCCCTGCGCCCGGGCGTAGGAGACAATGTCGTGGACGGTCAGGAAATAGGGGGCGTAGTCCCGCTGCGCGATCAGCGCCAGCTCGCGCTGGATCGTCGTCCGCACCGTGTCCGGCAGGCCGCCGGGGAAGCGCCGCGCCGCGCCCTCCCACACCAGCGCCTCCAGATGCTGCTGCGGCGTCACCCCCGGCGGCACCGGCTCGTCCGGGTATTCGTAGCGCAGCTCGTCGAGGCTGAAGCGGCAGGCCTCCACGATCCTGAGGGTGTTGGCCAGCGCCTCCTCATGCCCCCGGAACAGCTCGGCCATGATCTCGGGCGGCTTCAGGTGCCGCTCCGCATTGCCCGCCAGCCTGAGGCCCGCCGCGCTGATGGTCGTCTTCTCGCGGATGCAGGTGAGCACATCCTGAAGCGGGCGCCGCTCCGGCATGTGGTAGAGCACGTCATTGGTGGCGACGAGCGGCAGGCCGAGCCCGTCGCCGATCGCCTGCAGGCGGCCAAGCCAGCGCCGGTCATCGCCCCGGTAGAGGTGCTGGGCGACAAGGTACAGCCCGGCGGCCGGGTGCAGGATCTGCTTCATCTGCAACAGCTGCTTGATGAAGTCGGCGATGGTGGTGCGGTCCCGCCGCTCCGGCGGAAGGATGGCGAGGATCAGCCCCTCGGCGTGCGCCGCCACATCGGCCAGCGTCAGGAAACACTCCCCCTTGGGCGCGCGGCGCTTGCCCAGCGTCAGCAGCCGGGACAGCCGGCCATAGGCGGCCCGGTCCGTGGGATAGGCCAGCAGCGAGGGCGCATCCGCCAGATCGAGGCGGCAGCCGATCACCAGCCGCACCCCCCGCGCCCTGGCCTCCGTGTGCATCCGCACCGCCCCGGCGAGCGTGTTGCGGTCCGTCACCGCCAGAGCCTCAAGGCCCAGCGCCTGCGCGCGCTCGACCAGCTCCGCCGCATGGCTCGCGCCCTGGAGGAAGGAGAAGTTGGTGGTCACCTGAAGTTCGGCATAGCGGCTCATAAGCACCTGTTCGGAAGAGATGGGCTTGTTCTGCACGCGTTTCTTTGTTCACCTTTTGTTCTGTTCTATCACAACCCGCGTCCCGAGCAAAGCGCGATCCTGCGCCTTGCCGCGCATCCGCCCCTCCCCGCCGCCGGTGGCGCGGAAAGCCGGGATAAAGCCGGATGTCTCAGGGCAAGCCAAAGGCCTGCGCACCGGGGCCGGAACCGGGCGTGTCCGGTTCAGACGCCGGCGCGCAGGCCGGGAACCGCAAGCGAACCGGGCCTAGCGGGTCAGCTCCCGAATGAGGTCGGGAAGCGCGGCGGCCCTCGCCTCATGGTAGGCCTTGAGCGACTGGCGCAGGTCATCGAGCTGGCGGGCCTGGAACTGCCGGAACATGGTCTGCAAGGCGCTCACCGTATCCGGCAGCAGGCGGTACTCGCACACCCGCACGTAATACAGCCGGTCATTGATGTTGCTGACGGCGCGGAAAATCTCGGAATTGCGTGCCTGCTCCGCCACCAGAAGCGCGAACTCCCCCGTGGCGTTGGCCACAGCCTCCTCGGACTGGGGGTCGCCCGGGGTCAGCCCGTCGAGCGACGAGGCCAGTGCCCCGATCCGGGTGGAATCCGACACGGCCGTCGATTTCTCCGCCTCGGCAAGGCCCAGCCCCAGATACCACTGGTTCATGTCGTAGAGGTTGCGGATTTCCAGCTCCGACGGCTGGCGTGCGAAAAATCCAAGGCCGGGGGCGCCGTCGATCAGCCGTTCCACCACCAGCCGGTTGAGGGCTTCCCGCACCGGCGTGGTGCTGACCCCCAGCTCGTCCGCCAGATCGGCCACCTTCAGGTGCATGCCCGGTTGATAATGATTGCGGAGAATCAAGTCCTTCAGTCGTTTGTACGGCCCTTCCGCCGTGCGGTGCCCTGCGGAGCTGCGAGGCATGAACATCCCTGGTCTCCCTTCTGTGCAAGACGCGGTCTCGGTGCCCAGAAAAATCTGGGAGCGTTCGTTCACGCGGCACAAATCAGCCCCTTAAAGGGCCTTTTTATTTGGGAACAACAACACCGACACTTGGGAGCAACAACACAATCGAAAAGAACCTTCCCGGCGTTTGCCGGGGCTTCCTGAATATTATAGTGCGAAATTAGACGCAGATATTACCACCGTATGCGTGCAAATTCACCTACCAGAGCTAAGGACTGACCGCGCCCGGGCGGATTAGTCGAGCAGCCCCAGACTCTGCGCCCGCAGCACGGCCACCGTCCGGCTGTGAACCCCCAGCTTGGCCAGCAGCTTCTTGATGTGGAAGTTCACCGTATTCTCGCTGATGCCCAGAATGACGGCGATATCCGCGGAGGATTTTCCCCGCGCCACCCAGTGCAGACACTCCCGCTCGCGCCGGGTCATCACCGGAGACGGCTCGCAGCCGCCATCGGCGGGGGCAAAGCGCATGTAGGCCAGGTGAAACTGGGTCGCCAGCGCATTCAGGTAGCCAAGGCACGCATTGGTCTTGGGACGAGCCTGGCTGGCGGCGAAGGACATCAGCGCCACCCCGCCCCGCGGGCCATAGAGCGGCACGCAGGCACCATCCAGCAGTCCGGCGGCGAGCGCCTCGTTCAGGAGCCCATGCTGGTCGCCGCTCAGCCCCATCACCCGCGGCAGCTCGGACCAGAAAAACGGCCGCCCCGCACTGGAGGCATACTGGAACACCGGGTCGATCCGGTGGTAGCCGCGCTCCCGATAATATCTCTCCCACGTGGCGGGAAAATTCAGCAGAACCGACGGGCCCGTGCACCCATCGCAGGTCCAGCGCCCGCTCCCCTCCAGCGAGGCATAGGCGATATACTCGTATCCAACCGGCGTCGCCGCATCGACCAGGCGATTGAAAAGTTCGAAGGGGGAAGCTGCCCGATTTGAAAAATCAATGAACTCAGCGATGTTCATCCCCTGAGGCTCCAAAACTGCAGCCCGGGCACACCCCTGAGGTGACACGCCCTGCCGCCGTCCCGAGGAAGGAAAAGCGACCCCCGAACCTGAAAGTCGCCGGCAGGCCGCAAACGCCGCGCGCTCGATAGTCCAACCGGACTATCAGTCTGCCATCGTCCTATTTTCACCGCAAGCGTTAAACGCAGTGTATTGTTTCTATGCGGAAGATCTCAGGGCGGAAGGGCCGCCGGGCAGCCCCCGTCCCGCACGGGCCCTGTCGGATGTACGGGCAAGATGCTCGGGTGCCGAGCGTCAGAACACCAGGTCGAAGATCCCGATCACGACCAGCAGGCCGATGATAAAGATAATAAGGATCGCCCAGCCGAGGATTCGCAACATAAACCGCTCCCGTGTCCTCCCGCAGCAGACCAGGAGCCCGGTGCTCCACCCCGCTGCGGGATAGAGGAGAAACGGGCCCGCAACTGTCGAGGTTCCAATGGCGCGCTGGCGGGAGGTGGCGTGAGGTGTGGCGGGGTTGGTTTGGAGGATTTGCTGTTTTTTTGGATTTGAGCTGGGGCCGGATTTAGCGGGGGGTCCGGATTTACCGCTCGCTTTGCTCGCGTTGACCTTCGGCGCTGACGCGCCTTGGTCCGAACCGGTTGGCTCATTCACCGAGCCCTCACGTCCAAAAACGCCAAAAGCCAGCCCTTGGGGCTGGCTTTTATCGTTTTGGTTGCGGGGGCCGGATTTGAACCGACGA
>Ga0207867_1001019_pt1 | contig 23753 bp, 17 predicted proteins | sample HigsolmetaAR206D_FD_184838 | JGI IMG/M metagenome (GOLD analysis project Ga0207867, IMG submission 184838) | Ionic liquid and high solid enriched microbial communities from the Joint BioEnergy Institute, USA - AR20-6-D (SPAdes) (version 2) ...
GACCGGAAGGACTCGCCTGTGCCGCGACCCCGCCACCGTCACCGCCATCCCGGGCCCCGCCGGCCCCTCACCCTGCTCGCCGCGACCGCGCTCCTGCTCGGCGGCGGCACCGCCGCGTACGCCGCACCGGCGGAGCCACACGCGAGCACCGAGCACATCGTGAACGGCACCTTCACCAACGGCACCGACCCGTGGTGGTCGACCGACAACGTCACGCTCTCGGTCGTCGACGGCCAGCTCTGCGCCGCCGTGCCGGGCGGACTGGCCAACCCGTGGGACGCCAGCATCGGGCACAACGGCATCCCACTCGTCACCGGCGCCAGCTACGCCCTGCGGTTCCGCGCCTCGGCCGACGCCCCGGTCACCGTCCAGGCCAACGTGCAGCTGAACGAGGCGCCGTACACCACCGTCCTCTCCCGAGCGGTGACACTCGACGCCCAGGCCGAGGAGTTCTCGTACGAGTTCACCGGCACCCTCGACTCGGCCAACGGAACCCTCACCTTCCAGCTCGGCGGCCCCGCCGAGGGGTACACGTTCTGCCTGGACGACGTCTCGCTGACCAGCGACGCCCCGACCGACCCGCCGGGCGGTGCGGAGCAGATCCGCAACGGTGACTTCAGCAACGGCACCGCCGGCTGGTACTCGTACGGCACCACCGCCAGCGGTGTCGTCGACGGCCGGCTCTGCTCGGAGGTACCGGGCGGGCTGGCGAACCCGTGGGACGCCGGGGTCGGGCAGAACGACATCCCGCTGATCGCCGGGGAGACGTACGTCCTCTCCTTCGACGCCTCGGCCGAACCGGGCGCGACGGTCCGGGTCACGGTGCAGCTGGGCAACGAGCCGTACACGTCGTACTTCGTCGAGGACCTGGCGCTGACCGGCGAGGTCCAGCACGTCGAGCGGACCTTCACCGCCACCGAGGACACCGACCGCGCCCAGGTCGCCTTCCAGCTGGGCGGCTCCGCCGAGGCGTACACGTTCTGCCTCGACAACGTCTCGCTGCTCGGCGGTGAGGAGGAGCCGCCGTACGTGCCGGACACCGGCCCCCGGGTCCGGGTCAACCAGGTCGGCTACCTGCCGGACGGTCCGAAGAACGCCACCATCGTCACCGACGCCACCGAGCCGGTGGCCTGGGAGCTGAGGTCGGCCGACGGTGCCGTGGTGGCCAGCGGCCAGACCACCCCGCGCGGCGTCGACCCCGCCTCGGCGCAGAACGTCCACACCGTGGACTTCTCCTCCGTGCGCACCCCGGGCACCGGCTACACGCTGAGCGCCGACGGGGACACCAGCTACCCGTTCGACATCTCCGCCGACGTGTGGACGCAACTGCGGTCCGACGCGCTGCAGTTCTTCTACATCCAGCGCAGCGGCATCGCCATCGACGGCGACCTGGTCGGTGCCGAGTACGCCCGCCCGGCCGGCCACGTCGGGGTGGCGCCGAACCAGGGTGACACCGACGTGCCGTGCCAGCCCGGGGTCTGCGACTACCGGCTCGACGTCCGCGGCGGCTGGTACGACGCCGGCGACCACGGCAAGTACGTCGTCAACGGCGGCATCGCCACCTACCAGCTGCTGAGCGCCTTCGAGCGGACCAAGACCGCGCCCAGCGCCGGCGGCGGCGCGGCGCTCGGCGACAGCACCCTGCGGGTGCCGGAGCGCGGCAACGGCGTGCCGGACATCCTCGACGAGGCGCGCTGGGAACTGGAGTTCCTGCTCCGGATGCAGGTCCCGGCCGGCAAGCCGCTGGCCGGAATGGCCCACCACAAGATCCACGACCGGAACTGGACCGGGCTGCCGCTGCAACCCGAGGACGACCCGGAGCCGCGCGAGCTTCATCCGCCGTCGACCGCCGCCACGCTCAACCTGGCCGCCACCGCCGCCCAGTGCGCCCGGCTCTACGCCCCGTACGACGCCGCCTTCGCCGACCGCTGCCGGACGGCGGCCATCACGGCGTACGCGGCGGCCAAGGCGAACCCGACCCGGTACGCCGACCCCAACGACGGCAACGGTGGCGGTTCGTACAGCGACAACGACGTCAGCGACGAGTTCTACTGGGCCGCCGCCGAGCTGTACCTGACCACCGGTGAGGCGTCCTACCTGGCCGACCTGACCGCGTCGCCGCACCACACCGGGGACGTCTTCGCGCCGACCGGCTTCGGCTGGGCCAACACGGCGGCACTGGGCCGGCTCGACCTGGCCACCGTGCCGAGCAACCTGCCGGACGCCGAACGGCAGCGGATCCGGGCCTCGGTGGTCGCCGCCGCCGACGCCTACCTGGCGACGCTGCGCGGACAGGCGTACGGGCTGCCGATGCCGGGGCACGCCGGTGCCTACTTCTGGGGCGCCAACAGCAACATCATCAACAACGCGGTGGTCCTCGCCACCGCGTACGACCTGACCGGCGAGCTGAAGTACCGGGACGGCGCGATCCAGTCGGTGGACTACATCTTCGGCCGCAACGCGCTCAACCAGTCCTACGTCACCGGCTGGGGTGAGAAGGCCTCCCGCAACCAGCACAGCCGGATCTACGGCAACCAGTACGACCCCTCGCTGCCCAACCCGCCGGCCGGCTCGCTCGCCGGGGGCGCGAACGCCAGCCTCGACGACCCGTTCGCCAAGCAGCTCCTCGACGGCTGCGCCCCGATGTTCTGCTACGTCGACGACATCGCCTCGTACGCGACCAACGAGGTGGCGATCAACTGGAACTCGGCGCTGGCCTGGATCGCCTCCTTCCTCGCCGACCAGGGCGCGGCCCAGCCGGCCGAGCCGAGCTGCCGGGTGACGTACACCAACTACGGCACCTGGACCGGCGGCACCGGCTTCACCGGGCAGGTGACGATCACCAACACCGGCTCCACGCCGATCACCGGCTGGACCCTGCGGTTCGCCTTCGTCGGGGACCAGAAGGTACGGGAGGCGTGGATGGCCAGGGTCAGCCAGTCGGGCGCCACGGTGACCGCGACGAACGAGTCGTACAACTCGCGGATCGAACCGGGTGCGAGCGTGATGTTCGGGTTCAACGCCACCACGGCCGGCGGCGCGAACCCCGATCCCGGGCTGTTCTTCCTGAACGGGGCAGCCTGCCGCTGACCTCTGGGTACGCAGAGGGTCCGGGCCGGGCGTGGCGGGTGCCACGCCCGGCCCCACCCGTTCGACGGGTGGGCGCCCTCACTCGCTGTGCGTGCCGGCGCCGACGTCGGAGGCCGCCTCGCCGATCCACACCGTCTTCAGGTTGCAGAACTCTCGGATGCCCTGCGCGGAGAGCTCCCGCCCGTAGCCGGAGTTGCGGACCCCGCCGAACGGCAGCTCCGGGTACGAGGTCGTCATGCCGTTGACGAAGACCAGGCCGGCGTCCAGGTCGGTGACGAACCGCTGCTGCTCGGCCGGATCCCGGGTCCAGACGTTGGACCCCAACCCGTAGTCCGTGCCGTTGGCCAGCGTGACCGCCTCGTCGTACGACGAGACCCGGTAGAGCCCGGCGACCGGTCCGAAGACCTCCTCGGCGTACATCCGCATGTCGGGGGTGAGGTCGGCGACCACGGTCGGCGGATACCACCACCCGGCCCGTTCGGGAGGCTCACCGCCGCAGAGCACCCGGGCGCCCCGGTCGACGGCGTCGCGCACCTGCGCCGCCACCTCGGCCCGCCCCCGCTCGGTGGCCAGCGGGCCGACGTCGGTCTCGTCGGACATCGGGTCGCCGACCCGCAGCGCCGCCATGCGGGCGACGAACGCCTCCGCGAAGGTGTCGTAGACGTCGGTGTGCACGATGAACCGCTTCGCGGCGATGCAGGACTGACCGTTGTTCTGACAGCGGGCCGCCACGGCGACCTCGGCGGCCCGTGCCACGTCGGCCGAGGGCATCACCACGAACGGGTCGCTGCCGCCGAGTTCCAGGACGGTCTTCTTCAGGTGCCGTCCCGCACTGGCCGCGATCGACCGTCCCGCGGCCTCGCTTCCGGTCAACGTCGCCGCCCGCACCCGGGGGTCGGCGAGCACCCGGTCGATCGCCGAGGACTCGATCAGCAGGGTCTGGAAGGCGCCGGCCGGAAACCCGGCCCGGCGGAAGAGCTCGTCCAGGTAGAGCGCGGTCTGGGGCACGTTGGAGGCGTGCTTGAGCAGTCCGACGTTGCCGGCCATCAGCGCCGGGGCGGCGAATCGGATCACCTGCCAGAGCGGGAAGTTCCACGGCATCACGGCCAGCACGGCACCCATCGGCTCGTACCGGCCGTACGCGCGAACCGCGCCGACCGCCGCCGCGTCCGCCGGTTCGTCGGCGAGGAAACCCTCGGCGTGCCGGGCGTAGTACCGGCAGGCGGCGGCACACTTGGTCACCTCGGCCCGGGCCGAGGCGTACGTCTTGCCCATCTCCGTCGTCATCACCCGGGCGACGTCGTCGCGCTCGGCGTCGAGCAGGTCGGCCACCGCCGACATCCACCGGGCCCGCTCGTCGAAGCTCGTGGCACGCATCTGCCGGAACCCGTCCTCGGCCCGGGCGAGCGCGGCGTCGAGCTGCGCGTCGGTCAGTTCGTCGAAGGTCTTGAGCAGCTGACCGCTGGTCGGGTCGATGGTGGCGATCGACATCACGTCTCCCCTGTGCGTCGACGGATCGGCCGCCGCGCCGCGGCGCCCCGCCGGCGCGCCCGACGCGGTCGTCGGAATCACTCGAACAACGAATGGCGGGTTCCGGGCGGCTCCTCCCGGCGCCGGGCGTTCCGGCGGCGCTGGATCACCACCAGGTCCACCACGGCCACCGTGGCGAGTGCCAGGAGGACCGCCCCGAGCACCGGCAGTTCGGCACGCAGCGCCAACACCCCGAGCACCACGCAGACGACCAGGCCGAAGGAGGCCAGCACGAGACGGAGGTTCAGCGCGCTGTACGCGTGTCCCACCGTCCCCTTTCGCCCCTTGGGCTGGGATCTCGTCGCCACCAGGCCCGGCTACCCGCGATCCGCGCCGGCTAACCTGCCACGCCGCCGCCAGGCGCACGCGATCTTCGGCGCCACGGACGGGTAGAAAGGTATGCATGACGAATGCCAATACCGTCGTACCGCCGGAGAGCCACGCCGACCTGCTGACCCGTCCGCTCTTCGCCCACCTGGCGACCGTCCGGCCGGACGGCGCACCGCAGAGCAACGTGATGTGGTTCGCGTGGGACGGCGAACGGATTCGACTGACCCACACCAAGACCCGGCAGAAGTTCCGGAACCTGCAGCACGAGCCGCGGGTCGCCCTCTCGATCGCCGACCCCGACGACCCGTACCGGTTCCTGGAGGTGCGGGGCGTGGTCGAGAAGATCGAGGACGACGACGCGCAGGCGTCGTTCTACCGGTCCCTGCAGGAGCGTTACGGCATGGTGTTCCCCATCACGGACGCGTCGGTCCGGGTGGTCGTCACCGTCCGGCCGGAGAGCTTCTGGGCGGTGGCCGGTGGTCTACCGGCCCGGAAGTCCTGACGGGAAGCGGCTTCTCACCACACCGGACCGGCATCCGGTGTCGAGCGTGGACCCCGGCCCACCGGCCGTCGTGTCCGCAGGACGACACCACCCCGGGGTGACGCCCCGGGGCGCGGGGTTCCAGGCGGGAGCTGCCAGCGCGTAGAGTTACGGTTCGACCGCCCTCCGCCTGCTGGTGTCCGAAAGCCCCGCTGGCGTCCGCGAGAAGCCCGCTGGTGTCCGGGAGAAGCATGGTCAGACGATGGACCGCCGCCGTCACCGCGGTACTCGCGGTCCTCGCCCTGGCCTGCGAGGGCGGCACCGAGGGAGGGCCGCCCTCGCGCCCACCCGACTCACCCCGACCCGGTCTGCCCTCGTCGATCGCCGCCCTCGGCGACTCGATCACCACCGGGTTCGGCTCCTGTCTGGTGCTGGCCGCCTGCCAGCGCAACTCGTGGGCCACGGGCGGTTCGACCCGGGTCGACAGTCTCTACCGCCGTCTGTTGGAGGCCAATCCCTCGATCCGGGGCCACGCCCACAACCTGGCGTCCAACGGGGCGCGGGCGGCGGACCTGGCCGGCCAGGCACGCGACGCCGTACGGGCCGGGGTGGACTACGTCACCGTCCTGGTCGGCGCCAACGACGCCTGCCGCTCCCGGGTGGAGGACATGACGGAGGTCGCGACCTTCCGGGAGCAGCTGGACCGGGCGCTACGGGTGATCCGGGAGGAACGCCCCCGGGCCCAGGTCCTGGTGCTGAGCATTCCGGATCTGTACCGGCTGTGGGAGATCGGACACACCGACCCGCGGGCCGTCCGGGCCTGGGGCAACCGGATCTGCCCGGCGCTGCTGGCCAACGCGACGTCGACGGCCGAGGCCGACCAGACCCGACGCTCGACGTTCCGGGCCCGGATCGACGCCTACAACCGGGAGCTCGCGGCCGCCTGCCGGGCGTACGGGTCACGGTGCCGGCACGACGGTGGCGCGGTGCACCGGGTGCGGTTCAGCCTGGACATGGTCAACCAGGTGGACTACTTCCACCCGGACACGGACGGCCAGAACGAGCTGGCCAGGGTGGCCTGGCGCGCCTCCGGACTGGCCCGCCGGACCGACTGACCACCGTGGCGTCAGTGGGTTGACGGACGCGCCGGCGACGCGCCGGGCCCGGGCCGGTAGTACGCCACGCTCCGGGCCGCCAGGGCCTTGGTGGCCGACGAGTTCGCCCAGCCACCGAGGACGATCGCGGCGCCCGGAACCGCCTTGGCGACGAGCCGCTTGACGGCCCGGATCCCGACCATCCGCGCGAGCTTCAGCCCCAGTCGCAGCATCGCCTGCCGCAGCGGTGTCCCGGACTGTCCCAGCAGCACGCTGGCCCGCTCGCGGCCGACCGCCACCCCGAGCGCCAGCCGCGCCGTCTGCGCGACCTTGTGCACGCGCTGCAGCACCAGCAGGTCGGTGGCTCTGTCCGGGTGCTCCGGATCGTGCTGGTAGGCAGCGGCGACGTACAGCACCATGCGGGCCTGCATCCAGGCCAGCACACCCAGGTCGACCACGGTGCCGGGCAGCCCGGCGACACCGGAGATCGCCCCGGACAGTCGCGCCCGGGCGACGAACCTCCGGATCGCGAGCTGGGCCACCTCGTCCGCGGTCAGCCGCGGGTTGTGGGCGCGGACCCGCGCGGCCCAGTCCCGGGCCTCGGGCCCGAGCCGCCGGACCGCCTCCAGTGCGAGGTGCTCGGGTGCGTACTCGGGATCGGTCCTCATCCGCTCCCACAGTCCCAGCGGCGGCGACGCCACCTCGGGATCCTCCGGGCCCTCCGCCCCGGGCAGGTCGGTCGGCTCGCGGCCGGTTGCAGCCTCGCCGACCCGCTGTGGCACGGGCGCCGTCCGGGTGGGAGGCGGGGCACCGTCGGCCGTGGCCGGCGGAGTCTGACCGGTCGGAACGCGGGGAGTCGAGGCGGTGGCCGACGGGGGTGCGGCGTCGGCGCCGAGCGGCGGGGACTCGGTCAACAGGCACTCCGGGAGGGGTGGTGGACGGATCGGACGGCACGGGCGCGGAATCCCCCGGCCGGGGTGGGTGAGGGGTCGCCCGCGCTCCGGTGCGGCCGCGGCCGGTCGGGGGTGGCGGGCCCGACGAGTTCGTGCCGGCGCCGTCCGGCGGGTCGTCCCCTCTCGGGCGACCCGAGGGATCCGTGGATCCGGTGCACCGGTGACGGCATCTCGGCCTCCTGAACTCGTCTTCTCTCAGGTGTACCCGATGCCGGGTTCCGACGACGCCGGGAGTGGCCGCGGCGGCCCGGGATCCTCATCATCGCCCGGCCCGGCAACGTGACCCGAGGGAGCCCGGGGCCGCGCGGGGGCGCGCCGCCGGCACGTGGGCGCCGCGGGGTTGCCCTCCGCCCGCCGCCCGATCGGACGCCCGGCCGCCCGTCACCCGGCGCCCACCGCCGTTCTCCCCACGTCGCCCCGGTGTGAGACCGTGGAGTATGCCCCAGGTCCCCACCGGGAGCGGGCGTGACCTCCGCCGGCTGCCCAAGGCCAACCTGCACCTGCACCTGACCGGCTCGATGCGGCCGGCGACCCTCGTCGAGCTGGCCGACCGCCACGGGCTGCCGTTGCCCGAGCCGCTGCCAGACGGCACGGTCTCCGACTGGTCGGCGTTCCAGGACCGGTACGACCTGGCCCGGGCCGCCCTGCGGACCGCGGACGACCTCCGGCGTGTCGTGGCCGAGGCGGCCGAGGACACCGTCGCCGACGGGGGCACCTGGCTGGAGATCCAGGTCGATCCGACGACGTACGCCGCCCGGCTCGGCGGGCTCGAACCGGTGGTGGAGGCGGTGCTGGCCGGCGCGGCCGGCGGCCGGACCGGCGTGATCCTGGCCGCGAACTGGGGCGGGTCCCCGGAGCAGGCACTGCGGGTGGCCCGGCTCGCCGCCCGGTACGCCGACCGGGGTGTGGTCGGGTTCGGCCTCTCCGGCGACGAGCGGCAGGGCCGGATCGCCGACGTCGTTCCCGCGGCCCGGGTCGCGGCCCGGGCCGGGCTGCTCGTGGTGCCGCACAGCGGCTTCTACACGCCCGCCCGGCACGTTCGGGACTGCGTCACGCGGCTCGGCGCGCACCGGATCGGTCACGGACTCGCCGCGGCGGGCGACCCGGCCACCCTCGACCTGCTCGCCGGCCGCGCGGTGACCCTGGAGGTGTGCCCCAGTTCATACCCGCCCCTCGGGATCACCGCCGACCTGGCCGCGACGCCACTGCGGACGCTGCTGGCCGCGGGCGTGCCGGTGGCGCTGGGCACCGACGATCCACTGCTGTTCGGCGCCGGCCTGCTCGACCAGTACACGCTGGCCCGGGACGTGCTGGGCTGCACCGACACCGAGCTGGCGACCCTGGCCACGCACTCCGTCGAGGCCTCGGCCGCGCCGCCCGCGCTGCGCGCCCGGATGCGGACGGGGGTCGCCGAGTGGCTCTGCGGAATGGACCAAGATAGCGGAAGCGTTTGCTACATCGGGGCGCCGTTCGCACGGCCGCGTCCCGGTGTACCCCGTTGAGGAGGTCCTGACCGGTGCTCGACCCGAACGAGCTCTATCAACTCACCGACGACCTGCCCGAGCTCGGGCAGCCGGTGCTGATCCAGGCGCTGTCCGGCTTCGTCGACGCAGGGAACGCGACCCGGATCGCCCGGGAACACCTCATGGCGACGCTCGACTGCCGGACCATCGCCACGTTCGATGTCGACCAGTTGCTCGACTACCGGTCCCGGCGCCCGATCATGATCTTCGTCGAGGACCACTGGGAGCACTACGAGCAGCCGAAGCTGGAGCTCAACCTGCTGCGAGACGACGCCGGCACGCCGTTTCTGCTGCTCTCCGGCCCCGAGCCCGACTTCCAGTGGGAACGGTTCGTCACGGCACTCATCGGGCTGGTCGAGCGGCTCGGTGTCCGACTCACCGTCGGGCTCAACGCCATCCCGATGGCGGTGCCGCACACCCGCCCGATCGGGGTGACCGCGCACGCCACCCGCCCGGACCTGATCCTCGGCTACGAGTCGTGGCTGCAACGCATCCAGGTCCCCGGCAGCGCCGGGAACCTGCTGGAGTTCCGCCTCGGCCAGGCGGGGCGCGACGCGCTCGGCTTCGCGGTGCACGTGCCGCACTACGTGGCCCAGTCCGAATACCCGGGCGCCGCCGAACTGCTGTTGAACTCCGTGTCCCGGACCACCGGGCTGTTGCTGCCGACCGAACGGCTGCGGCTGGCCGCCGAGGCGGTGCGGGTCGAGATCGACCAGCAGGTGGCCCAGACCGATGAGGCCAGGTCGCTGGTGCAGGCCCTGGAGGAGCAGTACGACGCCTTCACCCGGGGCCGCAGTGGCCCGAACCTGCTCGCCAACTCGGTCGGGCCGCTGCCGACCGCCGACGAACTCGGCGCGGAACTGGAACGGTTCCTCGCCGAGCACGGGCGTTCGGGAGAGACCGGCGGGAGCTGAGGCGCTCGGGATTCCGGCGAGACGTCCCGGAGCCGAGACATCCCGGAACCGGGACACCCGGAGGCGAGGGCACCCGGGAGACGAGACCCGGTCGGGTCCGTCGGGCGGCGGTCGCGGGCGGGCGGTCCGTACCAGCCGGTGCGGCGCAAGGACATCGGGCAGGCTGGGCACATGCGCCTGGCTACCTGGAACGTGAACTCGGTCAAGGCCCGGCTCCCCCGGCTGCTCACCTGGCTCGCCGACACCCGGCCCGACGTCGTCTGCCTGCAGGAGACGAAGTGTCCCGACAGCGCGTTCCCGGTCACGGAGGTCGGCGAGCTGGGCTACACGGTGGCGAGCCACGGCGACGGCCGGTGGAACGGGGTGGCGATCCTGTCGCGGGTGGGACTGGCCGACGTCGCGGTCGGCTTCGCCGACGAGCCCGGCTTCCCGGAACCGGAGGCTCGGGCGATCTCGGCGACCTGCGCCGGGTTGCGGGTCTGGTCGATCTACGTGCCGAACGGGCGTACCCCGGACTCGCCGCACTACGAGTACAAGCTGGCCTGGCTCGCGGTGCTGCGCGACGCGCTCGCCGCCGACCTGCGCCCGGGACTCCCGCTGGTGGTCTGCGGCGACTTCAACGTCGCACCGACCGACGCCGACGTGTGGGACCCCGCGTTCTTCGTCGGCTGCACCCACGTGACCCCGGCCGAACGGCAGGCCCTGGCCGACCTGCGCGCGCTCGGACTCTCGGACGTCGTGCCGACGCCGATGAAGGGACCGCACCCGTTCACGTACTGGGACTACCGGGCCGGGATGTTCCACCAGAACAGGGGCATGCGGATCGACCTGGTGTACGCGACGGAGTCGTTCGCCGCCACGGTCCGGTCGGCGTACGTCGACCGCGAGGCCCGCAAGGGCAGGGGAGCCTCCGACCACGCCCCGATCGTCGTCGACGCCGACCACCACCCCGGCCCGGCCGCCGTGCCGACGTCGGGCCCGGCCGCCGTCCGGCCGCCGACCGCGCCGCGTCGGCCGTAGGGTGGAGCCATGGCAGTAGTGAAGATCAACGCGATCGAGGTTCCGCCCGGGGCGGGCGAGGAGCTGGAGCGGCGGTTCGCCGCCCGGCAGGGCGCGGTCGAGAACGCACCGGGGTTCCTCGGCTTCGAGCTGCTCCGCCCGGTCGGCGGTGAGTCGCGGTACTTCGTCTACACCAGGTGGGAGAGCGAGGAGGCGTACCAGGCGTGGGCGTCGGGCCCGGCCAGGGAGGCGCACGCCCGTTCCGGCGCGGGCGGCCCCGACGGCGAACGGCACCCGCCGGTGGCCACCGGGGCCACGCTGCTGGAGTTCGAGGTGGTCCAGCAGGCCGGGCCGGCCCGGTAGGGGCGACCGCGGCCGGCCACCGGCGCCTCGGTCAGTCGTCGCGGGAGTCCACCAACGAGGCGAACGCGACGATGTTGTCCTTGTAGCCGGTGCTTCCCCCGACCCACCGACCGCCGCAGGTGATCAGCCGGAGCCAGGGGCGTCCGTAGTCGCCGTACACCCGCTCCACCGGGAGGGCGTCCTTGTCGAAGCGTTCGACCGAGTTGACCTCGAAGATCGCCACGGAGCGGTCCTGCCGGGTCACCTCCACCCGGTCCCCGGGGCGCAGTCTGGCCAGACCGTGGAAGACCGACGGACCGGTACGGGTGTCCGCGTGCCCGACGATGATCGCCGGACCGAACTGACCGGGGGTGGGTCCCCGCTCGTACCAGCCGACCTCGTTGTGCCGCTCCAGGTCGGGTACGGCGATGGAGCCGTCCTCGGCCAGGCCCACCCGCCGCACCGGGGCACGCACGCCGATCGACGGGATCTCCAGCCGCACCGGGCGGCTCGGCGCCAACACCGGGAACTCCCGCGGTGGCTCCCGGGTGCCGCTGTCGCGCCACCACGGCCCGCCCGTGGAGCGGCCGAGACCGGCCCCGGTGGCGAAGACGCCGAGCAGCACGAGGACGACGGCGAGCGGACCGGCGGCGCTCCAAGGCCGCCGACCGGCTCCACGCGCCGCCGAGGACCGCGGGTACGACGTCGCCTCCCGACCGCCGGTGAGCGGTGGGCGGGCGGTGGCGCCGGTACGGGACATCGGACCGGACTCTCCTCAGCCGCGGCCCGCCGCCCCGGCCCGCCGCCGTCGCCGCAGCGCGACCAGGCCGAGCAGCACGCCGAGGCCGGTGGTGGCGAGCCCTCCGGTCACCAGCACCCGTCCCGGGTCGTCACCCGCCGTGCCGCCGAACCCGGCCGCCGGCCCCTTCTGCGGCCACGCGCCCCCGGTGCCCACCACCATCAGTCGGGTGGAGGCGTTCCCGCCGTCCGGACAGCTCAGCCGCACCCGGTAGGTGTCCGCCCGGGTGGTCTGCGGCACGGTCGCCACGGCGGTCAGGAACCCGGCCTGGGGCTGCACGGTGACACTGCCGAACGCGGGCGACTCGACGGTGGCCGGCTGCGTGTTGGTGCGGCAGCTGGCCTTGATCCCGACCATGAAGCCGGCCTCCACGGTGCTGGGATTCGCCTGTACGAAGACGTCGGCGGCCCGGGCCGGGGCGCCACCGAGGAGGATCCCGGCGAGCACGACCGGCCCGGCGAGCAGCAGGGCACGGTGACGGCTGGACACTGTTCCCCCCTCGCGGACGTCGTCGGGCAGGGCCGGCTGGTCGCCACCGGGCCTGCCGCACGGGGAAATCCTCTCATCTTGTGGCGCCGGACACGTCCGGTCGCGGATTCTCCACCATGATCGACGGTCGCCCCGGGCCGTCGCGTAGGCTGAACGTCCTGTGACCCTCGCCAGTCCGCACCGGCCCGGACCCGCGCCGGAGCCCCCGGCTCGGACCCCGCCGGGTGGCGCGCCCGCACCGGACGGGTACCCCGCCCGGATCCGCACCTTCCACCCACGCCGGGGCCGGCTCGGTGCCCGGCACCGCGACGCACTGGACCGGCTGTGGCCGGCGTACGGGCTGACGATCCCACCGGGGCCAAAGGCGTGGGAGGCCGGATTCGCCGGACGTGACGCGGCCATCGGGCCCGACCCGAGCCCCGAGTTGCCGGCGCCGCTCGACCTGGCCGCGCTGTTCGGGCGCCGGGCCCCGGTCGTGCTCGAGATCGGTTTCGGGATGGGCGACGCGACGGCCGCGATGGCCGCCGCCGACCCCGGGCGGGACTATCTCGCCGTCGAGGTTCACACCCCGGGCATCGCCAACCTGCTCTCCCTGGTGGAGCGTCTCGGGCTGACGAACGTCCGGATCGCCCGGGGCGACGCGCTCGACCTGCTCCGGTACATGCTCCCGCCGGACCGGCTCGCCGCCGTGCACGTGTTCTTTCCCGACCCGTGGCCGAAGGCCCGGCACCACAAGCGCCGGCTGATCCAGCCCGCGCACGTCGCGCTGCTGCGCTCCCGGCTGGTCCCGGGTGGGGTCCTGCACTGTGCCACCGACTGGGCCGAGTACGCCGAGTCGATGCTGGAGGTCCTGAGCGCCGACCCCGGTCTGGTCAACACGTACCCCGGGTACGCACCCCGCCCGGCGTACCGCCCGGTGACGAAGTTCGAGCGGCGCGCGCACCGGGCCGGACGCCCCTCCTTCGACCTGATCTTCCGCCGCCGCTGACCGCCGTCGGGGCCCGCCGTGCCCGCCCGGGGCGGCCGGGCGGCTGCCGGCGGCGGCCGCCGTGGGGGGTGGATTGGCGCCGGCGTGGGCGGGAAGGCACCATGGACCACCTATGACGCTCACCGACCGGCTGCCGGGCACCGCCGACCCTGACACCCTGTTCGACACCTTCGCGGGGTGGGCCCAGGAACGGGGGTTCACCCTCTACCCCCACCAGGAGGAGGCGCTCATCGAGATCGTCTCGGGCGCCAACCTGATCCTGAGCACCCCGACCGGCTCCGGCAAGAGCCTGGTCGCCACCGGCGCCCACTTCGCCGCCCTGGCCGACGACCGGGTGAGCTTCTACACCGCGCCGATCAAGGCGCTGGTCTCGGAGAAGTTCTTCGCGCTCTGCGAGATCTTCGGGGCCGACAACGTCGGGATGCTGACCGGGGACGCCAGGGTCAACGAGGACGCCCCGATCATCTGTTGCACGGCGGAGATCCTCGCCAACATCGCGCTGCGCGAGGGCGCGCAGGCCGACGTCGGCCTCGTGATCATGGACGAGTTCCACTTCTACTCCGAGCCGGACCGGGGCTGGGCCTGGCAGGTACCGCTGATCGAGCTGCCCCAGGCGCAGTTCGTCCTGATGTCGGCCACGTTGGGCGACGTCAGCCGGTTCGTCGACGACCTGACCCGGCGCACCGGCCGGCCCACCGCGGTGGTCAAGAACGCCGAGCGGCCGGTGCCGCTGACCTTCTCGTACGCGATGACGCCGCTGCACGAGACGCTGGAGGAGCTGCTCGCCACGAAGCAGGCCCCGATCTACGTCGTGCACTTCACCCAGGCCGCCGCCCTGGAACGGGCCCAGGCGTTGATGAGCATCAACGTCGCCACCCGGGCGGAGAAGGACATGATCGCCGAGGCGATCGGCAACTTCCGCTTCACCGCAGGCTTCGGACGTACGCTCTCCCGGCTGGTCCGGCACGGTATCGGCGTCCACCACGCCGGGATGCTGCCGAAGTACCGGAGGCTCGTCGAGACCCTCGCCCAGGCCGGGCTTCTCAAGGTCATCTGTGGCACCGACACCCTCGGGGTCGGTATCAACGTGCCGATCCGCACCGTCCTGTTCACCGGCCTGTCGAAGTTCGACGGTGTCAGGACCCGGCTGCTCAAGGCCCGCGAGTTCCACCAGATCGCCGGCCGGGCCGGCCGGGCCGGGTTCGACACCATCGGCCGGGTGGTGGTACAGGCGCCGGAACACGTGATCGAGAACGAGCGAGCGCTGGCCAAGGCGGGCGACGATCCGCGCAAGCGCCGCAAGGTGGTCAAGAAGAAGCCGCCGGAGGGCTCGATCGGCTGGGGCAGGCCCACCTTCGAGCGGCTGGTCGAGGCCGAGCCGGAGCCGCTGACCTCCAGCTTCCAGGTCAGCCACGCGATGCTGCTCAACGTGATCGCCCGGCCCGGCGACGCCTTCGCCGCGATGCGGCACCTGCTCACCGACAACCACGAGGACCGGGCCGCGCAGCGACGGCACATCCGCCGGGCGATCGCGATCTACCGGGCGCTGCTGGCCGGTGGCGTCATCGAACGGCTGGACGAACCGGACGAGACCGGCCGGAGGGTCCGGCTCACCGTCGACCTCCAGCTCGACTTCGCGCTCAACCAGCCGCTGTCGCCGTTCGCGCTGGCCGCGATCGAACTGCTGGACGCGGAGTCCTCCAGCTACGCGCTCGACGTCCTGTCGGTGATCGAGTCCACCCTGGACGATCCCCGGCCGGTGCTGGCGGCGCAGCAGTTCAAGGCCCGTGGCGAGGCGGTCGCCGCGATGAAGGCCGAGGGGATCGAGTACGAGGATCGGATGGAGCTGCTGGAGGAGGTGACCCACCCGAAGCCGCTGGCGGAGCTGCTGGAGACCGCGTACGAGACGTACCGGCGGGGCCACCCGTGGGTCGCCGACTACGAGCTGCGGCCGAAGTCCGTGGTGCGCGACATGTACGAGCGGGCCATGAACTTCACCGAGTACGTCAGCTTCTACGGCCTGTCGCGCTCCGAGGGCCTGGTGCTGCGCTACCTCGCGGACGCCTACCGCGCGCTGCGGCAGACCGTTCCGGAGGACGCCAAGACCGAGGAGCTGGTCGACATCATCGAGTGGCTCGGCGAGCTGGTACGGCAGGTCGACTCCAGCCTGCTCGACGAGTGGGAGCGGCTGCGCAACCCCGTCGAGACGGCCGAGACGGTGCTGGAGGAACGGCGGTCGCCGGTCACCGGCAACCCGCGGGCGTTCCGGGTACTGGTCCGCAACGCCCTGTTCCGCCGGGTCGAGCTCGCGGCGCTACGCCGCTGGGACGCGCTCGGCGAACTCGACGGTGCCGACGGCTGGGACGCCGACGCCTGGGCGGAGGCGCTGGAGCCGTACTTCGAGATGTACGACGAGATCGGCACCGGTCCGGCCGCGCGCGGACCCGCCATGCTGCTGATCGACGAGGGTCCGGACCGGTGGACGGTCCGGCAGATTCTCGACGACCCCGAGGGTGACCACGACTGGGGGATCAGCGCCGAGGTCGACCTGGCCGCCTCCGACGCCGCCGGCACCGCGGTCGTGCGGATCACCGAGGTCGGCCAGCTCTGACCGCGGGCCGGCCGGCGCGCGCGGATGTGGCGGCGCCGGCCGCCGGGAACCGGGCAAAGAGACTGGGCGGTGTTACGTGCCTCGATTAGAATGTATGTACGAAAACGGCCCCTGATCTGGGAGGACAGCCGTGACCGAGCCCGTCTCCACCCCCTCCGCTCCCACCCCCGCGCCGTCTCCCTACGCCACCCTGCTCGCCTTCACGCGGTACGTCGACCGGACCGGCCCGGCCAAGGCCAGTTTCGTGGGAGGGCTGCGCAAGCAGCGGGCGAACCGGTCCGGGTTCAACCCGCACGGCCAGCTCGTCAAGGCACTCAAGGCGGACATCGCGTTCCGCACCGGCGGCCGGCACCTCTCCGAGGTCGCCGGCACGGTCAAGCCGCGCTGGCGCCCGCTCTACGAGGCGCTGGTCCCCGGTGCGGTCACCTACCTGCACTCGCTCGGCGACCCGTCGGCGGTCGAACTCATCCGGACCCGCGACGCGCTCGGCATGATCGGCGGACTACCAGTCAAGATCAATCCACACCTCGGCCTGCGGTACGCCGACGGCCGGCGTGAGGCGGTCCGGCTGTACTTCGACGAGCAGCCGCCGAGCCACGAGGCGGTGCTGGCCACCCTGCACCTGATGAGCCGGCAGATGGATCAGGTGCTCCCGGCCGCCGAGGCGGTGCTGGTCGACGTACGCCGGGGGGTTGCCCACCGCCCGGACCCGGCGGTCCGCAGCGAGCAGGTCGAACACTGGCTGGCCGGGGAGGCCGCCGCCTTCACGGCCATCTGGTCCACCGCCGCCTGATCGCGACCGGCCGGATCCGCGACATTCCCCCCACCCGGACACATCCCCCTCCCGACGGGTCGCCGGCCGGGCCGAGCCGGGGTCGCGAAGCCCGGCCGGCGGGCTGCCGGGCTGGCAGGCTGGGGGGATGGGAGTCGACATCGTCTTCGAGATGGCCGCGGCGACCACCGACGACGAGGCCGGCGTCGCCACCGGGTGGCTTCCCGGCAGACTCTCCGAGCGCGGCCGGCGGTACGCCCGTGAGCTGGGCCGGCGACGGCGTGCCGACGGGCTGAACGCCATCTTCTGCTCCGACCTGGCCCACGCGGTCGAGACCGTGCAGCTCGCCTTCCCGTTCCGGGAGCTCCCCGTGCGGTGGGACACCCGGCTGCGGCAGTGCAACTACGGCGTCCTCAACGGCAGACCCCTGACCGAGGTGGCCGAACGGCGGCCACGGCACCTCGACGTGCCGTTTCCCGGCGGGCAGAGTTACCGCGAGGTCGTCGAGCAGGCCCGCGGCTTCCTGCGGGACCTGGCCGGCGCCTGGGACGGCGCCCGGGTGCTGGTCGTGGCGCACTCCGCCAACCGGTGGGCGCTGGAACACCTGCTGAACGGCGCCGACCTGGCCGACCTGCTCCGCTCCCCCGACAGGTGGCAGCCGGGCTGGTGGTACCGACTCCCCTCGGACTGGGACCGCCGGCAGCCCTGGCCGGCCCGCAGCCAGCCGGGACACCCCACCGACCGCCCGGGGTGACCTCGCTGACCGCCACGCCCACGCCACCACGGACGCACAGGTGACGTACCGCGCCCAGATGCCCTGTGACCAGCGCAAACCTCGCAAGGCTTGCCGGGCGCCCGCCGTCGTGTTAGCACTCTTACGGGACAAGTGCTAACCGGCCGGGCCGAATCCGTTCCGCCCGTGATCCCGTGCTGTCGCGTGCGGCGGAGCAGGCCGACGAGTCCGTGGTTCGGCCCGGCGAGTGACGACGCCGCGGGAGGAAATCCGTGAACGTTGTGACTGTGGAATCCGAGACCAGCACGGAAGACCAGTCGGCGCCGCAGCCGGTCTCGGATGCGGCGCCGACCCCGTCCGACCGGCCACTGCGGATCGCGATGGTCGTACCGCCGTACTTCGAGGTGCCGCCCAAGGCGTACGGGGGCGTCGAGTCGGTGGTCGCCGACCTCACGGACGCGCTGATGGCGCGCGGACACGAGGTGACGCTGATCGGGGCGGGTGCGCAGAAGACGGGGACCCGGTTCATCCCGGTGTGGCCGCGCACCGTTCCCGAACGGCTGGGCGAGCCGTTTCCCGAGGTCGTCCACGCCGCACTGGTTCGCCGGGCGATACGGCGGCTGGCCGCCCGGCACGGGTTGGACATCGTTCACGACCACACCCTCGCCGGCCCGCTCAACGCCCCCGCCTACGCGGCGCTGGGGCTGCCGACCGTGGTGACGGTACACGGACCGGTCAACGGAGACCTGCACCAGCTCTACTCGGCGCTGCGCGACGACATCCACCTCGTCGCGATCAGTGACCGGCAGCGCCAGCTCGCCCCGGAACTGAACTGGGCCGCGATGGTGCACAACGCGGTACGGGTGGAGACCTTCCCGTTCCGCGCGGACAAGGGTGACTACGCACTGTTCCTCGGCCGGTTCCACCCCGAGAAGGCGCCGCACCTGGCGCTGGAGGCGGCACACGCGGCCGGCATACCGCTGGTGCTGGCCGGCAAGTGCGCCGAGCCGATCGAGAAGGAGTACTTCGAACGGGAGGTCCGGCCCCGGCTCACCGACCGGGACGTCGTCTTCGGCGTCGCGGACGCGGAGGCCAAGCGCCGGCTGCTGGCCGAGGCGCGCTGCCTGCTCTTCCCGGTGCAGTGGGAGGAGCCGTTCGGCATGGTGATGATCGAGGCGATGTCCTGTGGCACCCCGGTTGTGGCGCTGCGTGGCGGCGCGGTGCCGGAGGTCGTCGTCGACGGCGTCACCGGGTTCGTCTGTGACGATCCGGCGCAGCTTCCGGACGCCCTGCGCCGGCTGCCGGAGATCGATCCGGCCGCCTGCCGCCAGCGCGTCGTCGACCACTTCGACGTGGACCGGCTCGGTGCCGGCTACGAGGCGGCGTACCGGAGAATCCTCTCCCGGACGGCCGCCGTCACGACCCCGGCCGGTGCCGGCGGCGACGCCCTGCAGCGGCTCCGTCGCGAGTACGGCGAGCTCGACGCGGCGCTGGACCGTCGGTACAGCCGTTCGCGCCGCCGGCACAGCGGCGCCACGCACTCGCGGACCACGGCGGACCGGGGCATCGACCGGATGAACAGCATCGACCGCACCGCCGGACGGGCGACGGAGGCGAGCACCGCATGACGACCGTGGTTCCCGGTACCGGGTTCACCGGCGACCATCGATCCGGGCTGCCCATCGCCCCGCTCGGCGCCCCGAGCACCAGAGGGCCCGTGAGAGAGGGCGGAGCCGGCCCCGCCGCGCCGCAGGTGTTCAACGGCGGCGAGCCGGTCATCACCGGCCCGGCCGGTGAGGTGGTGACCCTGGTCGAGGGCTCGACCTTCTGTCTGTCCGACGCGGCCGGTGACATCACCCCCGGTACCGCCCAGGGTCTCTTCGTCCGCGACGCCCGGGTGCTGTCGCGCTGGGAGCTGCGGCTCGACGGGCGTCGACCGCAGTCGCTGACCGTCCTGGCCCCCGACGCGTACGCGGCCCGCTTCGTGCTCCGGCGCCCGCCCCTGCCGGGGCTGGCCGACAGCACCCTCCTACTGGTCCGGGAACGGTTGGTCGGCGAGGGCCTCCGGGAGACGATCACGATACGCAACCTCGGCGTCGAGGCCACCACCTGTGTCCTGACGCTCTTCGCCGAGGCGGACTTCGCCGACCTCTTCGCCGTGAAGGAGGGACGCGAACCCGGCGGCGGCGCGGAGACGGTGGTGACCGGACACGAGATGCAGCTCGCCTCCCGCGGCGACGCCGGACGCCGGCTGCGGATCACCGCCTCGGCCGACCCGCTGGTCACCCCGGGCTGCCTGAGCTGGCGCATCGTCGTACCCGCCCGCGGGCAGTGGTCGACCGAGGTGGTGATGGAGCCGATGGCGGCCGGCCGGTGGATCGCCCCCGGCTTCCGCCCCGGTGAGCACCTGGACAGCAGCGAGGCGGCCCGCAAGCTGCGCGCCTGGCGTATGGCGAGCACCGGCATCCAGGTGACGAACCCGGCCCTGTCGTCGGTGCTCGAACGGACCGAGACCGACCTCGGCGCCCTGCAGATCCCGGACCCGCACACCGGGCGTCCCTTCGTGGCCGCCGGAGCGCCGTGGTTCATGACCCTGTTCGGCCGGGACAGCCTGCTCACCGCCTGGATGGTTCTCCCGCTCGACCTCACCCTGGCGGTGGGGACGCTGCAGACCCTGGCCGCCGGCCAGGGCCGGACGGTCAACCCGGTCACCGAGGAGGAGCCGGGCCGCATCCTGCACGAGCTGCGGCGTGGCCCGGACAGCGACCAGGCGCTGGGTGGCAGCCACTACTACGGCAGCGTGGACGCGACCCCGCTGTTCGTCATGCTCACCGCCGAGGCGTGGCGCTGGGGCGCCGACGAGGCGACCATCCGGCAGTTGCTGCCGGCGGTCGACGCGGCGATGGACTGGCTGGACCGGTACGGCGACCGGGACGGCGACGGGTTCGTCGAGTACCAGCGCGCCACCGACCGCGGGTTGGCCAACCAGGGCTGGAAGGACAGCTTCGACGCGATCAGCTTCGCCGACGGCACGCCGGCCCGCACCCCGCTGGCGCTGTGCGAGGTGCAGGCATACGCGTACGCCGCCTGGCTGGCCCGCGCCGAACTGGCCGAGGCGTTCCACGACCCGCAGCGTGCGCAGCGGTGCCGCGAGCGGGCGGCGCGACTGCGCGAGGCCTTCGCCGAGCGCTTCTGGCTTCCCGACCAGGGCTGGTACGCGCTGGCGCTGGACGGCGCGAAACGCCCGGTCGACTCGTTGACCAGCAACACCGCCCACGCGCTCTGGACCGGCATCGCGCTCGACGAACACGCCGCGGTCCTGATCGAACGGCTCGCGGACCCGAGCATGGACAGCGGCTACGGCCTGCGGACCCTCTCGGCCGAGATGGCGGCGTTCAACCCGATGAGCTACCACAACGGTTCGGTCTGGCCCCACGACACCGCGATCGCGGTGGCCGGGCTGCTGCGCTACTCGCACCTGCCCGGTGCGGTCGAGCTGGCACACCGGCTCGCGGCGGGACTGATCGACGCCGCCGCCGCCTTCGGCGGCCGGCTGCCCGAGCTGTACTGCGGGTTCGGCCGCGACGAGTTCGCCCCGCCGGTGCCGTACCCGACGTCCTGTTCGCCCCAGGCGTGGGCGGCCGCGGCGCCGCTGCTGCTGGTGCGGGCCGCGCTGGGCCTCGATCCGCACGTGCCCCGCCGTACCGTGCGGCTGACCCCGCACCTGCCCCGGCACTGGGGTCGGCTCACCCTGTCGGACCTGCGGCTGGGCCCTGCCACGCTGCGGATCTCCGCCGAGGGTGGGCGGGCCGAGGTGACCGGACTGCCGGCCGGGTGGACGGTCGACGGGCCGGTGTCGGACGGGGCCGCCGGGGCGGGACCGGACACCCCGCCGGTGACGGCGGACCACACCGTCGGCGACGCGCCGACCTCCGCGTCACCGGTGCCGAGCGCGCGGGACGCGGCCAACGGGGCCGAGCCCGGCGGGCGGGAGACGGTCGCCGACCGCGGTCGGTAGCCGCGGGTCCGGGACGGGGCAGCCACCGGTCGCCCGGGGGTCGCCCCGTCCCGGCGGAACTCGGGGGCGGAGCCCGACGTCGCCTGCCTATTCTTGGCGGCGACATGCAGACGCCACCGCCCGCCCCAGCCGTGCCCACCGCCGACCTCGCCGACCTGCGGGCCCGGCTGCCGGAGCTGATGTTGTGTGACCAGCGCCGGATCCGGCGTCGGATCGACGGCCTGGCCCGGCTCCGTGACCAGCGGCGCCGGGAGTCGATCCTCGCCGAGATCGCCGCCGAGGTCGCCCGTGCCGAGGAGCGGCTGGCCCGCCGCCGGGCGGCGGTTCCGGTCATCAGCTATCCGGCCGACCTGCCGGTCAGCGAGCGGAAGGACGACATCCTCGCCGCGATCCGGGACCACCAGGTGGTGATCGTGGCCGGCGAGACCGGCTCGGGGAAGACCACCCAGCTTCCCAAGATCTGCCTGGAACTGGGCCGGGGGATCCGGGGCATGATCGGCCACACCCAGCCGCGACGGATCGCGGCACGGACGGTGGCGAACCGGATCGCCGAGGAACTCGGCACCGAGCTCGGCGGCGTGGTGGGCTACAAGGTCCGCTTCACCGACCAGGTCGGCGACGGGACGCTGGTCAAACTGATGACCGACGGCATCCTGCTGGCGGAACTCCAGCAGGACCGGATGCTCCGCCAGTACGACACCCTGATCATCGACGAGGCCCACGAGCGCAGCCTCAACATCGACTTCATCCTGGGGTACCTGAAACAGCTCCTGCCCCGCCGTCCCGACCTGAAGGTGGTCATCACCTCGGCGACCATCGACCCGGAGCGCTTCGCACGACACTTCGCGTCGCCCCCGGCGTCCGGCGGCGAACCCCGGCCGGCGCCCGTGTTGGAGGTCTCGGGCCGAACCTACCCGGTGGAGGTCCGGTACCGGCCGCTGGTCGAGGCGGCGGCCGAGGAGGACGACCCCGACATCGTCCGGGACCAGATCCAGGCGATCAGCGACGCCGTGGAGGAGCTCGCCGCGGAGGGGCCCGGGGACATCCTGGTCTTCCTCAGCGGCGAGCGGGAGATCCGGGACACCGCCGACGCGCTCGGCAAGCTCGTCCGCAACCGGGCCACGCTGCGGGACACCGAGATCCTGCCGCTCTACGCCCGACTCTCCGCCGCCGAGCAGCACCGGGTGTTCCAGCCGCACCGCGGCCGCCGGATCGTGCTGGCCACCAACGTCGCGGAGACCTCGCTCACCGTTCCCGGCATCACCTACGTCGTCGACCCCGGCACCGCCCGGATCTCGCGCTACAGCCACCGTCTGAAGGTGCAGCGGCTGCCGATCGAGCCGATCTCGCAGGCCTCGGCCAACCAGCGGAAGGGGCGGTGCGGGCGTACCGCGCCCGGGATCTGCATCCGCCTGTACGACGAGCAGGACTTCCTGGCCCGTCCCGCGTTCACCGACCCGGAGATCCTGCGGACCAACCTGGCCTCGGTCATCCTGCAGATGACCGCGATCGGGCTGGGCGACGTCGCCGCCTTCCCGTTCATCGACCCGCCCGACCGGCGCAACATCGCCGACGGGATCAACCTGCTCCACGAGCTGGGCGCGTTGGAGACGACCGGCGACGGCACCCACCGGCTGACCCCGCTGGGGCGCCGGCTGGCCCAGCTCCCGGTCGACCCACGGCTGGCCCGGATGGTGCTGGAGGGGGAACGCAACGGCTGCGCCGACGAGGTGGCGGTGATCGCCGCCGCGCTCTCCATCCAGGACCCCCGGGAGCGTCCCGCGGACAGGCAGGCCCAGGCCGACCAGGCACACGCCCGGTTCACCGACAAGGAGTCCGACTTCGCGACCCTGCTCAACCTCTGGCGGTACCTCCAGGAGCAGCAGCAGACGCTGTCGTCCAGCGCGTTCCGCCGGATGTGCAAGACCGAGTACCTCAACTACCTGCGGGTCCGCGAGTGGCAGGACATCTACAGCCAGCTGAAGCAGGTTCTGCGGACGACCTCCGGCGAGGCCACCGGAGGGGCCGGCACGCGGGCGGGCGGCGGACGCGGGCAGCGGACGGACCGGCACGAGGCCGGCGGCGCG
>Ga0207867_1001025_pt1 | contig 23678 bp, 16 predicted proteins | sample HigsolmetaAR206D_FD_184838 | JGI IMG/M metagenome (GOLD analysis project Ga0207867, IMG submission 184838) | Ionic liquid and high solid enriched microbial communities from the Joint BioEnergy Institute, USA - AR20-6-D (SPAdes) (version 2) ...
CGCGAGCAGGACATCAAGCCATTGATTCTTAAGCTGTTAAAGACAACTTCGATCAACGAAATCAGGCCAATTCTGGTCCGGAAAGGCTAGGAATTACCAAAAATTTTCGGCCTCCCCGCTCCTTTTGCGCCGGATCAATTCGTTGCGCTTACGCGCCGCCTACAACGCCCCCATCAGGTTTGTGGGAGCGAAAGACCATGACAATGAAACACGCCCTTTGCGCAGCGCTGCTCGGACTGGCGGCGGCCGCCCCGGCCCATGCCGAGGCGGGAGACTGGCTGGTGCGGGCCCGCGCCATCTGGGTCAGCCCGACCGAAAGCTCCTCCGGCATCGAGCCCGCCTTCCCCAACGACCGGGTCGGCGTTGGCGGCGACGTGATGCCCGAGCTGGACTTCACCTATTTCGTCACCAGGAACGTCGGCGTCGAGCTGATCCTCGGCACCACCAAGCATAACGTGACCGGGCGGCGCGGCCTCGCCGGCCTCGGCGAACTGGCGGACACCTGGGTGCTGCCGCCGACGCTGACGGCGCAATACCACTTCGTCCCGGACGGCAAGGTGCGCCCCTACGTCGGCGTGGGCGTGAACTACACCACCTTCTACAACGAGGACGCCAGCAAGTCGCTGAACGCGGCCATCGGCAAGACCCGCGTCTCGCTGAAGGACAGCTGGGGCCTGGCGCTTCAGGCGGGCGTGGACATCGACCTGACCCAGAAGGTGTTCTTCAACCTCGACGTCAAGTACATCGATATGGACACCACCGCCAAGCTGCGGACCGGAAACATGATCAACAAGGTGGATGTGAGCATCGACCCGATCGTCGCGGGCATTGGCCTTGGCATGCGCTTCTAGCGCCAGCGCCCGGCACCACCCGGATTTCCGTCTCGAGCCTCCGCGGCGCTGCTGCGGGGGCTCGAGTTCGTATTCGGCCTCTGCCCCGCGCGCTCCATGACTCCGCACGATGAACAGGACTCGGGCGTTCCACCAACCGGCTTGATAACCGACACAATTTTCTGCTGTTCTCGACCCATGTTCCCGGTGAGGTCATCGCTGCCATGAAATCCGCCGCAACGACACCCCGGACGGCCGACCGTCCCACCTTCGCCGAACTGTTCACGCCCAAGCTGGTGACGGTCCTGCGTGAAGGCTACAGGCTGGCGCACCTGCGCTCCGACGCCATCGCCGGACTGACCGTCGCCATCGTTGCCCTGCCGCTTTCCATGGCCATCGCCATCGCCTCCGGCGCAACCCCGGCGCAGGGGCTCTACACGGCGATCATCGGCGGCTTTCTGGTCTCGGCCCTCGGCGGCAGCCGCTTCCAGATCGGCGGGCCGGCCGGCGCCTTCATCGTGCTGGTGGCGGCAACCGTCGCCCAGCACGGCATGGAGGGGCTGCTGCTGGCGACCATCCTCTCGGGCATCATTTTGCTCGCCATCGGCTTCTTGCGGCTGGGCACCTACATCAAGTTCATCCCCTACCCCGTGACCGTGGGGTTCACGGCAGGCATTGCCGTCATCATCTTCTCCAGCCAGATCAAGGAGCTGCTGGGCCTCACCCTCGCCCGGCCCGAGCCCGGCCCCCTGCTCGAGAAGCTGCCCGTGCTGTGGGAGAGCCTGCCCACGGCCAACCCCGCCGCCCTCGCCCTCTCCGCCGGGACCATCGCCGTCATCGTCGGGCTGAAGCGCCTGCGCCCCACCTGGCCGGGCATGTTGATCGCGGTGGCCGCCGCCTCGGCAGCGGCAGCGCTCCTCGACCTTCCGGTCGCCACCATCGGCTCGGCCTATGGCGGCATCCCCGCAACCCTGCCGACGCCGCGCCTGCCGGACCTCTCCTTCGAGCGGGTGATGGCCGTGCTGCCCAACGCCGTCTCGTTCGCGCTGCTCGGGTCCATCGAGTCCCTGCTCTCGGCCGTGGTGGCCGACGGCATGACCGGCCGCCGCCACCGCTCCAACTGCGAACTGGTGGCGCAGGGCGTCGCCAACATCGGCTCGGGCCTGTTCGGCGGCATCTGCGTGACCGGCACCATCGCCCGCACCGCCACCAACGTGCGCGCCGGGGCGCACGGCCCGGTGGCCGGGATGCTCCATGCGGTGTTCCTGCTGCTGTTCATCCTGGTGGCGGCGCCGCTCGCCCGCTTCATCCCGCTGGCGAGCCTCGCCGGAGTGCTCGCCGTGGTGGCCTGGAACATGGCCGAGAAGCACGCCTTCGCCACGCTCCTGCGCGCCTCGCGCGGGGCGGCGGTGGTGCTCCTTGCCACCTTCCTGCTCACCATCTTCCGCGATCTCACCGAGGCCATCGTCGTGGGCTTTGCGCTGGGCTCGGTCATGTTCATCCACCGCATGTCGGAGGCAGCGGCCGTCGAGACCCGCACCCCCTTCGTGCCGGAGGACCGGGCCGACACCGCCGACGGCGAGCGCACGCCCTACGACGAAACTGCGGCGGCCAACCCGGACGTGGTGATCTACCGCATCTCGGGTGCCTTCTTCTTCGGCTCCGCCGCCAGCATCGGCTCGGTGCTGGACCGCATCTCGGGCCGCCACCGGGCGCTCATCATCGACCTCGCCGCCGTGCCGTTCCTCGATTCCACCGCCGCCCACACGCTGGAGAGCCTGGCGCGCAAGGCCGGGCAGCGCCACGTGCGGGTCTATGTGACCGGCGCGTCCCACGACATCCTCAAGGCGCTGTTCGCCCACGAGATCAAGCCGCCGCTGGTGCACATCGAGCGCACGCCCGAGGATGCCCTGCGCAAGCTGCGCCGCGCGGCATCGGGCGGCTGACCGCCGGACCGGTTGACAGATTGTTGCGCGGACTTCTAGGGGTAAGCCGATCAAGGTTTAAACCACGAGGCCGAGATGCAAAATAATTCCAAGTATCGCCCCGAGACGCTGGCCGTGCATGCCGGCTGGCGCGCCGACCCGGCAACGGGCGCTGTTGCGGTGCCGATCTACCAGACCACCTCCTACCAGTTCCGCGATACCGAACATGCCGCCAACCTGTTCGCGCTGAAGGAGCTGGGCAACATCTACACCCGTCTCGGCAACCCCACGGTGGATGTGCTGGAGCAGCGCGTCGCGGCGCTGGAGGGCGGCGTCGCCGCCGCGGCGACCGCCTCGGGACAGGCGGCCTCCACCTATGCGGTGCTGAACCTGGCCAAGGCGGGCGACAACATCGTCTCCTCCACCGATCTCTATGGCGGCACCTGGAACCTGTGGGCCAACACACTGAAGGATCTGGGCATCGAGGTGCGCTTCGCCGACCCGTCCGACCCGGAGAACTTCCGCCGCCTGACCGATGACCGCACCCGCGCCTACTATGCGGAGTCGCTCCCGAACCCCAAGCTGAACGTGTTCCCGATTGCGGAAGTGGCCGCCATCGGCCGCGAATACGGCATTCCGCTGATCGTGGACAACACCGCCGCCCCGGTGCTGCTGCGCCCGCTGGAGCACGGCGCGGCGATCGTGGTCTACTCCGCCACCAAGTTCATCGGTGGCCACGGCACCTCCATCGGCGGCCTGATCGTGGACGGCGGCAACTTTGACTGGGCGGCCCACAAGGAGCGCCAGCCCATGCTCAACACGCCCGACCCCAGCTACCACGGCGCCATCTGGACCGAGGCCACCAGGGAAATGGGGCCGGTCGCCTACATCATCCGCGTCCGCACCAACCTGCTGCGCGACATCGGCGCGGCCCTCTCGCCCTTCAACGCCTTCCAGCTGATCCAGGGCGTCGAGACCCTGCCGCTGCGGATGAAGCAGCACTGCGAGAACGCAGCCGCCGTCGCCGCCTGGCTGGCGAAACACCCCAAGGTGACCAAGGTCATCCACCCGTCCCTCCAGACCGGCCAGGCTCGCGAACGCGCCGACAAATACCTGAAGGGCAGCTACGGCAGCCTGCTCGGCTTCGAGCTGGAAGGCGGACTGGAAGCAGGCCGCCGCTTCATCGACGCGCTCAAGCTGTTCTACCACGTGGCCAACATCGGCGACGCCCGCAGCCTCGCCATCCACCCGGCCTCGACCACCCACTCCCAGCGGAGCGCCGGAACCACGTCCCGAAAAACGAATGGGGGTGCAGGGGGTCCGCGACCCCCTGCGTTTTTTTAAAATCCAGTCAAATACTCAACCCCGCCCTCACAGCGCCTGATAGGTGAAGTTGGCGAAGCGGGCCTCGCCCGTACCGGCGGCGTAAAGCGCCGGGCGCAGGCTGAGAAAATCCCCGGCGACGTTGTGGTGGTAGCCGGAGACTTCCATCTGCACGCCGAATTTCCGCCACGTGGCGCCGCCGTCGTGGCTGGTGTGGATGGTGAGGATGTTGCGGTCGTTGGTGAGGCGCAGGCGGCAGATGCGGCCCATCCCTTGGGGCTTGGCGGCTTTGCGCCCGAGCCCCGCGCGGTGCATCACGAAATTGCCGGCCGCCAGCCCCAGCCCGGCGTAGAGGCGGCGGTTGTAGAACAGCAGCAGCCCCGCCTCCGCCCCTTCGTCGATCGCCACGTCGCACTCGATGCGGTAGGCGAGATCCCCCGCGATGCAGGTGAGGGGCGCGCTGTCGGCGGGGCTGGTGCCCAGGGCTTTCAGGTGCAGCACGCCGCCCGCGCGGCGCACCCGTGCGGCTTCGCCGGGCGCGGGATCATGGAACGCCCACTGGAGGCCGAGGCGGTCGGTGGAAAAATCGTCGCTCAGCGCCAGGCCGTGGGGCTGCTCGCCAAGGTCAACCGGCTTGGTGATGGGCGCGGAGAGGTCGCCGCCCAGCGGCCGGAACCAGCCGTCCGGCGTCCACTCGATCGGCTCCAGCAGGGTCTGGCGGCCGAGCGTCCAGAAGCCGTTCTCGTAGCCGTGGTAGACCATCCACCACCGGCCGTCCGGCCCTTCGAACGGGGTGGCGTGGCCCCGCGACCACCATTTCTCGGAGACCGACCAGGTTCTGACGATGGGATTGCCGGGATCATGCTCCCACGGCCCGTCGAGGGAGCGGGCGCGGGCAACGATCACCATATGCCCGGTGGGCGGGCCCGCCGTGCCGCCAACGGCGGTGATCATGTAGAACCACTTGCCGCGGCGCACGATCTTGGGCCCCTCCGGCGAGAAGGACTCCACCACCCAGTCCTCCGGGTAGCGCCAGGGGTCATAGACATGCTCCACTGCCCCGGCGCGGGCGAGGCCGTCCGGCGTCAGCCGCACCCGGTCGCCGCCGCTGAGAAAGAGGTAGCGCGTGCCGTCTTCCGCCACCGCGTGGCCGGGGTCGATGTGGTCCGGCAGATCGAGGTCGATGGGCGCGCTCCACGGCCCTTCGATGGACGGGGCGTGGAGGACGTAAATCGACCGGCGGCCCGGGCGGCGCGCGTGAAAATACAGGAAGTAGCGCCCGCCGTGCCGGGTGAGTTCGGGCGCCCACACCGAGCCGACGGGCGTGTGCAGCGCCGCCGTCACCGGCCGCCAGTTCACCAGATCGCGCGAGTGCCAGAGAAGCAGTCCCGGGTAGGCGTCGAAGCTGCTGTGGGTCATGTAGAAGTCGTCGCCATCGCGCAGGAGGGTGGGGTCCGGCCGGTCGCCCGCCAGAATGGGGTTGAGGTAGGTGCCGTCGCCCAGGTCCGCGCGGCGCTGGCCGTCGAGGCCGGGCCGCCAGCGCAGGTCCGCCCGGTTTGCGCAGGCGCTGCTGGCGCGGGCGCAATCGGCCCGCGCGGGCGGCGGCAGGGCGGCGGACGCGGTGCCCGCGGCAAGGGCGGCGATGAACCGGCGGCGGCTGACATCGATCATGACCGGGCTCCCTCTGTTTTTTTCGGCGGCCTTTTTCCGGGCGGCTTTTTTTTGCTTGGGACGCAGGGGCAAAAAAAATGGGCGGGCAACCGTGTGATTGCCCGCCCGAGGGACTGTGAGACGCAGTTACATCTTGTACCGGGCGCCGAAAATGATCGTGCGGCCGAAGTGGTTGTACTCGTAGTTGCGGTCCGCGAAGATATCGACAAACCGGTCGCGGTAATCGTCGGTGAGGTTGATGCCCTCCAGCGACAGCTCGAGGTTTTCGGTGACCTTGTAGCGCATGGAGGCGTCCACGTTCACCGAGCTGTTGTAGCCCTCGAAGATGTTGCCGGTGGCGCTGTTGCCGTCGATGAAGCCGCTGCGGTAGCTGACCGACGCGCGGGCGCTGAACCGGCTGTCCTCGTAGTAGAGGGTGGCGTTGTAGGCCCGCTTGGAGAGGTTGTTCAGCCGCTCCTTGTAGATGATCGGCTTGTCCTCCGTGCCGAAGTTGTACTTCACGTCGGAGTCGACGAAGGTGGCGTTGACGATGCCGCCGAAGTTGGACCAGAAGCCCGGCAGGAAGCGGAACGGCCCCTGCAGCGAGATTTCCATGCCCTTCAGCTTGCCACCCTTGCCGTTGCCGATGCTGCGGATTTCCCACTCCCGGCCTTCGGGATTGCTGGCCGCCGGCGAGCTCGGCAGGATGACCGAGAGCGGCAGGCCGGTGGAGGCGAAGGTGCCGGTGGTGATGGTGTTGATCGGGAAGCTGGCGATGTCCTTGGCGAACAGGGCCACGGAGAAGATCGACTGCGGCGCGAAATACCACTCGAACGCCAGGTCGTAGGCCGTGGCCTTGAACGGCTCCAGATTCGGGTTGCCGAAGTTGATGCGGTAGTTGAAGCCGTCCACCGAGCCGCCCGGCGTCAGGTTGCCGAGGCTCGGGCGCGTCATCACCTTGGCGACCGCGCCGCGGATGATGATGTCATCCGTCGGGAACAGCGCCAGGTTGGCCGAAGGCAGCCAGTTGTTGTAGTCGCGCTTGGCGGTCAGCGCGACGCCGCTGGTCAGGCCCACCGACTTCTGGTCGGTGTGCATGTAGCGCAGGCCGAAATTGGCGGCATAGCCCATGCCGAAAATCTCGCTGCGGATGTTGGCCTGGAGGTAACCGCCGGTTGCCTCCTCCACCACCGAGCGGGTGTTGCCCGCATCCAGCGTCAGCTCGCGGTCGTAGAGGCCGGTGTAGGCGGCCGCCGCGTCGATATTGGGCACCAGCCAGTCGGTGGTGGTGCCGGCGGGCTGACCGGCCTTGCGCAGGTGGAACAGGTTGGCCAGCGAGCTGTTGACCGGCAGGCCGTAGACGGCGCCCGGCCCGGTGACGTTGGACGGCGTGCAGGTAACCTCGCCCAGCACCGCGTCCGGCCGCGCCACGTTGCTGGTGGGGCACACCACCGCGTCGCGGGTGTAGGCCTCGCTCGCGAAGCTGAAGCGGCGGTAGACCGCGCCCGCTTCCAGCTGGATGGCGTCGGTCACGTCCCACTCGGTCTTGAGCGAGAGGGTGCGGAACTTGTTGACCACGCTCGACGGGCGGTCACGAATTTCCGCGAGCTGGAAGTTGGCCGGATCGGTGACGCTGGTGCCGAAGGTCAGCACCGGGTGGCGCGAGTCCGTGTAGTCGTAGCTGTAGCCCATCGCGTCGCGATCATCGAAGATCATCGTGGTCTCGCGCGAGATGCTGGCGTCGGACTTGGAGAAGCCGCCCAGAAGCTCGACCCGGAACACGTCCGAGAACTCGTGCTTCAGGTTGGCGCTCAGCTGGTAGAACTCGGTCTTGGAGTCGCGCTCGTAGCTTTCCGTGCGGACCCAGGCGTTGTCGAAGGTGCCCTTGATGAGGTTGTTCTTGTCGTCGATCACGTAATCGACGACATCCATGCCCTTCTCGTTGCTGCGGAACAGCACCTCGCCCCAGGACTCCGAGCGGGTTTCCTTGAAGTTGGAATAGAGGCCGTCGATCGACAGCACGGTGCTGTCGGTGGGCGCCCACTGAATGCTGCCGGTGAGGCCGAGGCGCTTGCGGTCGTGCCCCACCTCGCCATAGCGCGGAATGCGCGGGTGGAAGGCGTTGGCCACTTCCTTGCACGCGGCGGATTCGCCCGCGCCGCCGCAGGGCTGCCCGCGCACCGAGCGGAACGGCGCCTGCGCCCAGCGCACCGTGTTGTTGCCCAGCTCATCCGTGTTGGACGCCTGGTAGGCCGCCGAGAACGACACGCCGAACGTGCCCTCGTCGTTCTTCCAGGAAACGAGGCCCGCGAGGCGCGGCCCCAGGTCCTTGCTGAGCGTGTTGTACTGCCCCTGCACCGAGGCGACGGCGGTAAGGCCGGTCTTGCCCGCGAGCGGGTTGCCGGTGTTCAGGTCCACCACCGCGCCGAGCGAGCCTTCGTCCAGCGAGGCTTCCGCCGTCTTGTGCACGACGATGGAGTTGAACAGCTCGGAGGCGAACACGTTGAAGTCGAACGCGCGGTCGCGGTTGGGGCTGGCGCCGTCGGTGGAGGTGGTGATGGTCTCCATGCCGTTGACGCGCACGCGCGTGAACTGGGAGCCAAGGCCGCGCACCGTGATGGAGCGGCCCTCGCCGCCGTCGCGCAGGATCGAGATGCCCGGAATGCGTTGCAGCGATTCCGCCAGGTTCTGATCCGGGAACTTGGCGATGTCTTCCGCGACGATCACATCGACGGAGGAGACCGCGTTGCGCTTCGCATCCAGCGCCACTTCCAGCGACTGGCGGAAGCCGGTGACGACGATTTCATCAAGCGGAATTTCCCCGGCCGCGCCGGCCGTGGTCGCCGTCTCTTCCGAGGCCGCGAAACCGTCCCCGGTGGTGGCGGCCGTCTGGGCGAACGTCGGCGTTGCCGTCAACAGCGCCAGGGCCAGCGCCCTGGTCGAGATGCCGCACGGCGATGGGCGGCCGGCAACACCGACCTTCCTGTATTTGATCATTTCATCCTCCCCTCACGGCCCTGCACGTGTTCCCGGGCCGCAGACACACTTCCCCGGCTTTTCTGATGATACCGGTGGACAGAACGCGACGCTAAAACCGGTGCCTGTGCAGCACCACGCACAAAAAAGCAGGGAAAGGAGCCAGGTCTCAGGCCGCGGTCGCGCGGCACGGCGATGGGTCCCCCTCCCGGCGCAGGCCTGTTCTCGTTCTGGTGCCCGCCCCCACCGGCTCTGGTTCTTCGGCAAGTAACCGGTGTCATTTATTAGAATTACAAGATTATACGGAACTGTCAATGCGCGCCGTGCGGCCTGCCGCTGCGGCCGGCAAGCCCCTGTCAGGTGCCTGGCTGCACGTAGGGCACCTTGGCAAACAGGCGGCGTTCCGCAGCGCGCGGGTCGTTTTCGACGCGCGGGTTGGCGTCGAAAATCAGGGTGGCCCGCTCAGGCAGGCGATAAGGGGGCCACATCCCCCCCGTCGCGCCGTTGGGGTCACCGTGGCGGGCGAAGTCGACAAACGCCCGCTGCATGGCGGCGCTGACAGCCCGCGCCTCCGGCCCGGTGCCGGTGCGCGAGTCCCTTGCCTCCAGCGTGCCGAAGACGAGGCCGATGTCGAGGCTGTGGAATGCGCCCCAGCGGCCGCCGTCCACCGGCGAGCGGTAGTTGAGCTGGTAGACCCAGGTGGGCGCGGGCACCGCGTCCCGCATCTCCGCCTCGATCACCTGCCCGCGCCAGGAGCGCCCCGCCGTGGTGGCGGCGAAGTAGATGTCGCTCGGCCCGTAGGCGGGGAACAGGCGGCGGTATTCGGCGATCACATGCTCGGGCAGGATGTCCACCACCAGCCCCTTGGCCAGCGCCTCGGGCAGCTGCTCCCAGGTGAGGGAGAAGCGCGGGTCGTCCGGCCCGCGCACGAAGGCGCGGGTTTCGTCCAGCGTGTTGCCGAGGATCATGGGGATGTGGGCGGAGAGCGGGTTGGCATCCGGCCAGAAGGGGTGGCGCGTCAGCCAGGTCTCGTCGAGCACCGGGCCGAAGTAGACCAGCCCGTCCAGCACCGGGTCGGCCGCCGAGAGGCCCTCGACCAGCGCCTCCGCCGGCAGCTCCAGCAGCCGCTCGGGCGCGGTCTCCGGCACCTTCAGCGCCGCCAGCCAGGCGCGCGCCCGGGCCGTGGCGTGGAGCGGGCCGGATGCGGTCACCTGCTGGCCGCTCATGGTGGCGGCGCGGTGGAACAGGCCCTGTGCCGCCGGCATTCCCATGAGCGTTGCGATCTTGGCCCCGCCGCCCGACTGGCCGAACAGCATCACCCGGTCCGGGTCGCCGCCGAAGGCGGCGATGTTGTCCCGCACCCACCGGAGCGCGAGCACGATGTCAAGCATTCCGGCGTTGCCCGAGTCGGGGAAGCGGGGCGAGAGGCGGGCGAGGTAGGCATAACCGAAGGCGTTCAGCCGGTGGTTGACCGTCACCACCACCACGTCGCCGCTGGCGGCGAGCCGCGCGCCGTCGGTGAGCGGATGGGCGCCCGAGCCCGAGGCGTAGGCGCCGCCGTGGAGGTAGACCATCACCGGGCGGCGCGCCCCGTCCAGACCCGGCGTCCAGACGTTGAGGAACAGGCAGTCCTCGCTGGTGGGCTCGTCGATGCGGGTCTGCGGGCAGGCGGGGCCGAAGGCCAGCGCGTCGCGCACGTCCATCCACGGCGCGGGCGGGCGCGGTGCCTGGAAGCGGGCGGGGCGCGTGTCCGCCCCGTAGCGGATGCCCTTGAACACGCAAAGGCCGTCCTGCCGCAGGCCGCGCACCCGGCCATGGCGCGTCGCGGCCACGGGATCGCCGCCCGCGCGGGCGAGCGCCGGTGCGGCGGCAAGCGAAAGCCCCGCGCCCAGCACGGCGCGGCGGGTCAGGTACAGGTCTGCCATGTCCTCTCCCCCTCCCCCGGTCTTGCGATGGATGACCTTCCGATGGCTGGCCCGTCAGCGGCGCACGTCGAACGCGCCGCCCTCCAGAAACCCTTCCATGTCCCCCGCGCTCACCAGCGCCAGATCCCCCGGCACGCCGTGCTTCAGCGCGGCGGCGGCGAGGCCGAGGCGCACCACGTCCCGCTCGGGGCGGCCGGTGAGCAGCCCGTGCAGGATGCCCGCCGCGAAGGCGTCCCCGCCGCCGATGCGGTCAACGATGGGGGCCACGTGCACCGGGTCGGCGATGTGGCTGGCGTCGCGCGTGAACAGGCGGGCGGAGAGAATGTGGTGATCGACCGTCACCTGCTCGCGGGTGGTGCTGGCGATCCAGCGCGCCTGCGGGAAGGCCGCGAAGGCGGCGTCCGCTGCCGCGCGCGGCGAGTCCGGGCCCTCGAAGGTCCGGCCGAGCACCAGGCCGAAGTCGCGCCGCCCGCCGAAGATCACGTCCGCGTGGGAGAGCAGCGCACCGATGATGGCGGGCGCGTCGCCACCCCATTCGGCCCACAGCTTGGCGCGGTAGTTGCAGTCGAAGGAGACGGCAATGCCCTTCGCCCTGGCCGCCTGCACCGCCCGCAGGGCGGCCTTCGCGCCGTTCTCGCCCAGCGCCGCGTTGATGCCCGAGAGATGGAGCAGCGTCGCACCCGCCAGCGCCGTGTCCCAGTCCACCGCCTCCGGCTCGGCGAGGGCGAAGGTGGAGCCCGCCCGGTCGTAGAGCACGTCGGACGGGCGGTGGATCGCGCCGGTCGTCAGGAAATAGAGCCCCATGCGCCCCGGCCGAAGCACGGCGTGGTCGGTGGAGACGCCGTAGCGGCGCAGCTCGCCGAGCGCGGCGTGGCCGAGCGTGTTGTCCGCCGCCACCGTCGCCATGGCGACGCGGTGGCCGAGCCGGGCCAGCCCCACCGCCACATTGGCCTCCGCCCCGCCGACGAACACGTCGAGGTGGGGGCGCTGGAGCAGCTGCTCGCGCCCCGGCGCGCCGAGGCGCAGCAGCACCTCGCCGAAGCAGACGACCGTGCCGCCCTGTTTCCCGAGAACGGCCGTCATCAGCGGGCGAGCCATCCGCCGTCCACCGCCAGGATATGGCCGTGGACGTAGTCCGATGCCCGGCTGGCGAGGAACACCGCCGCGCCGCCCAGATCCGCCGGCTGGCCCCAGCGCCCGGCCGGGATGCGCTCCAGGATGGCGCGGTTGCGGGTCTCGTCCGCCTGGAGGGCCGCCGTGTTGTTGGTGGCGAAGTAGCCCGGGGCGATGGCGTTGACGTTCACCCCGCGCCCGGCCCACTCGTTGGCGAGCAGCCGGGTGAGCCCGGCGACGCCCGACTTGGAGGCGGTGTAGCTGGGCACACGGATGCCGCCCTGGAAGCTGAGCATGGAGGCGATGTTGATGATCTTGCCCGCCCCCTGCGCCAGCATGTGGCGGCCCGCCGCCTGGCACAGGAAGAACACGGACTTCAGGTTGGTGTCGATGACCGCGTCCCAGTCCTCCTCGGTGAAGTCCACCGCGTCGGCGCGGCGGATGATGCCCGCGTTGTTGACGAGGATGTCCAGCCGGCCGAACGTCGCCAGCGTCTCCTCGACGATGGCGGAGACGGGCGCGATGGTGGAGAGATCAGCCTTGATGGCGTGGCAGCGGCGGCCGGCCGCCGCCACCAGCCCCTGCGTTTCGTCCATGGCGCTGCGGCCGACGGCGACGATGTCCGCCCCCGCCTGGGCCAGTGCCACGGCCAGCGCCTGGCCGAGCCCCGTGTTCGCGCCGGTGACGATCGCCGCCCGGCCGCTCAGGTCAAACGGATTGCCCATGGCTCCGGCCTCTTATTTCAGCTGGCAGATGTCGAGGACATTCATGTCCGTGTAGTCGAGGTTCTCGCCGCCCATCGCCCAGATGAAGGCGTAGGCGCGGGTGCCCGAGCCCATGTGAACCGACCACGGCGGGGAGATCACCGCCTCCTCGTTGCCGACGACGATGTGGCGCAGCGAGTCCGGCTCGCCCATGTAGTGGAACACCCGGTCGTCCGCCCCCAGGTCGAAGTAGAAGTAGATCTCCGAGCGGCGGTCATGCAGGTGCGGCGGCATGGTGTTCCACACCGAGCCCGGCCGCAGGATGGTGAGGCCCATCAGCAGCTGGGCGCTGTCGCACACGCCCGGAATCACCAGCTGGTAGATGGTGCGCTCGTTCGAACCTTCGAGGCTGCCGCGCTCCAGCGGGTTGGCCTCGGCGATGGAAATCTTCTTCAGCGCCTTGGCCACGTGAGCGGGCGTCGAGGCCAGGTAGTAGCGGGCGGCCTCGCCCTCGAACACCACCTCCTTGCACCCCATGGGGATGTAGAGGCAGTCGCGCGGCTCCATCTCGAAAGTCTGGCCGTCCACGGTGATGCGGCCCCGGCCCATGCCGACGTTGACCGCGCCCAGCTCGCGCCGCTCCAGGAACGGGTGGCCCTTGGCGGAGGCCGGCTCGGTCTGGTCCGGCAGGCGCACCGCCTTGCCCGCCGGAGCGACGCCGCCGATCACGAACCGCTCGTTGTGCGAATAGTTGAGGACGATCTCCCCCTCACGGAACAGGCCGGTGATGAGGTAGCGCTGGCGCAGCTCCTCGTTGGTGACGCTGTTCATCATGTCCGGGTGGGTGGCGTGGTAGACCTTCTGGAACATGCAAATCCTTCCCCTCAAGGCGCTGTTGCGGCCGGCATCGCCCGCCTGCCGCGCCCGTTTTCTGTGTGTCCGGTGCCCTGGCGCCCGTGTCGCCCCCGTCGGTGCGGCGCGCGCCATCGCGTGTCCTGCCCATTGGTAACCGGTGTCAAAAGCGGATGCAAGCCCCGGGGTCGGGGGTGCCCGCCCGCAGCGCCGGCCGGCGGGATCAGCCGCGCGCCGGGCCGGTCGAGCCCCGGATGACGAGGCGCGGTTCGATGGGCTTGGCCGGGCGCTGCACCGTGCCGTCGCGGGCCTGCGCCAGCAGCAGCTGGGCGGCGGTGCGGCCCATGTCGCGGATCGGCCAGCGCACGGTGGTCAGCGGCGGCCACATGCGGGCGGCGAGCGGCGTATCGTCGAAGCCGATGACCGAAAGCTCGTCCGGGATGTGGATGCCGCGCTGGTTGGCCACGTGGTAGACACCCGCCGCCATTTCGTCGTTGGAGGCGAAGATCGCCGTCGGCCGGGGCTCCAGCTCCAGCAGATATTCGGCGCAGGCAACGCCCGATTCGAAATTGTAGCCGCCTTCCACCACATAGTCGGACGGCGGCTCCAGCCCCGCCTTGCGGAGCACGTCGCGAAAGCCGCTCCAGCGCTCGGCGGCGGAGCGGTATCCGTTGGGGCCGGTGATGACGCCGATGCGGCGGTGGCCAAGGGAGATGAGGTGCTGGGCCGCTTCGCCCGTGCCGATCTGGTCGTTGGAGGCGATCATGTGCTCCGGCTCGTCGAGCGCGGCGGAGGCGACGCGCACATAGGCGCAGCCCAGACCCTTCAGCAGCTCCACCAGCGCATCGTTCTCCGAGACCGGCGGCAGCAGCACCACGCCGAACAGGCGCTGGCGCTCGACAAAGGCGCGCACGTCCGCGAACAGCGAGGGGCTGCCCCGGTCGCACGGATAGACCACCAGCTCGAAGCCGCTGCCGCGCAGGCCATCGAGAATGCCGTACTGGGAGTTGACGATGAACTGGGCGTTGGGATTGTCGTAGATCAGCCCGATGAGGAACGAGCGGCGGAAGGCAAGGCCGCGGGCCTGCGGGTCCGGCGTGAAGCCCAGTTCGTTGATGACCGCGTTCACCCGGTCCCGGGTTTCCGGGCGCACCAGCGGCGACTGGTTGATGACCCGCGAGACCGTCTTTTTCGACACCTTGGCGATCCGGGCGATGTCATTGATGGTCACCCGCCGCCGAAGAAGGTCGCGCTCCTGTTCCGCCCCCCTGGCCTGTTCCGCACCCTTGATCTGCTCGACGTCCTTCACGTTCCCTGAACTCACCGCCCATCCCCATCTCAACGCCGTGAACCAGCGCCCTATCCTCGCACCCCACCATTGCGAACCCTTTTGGATAGCGCAAGCGCAGTCGTGCGCCCTGATTTGATGACACCGGTTGCACCCGGTGTCCACCATTGGTTGTGACAGCCCCCAGCCGCCGGTGCCGGGGCCCAGAACAGCGAAACGCCGCCCTGTCTGGCTCTTGACACCGGTATCATTGCGTTGCTTGATGCGTAACATCCATTTCAAACCCTTCACGTTGAACCCATAATCACTCAACCCACAGGTGCCCGGATGTCTGTTGATCCCGCCGCAGTTGCCGCTGTCCTCACCCGCGCGCCGGTTATCCCGGTGCTGGCGATCGAGGAGGTCCGCCACGCCGTCCCGCTGGCCGAGGCGCTGGTGGCAGGCGGCCTGCCGGTCATCGAGGTGACGCTGCGCACGCCCGCCGCGCTGGAGGCCATCCGCGCCATGGCGCAGGTGGAGGGCGCGATCGTCGGGGCCGGCACGGTGCTGGACCCGGACGGCCTCGCCCGCGCGGTTGACGCGGGCGCGCGGTTCATCGTCAGCCCCGGCCTCACCGACCGGCTGGCGCAGGCGGCGAACCGGGCGGGCGTGCCGTTCCTGCCGGGCGTCGCCACCGCGGGCGAGATCATGCGCGCGCTCGACCACGGCCTCACCCATCTGAAATTCTTCCCGGCCGAGACCAGCGGCGGCGCGGCGGCGGTGAAGGCGTTCGCCGGTCCGTTCGGGGCGGTGCGCTTCTGCCCGACCGGCGGCATCACCCCGGAGACGGCGCCCGGCTATCTCGCCCTGCCGAACGTGCTGTGCGTTGGGGGCACGTGGATCGCGCCCCGGGACGCGCTCGCCCGGCAGGACTGGGCCGCCATCCGCCGTCTGGCTGCCGGGGCCGCCGCGCTGCGCCCGGCCGCCGGCTAGCCTGCCGGACCGGACAGGGAGCAGCCGCCAAGGGAAGGGAAAGGAGCCCGCCATGAACCCGTCCGCCGCCCGCGAGGATGTGCGTTATCTTGGCCGCCTGCTGGGTGACGCCATCCGCCTGTTCGACGGCCAGGCGCTGTTCGAGCAGATCGAGTCCATCCGCCGCGCCTCGGTCGAGGCCCACCGCAACCCCGGCTCGGAGCGGGACGCGGCCCTTGCCGCCCGCCTCAACGCGCTGAGCCTTGAGGACATGCTCGCCTTCGTGCGCGGCTTCCTGTGCTTCTCCCTCCTCTCCAACCTGGCGGAGGACCGGCAGGCCCGCCGCGCCGCCGCGCAATCGGAGGACAGCGCGGAGGACGCCTCCGGGCGGCCGGATACCCTCGCCCGGGCCATCCGCACGCTGGAGGCGAAGGGCATCGACCGCGCCGCCATCCGCGCGACGCTGGAGGGCGCGCTCATCGCCCCCGTGCTCACCGCCCACCCCACCGAAGTGCGGCGCAAGAGCGTCATCGACCGCGAGGCCGCCATTTCCCGCCTGCTGGCCGCGCTGGACCGGGAGACCGACCCGGCCGCCCGCGCCGAGCTGGAGGCGGACCTGTTCCGCGAGATCGTGGTGCTGTGGAAGACGCGGCCGCTGCGCGCCGTCGGCATCACCGTGGCGGACGAGATCGAGAACGCCCTGTCCTATTTCCGCCTCACCTTCCTCGAGGTGCTGCCGCGCCTCAACCTGCGCTGGCAGGCGCTGCTGGGCGCGAACCTGCCCGCCTTCGTGCGGGTGGGCAGCTGGATCGGCGGCGACCGGGACGGCAACCCCAACGTCACCGCCGAGACGCTGGCGCTGGCGCTGCGCCAGCAGGCCCGCGTCGCCCTTGGCCATTATCTGGAGGAGCTGCACGCGCTGGGCGGGGCCCTCTCCCTCTCCGACACGCTGATCGCGGCCACGCCCGATCTGGAGCGGCTGGCGGCGCGCAGCGGCGACACCTCCCCCCACCGGGCGGACGAGCCCTATCGCCGCGCGGTCTCCGGCATCTATGCCCGGCTCGCCGCCAGCTTCGAGGCGCTGACAGGCGAGGCCCCGCCCCGCCGCGCCCATGTGGCGGCAGCGCCCTACGCCAGCGCCGGGGAGCTGCTGGCCGATCTTCAGGTGGTGCGCGCCTCCCTCGCCTCGGGCCGGGCGCCGTTGCCCAACCGGCGGCTGGAGGCGCTCATTGCCGCCGTCGAGACCTTCGGCTTTCATCTGGCGACGCTCGACCTGCGCCAGAATGCGGACGTGCACAACCGGGTGGTGGCGGACCTCCTGCGCGCGGCGGGCGTCGAGGCGGACTATCTGGCGCTGGACGAGGACGCGCGCATCGCCCTCCTGCGCCGGGAGCTGGGCCACAACCGCCTGCTCTACAACCCGCACCTTGCCTATGCGGACGAGACCGGGCGGGAGATGGACATCCTGCGGACTCTGGCCGACGCCCATGCCCGCTTCGGGCGGGCGTGCGTCCGCAACTACATCGTCTCCAAGACCAGCGGCGTCTCCAACCTGCTGGAAGTCTATGTGCTGCTGAAGGAGGTGGGTCTCTACCGGCCCGGCCCGCCGCCGCGTTGCCCGGTGATGGCCGTGCCCCTGTTCGAGACCATCGACGATCTGGAGCGGGCCCCCGCCGTCATGGACCGCTTCCTCGGCCTGCCGGAAATGGCAGCGCTCGCCCGCGCGGGCGACGGCATGCAGGAGGTGATGCTCGGCTATTCCGACAGCAACAAGGACGGCGGCTACCTCACCTCCACCTGGTCGCTGCACGAGGCCGCCTGCGCGCTGGTGGACGTGTTCGCCCGCCATGGCGTGCGGATGCAGCTGTTCCACGGCCGGGGCGGTGCGGTCGGCCGGGGCGGCGGCTCCGCCTTCGCCGCCATCCGCGCCCAGCCGGCCGGCACGGTCGGCGGGCGCATCCGCATCACCGAACAGGGCGAAGTCATTGCCGCCAAATACGGCAACCCGGCCGTGGGCGCGGCCAGCCTCGAGACCATGGCCGCCGCCACCCTGCTGGCGACGCTCGACCCGCCCGCGCTCAACGGCGATCTCCGGCGCTTCCGCCCCGCGCTCGCCCGCCTCAGCGAGACCGCCTTCCGCGCCTATCGCGCGCTGGTCTACGAGACGCCCGGCTTCACCCAATTCTTCCGCGCGGCAACGCCCATTGCGGAAATCGCCGACCTCAAGATCGGCTCGCGTCCGGCCAGCCGCACCACCTCCGAGAAGATCGAGGACCTGCGGGCCATTCCGTGGGTGTTCTCGTGGGGGCAGGCGCGCATCATGCTGCCCGGCTGGTATGGCGTCGGCGCGGCGCTCGAGGCCTTCCCGGACCGGGGTCTGCTCGCCGCAATGCTGGCCGCGTGGCCGTTCCTTCAGGCCACCTTTTCCAATCTGGAGATGGTGCTGGCCAAGTCCGACATGGCCGTCGCCGCCGACTACGCCGCACTGGTGCCGGACGCCGATCACTCCGGGCGCATCTTCGGGCAGATCCGTGACGAGTGGCAGCGCACCCGCGACCAGCTTCTCGCCCTCACCGGTCAGACGGACCTGCTGGAGCGCGCGCCCGACACCCAGCGCGCCATCCGCCTGCGCCTGCCCTATATCGAGCCGCTCAACACCCTTCAGGTGGAGCTGATCCGCCGCCGCCGCGCCGGGGACGACCGCCCCGCCATCCGCGAGGGCATACTGCTCACCATCAACGGCATCGCCGCCGGTCTGCGCAACACCGGCTGAGGGCGGCAGACTTTCAGGGGCGGCCATACCCCCCCCGACGGCCCGCAGCCTGGGGGTTGACGCAAGGATGATACCGGTATCAGATCATGAACCCATGAACCTAAGTGGCATCTCCCTGTGCCTGCCGCGCCTCCGGCCCTGGGGCGCGGCAGGATTTTCTCGCCGCATGGTTCTGGCCGGATTGGGCAGCGCCGCCATCGCCCTGACGGCGAACAGGAGCCTCGGCGCGACCGACGCCCCCGCCGCAGACACGGCCCCGGCAGATGCCCGCCTCCAGCGCCTCCTCGATGATCTTGCCGCCGTGCTGGCGGACGCGCCCGCGCTTCCGGCCGCCGGGCACGCGCCTGCCCGCGCCGCCCTAGCCGACGCGGCGGCGCGGCTGGACGCGGTGGACCCGGCCCGTCTCTCCCCCGCCCTGCGCCTGCTGTTCGCCGCCGTGCGGGATGGCGTTGCGACGGAAGCCGCCCTCCTCGCCGCTGCGGACGGCAGGGCGGACGGCAGCGCGGACCGCCGCGCCGCCTACCCCTTCCACCTGCGCCTTCATGCCGGGCCCGATGCCGCGCCCCGCGCCGCCCACGCGTGGGGGCTGGCAGAGGCGCGCGCCCTCCACACGGAAGCCGATGCGCTCCTGCGCGCCGAGGGGCTGCGGGACGGTTCGGTCCCGGCGCGTCTGCGCACCTTCTGGCGCGACCCCCGCCACCTCTACCCCGACAGTGCGGACGGCCGCCGCGCGGCGGTCGCGGCCATGAACGACCGCCTCGCCCGCACCCGCCAGCGCCTGGGCGAGGCGTTCCGCGATCTCCCGCCCGCCGGACTTGCGGTCTCCACCCTGCCGCCGGGCGAGGCGACCGATGCCACCGTCGGCCGGCGCATCGCGCCCCCGGCGGACGGCAGCCTCCCCGGCGGCTATGTGGTCGACCTGCGCCGCATCGACCGCCGCCCCGCCTGGACCCTGCCCTCGGTTGTCCACCACGAGCTGGTCCCCGGCCACCTGCTGCAAGCGCCGGTGGCGGAGCGGGCCCGGCCGCACCCGCTGCAACGGCGCTACGCCCCCGGCTTTGAGGAAGGCTGGGCCATCTACGCCGAGCAGCTGGCGGCGGAACTGGGCTGGCTGGGGGAGGATCCGCGCGCCCGCCTCGGCTTTGTCCACTGGCGCCTGTTCCGCATCGCCCGGCTGGTGGCGGACACCGGCCTCCACGGGCTCGGGTGGAGCCAGGAGCAGGCCATCGAGGCCATGCGCGCGATTCAGGGCGAGTCGGTCGCCTTCGTCTCCATCGAGGAAGACGTCCGGCGCATCATCGCCCGGCCCGGCGCGGCGGCGGGCCAGATGCTCACCGCCGCCGCACTCTCCCGCCTGCGGGACGCGGCCCGGGCAGCGCTCGGCCCCCGTTTTTCGCTTGCCGGGTTTCACGAGGCCGTGCTGCGCGCCGGGCCGCTCTCGGTGCCCGGCCTTGAGGCGGCCGTGCGCGCATGGGGAGAGACACAGTCATGACCGCACATTCTGCCCCCCCACATCTCGACCGCCGCGCACTCCTTGCGCTCGGCGGCGCAGCGACCCTGGGCGCTGGCCTTGCCGGCTCTGGGGTTACCGCCCCCCGCCCCGCCGCCGCGCAAGGGCTGGTGCAGCCGGACGACCCGGCCGAGACGGTGCGGCTCTGGCCCGGCCTGCCGCCCGGCGCACCGGCGTCCCTGCCGCGCGAGGTCATCGTCAACCGCTTCACCGAGTCCGGCTTTCAGGACCGCATCGCCACCGGCATCGGCACACCGGCCATGACCGTGTTCCGCCCGGCGCGGCCGAACGGCGCGGCGCTGCTCATCATCCCCGGCGGAGGCTACGTCCGCGTCGTCATCGACCGGGAGGGCTTCGAGTGCGCCCGCCAGTGGGCAGCGGCGGGCGTTACCTGCTTCGTGCTGCGCTATCGCCTGCCCGGCGACGGCTGGGCCGACCGCCCCCGCGCCGCCTTGCAGGACGCCCAGCGCGCCCTGCGGCTGATCCGCGCGACTGCCGCCGCCTACGGCATCGACCCGGCACGCATCGGCGTCATGGGCTTCTCCGCAGGCGGGCACCTGGCGGCGAGCCTTGCCACCCGCCACGGGGAGGAGACCTACGCGCCGGTTGACACTGCCGACCGGCTCTCCGCCCGCCCGGACGTGGCGGCCCTCCTCTACCCGGTCATCGCCATGGCCGCGCCGCACGCCCACCCGGGCTCCCGCGCGGCGCTCCTTGGGGCAAGCCCCGACCCCGCCACGGAGGCCGCCAACAGCCCCCACACCCGGGTGACGGCCGGGACGCCGCCCACCTTCCTGCTGCACGCGGGGGACGATCCGGCCGTTCCCGTCGAGAACAGCCTGATGATGTACGCCGCCCTGCGCACCGCCCGCATTCCCGCTGCCCTGCACCTGTTCGAGACCGGCGGCCACGGCTTCGGCCTGCGCCGTACCGAGGGCCTGCCGGTGGCGGCCTGGCCCGCCCTTTTCGACCGCTGGGCCGCCGCTCACGGCCAGATGTGAGCCTTTTCCGGCAACCGACATTGCGCCCCGGACCCCAAGGGTCTAGGAGAGACGGACGCAGTCTTTTAAGAACTTCTTAAGATTGCGGATTGTTGCTTTTTGTGTTGCGGTGGAACCATGATTTGCAATCGGACGGCGGCGCAGCGGCCCCGGCTGTTATCCCGGTATCCCGGGCAACGGGCCCGGACAGGCGCATCCTTCCCTGTCCGGACAGCGGAGGCCCGGCCTTGACTCCCCCGATCCTGCCCTCTCCCGACACGACCGCGCCGACCATGACGCCGCTGCCCCACCCGGGCCTGTCCTGCTGGCTGACCCTGACCGACGCCGAGAAACAGGCGGCGCGGGCCTACATTCATGCCATTGTCACGGAGCACGGCCCGGTTCTGGTTGACGCCTTCTACGCCGCCTTCCTCAACGACAGCACGAGCGCCGCCTTCCTCTCGCACACCGTGGTGCAGGAGCGGCTGGCCTCTGCTCTCGCGAACTGGCTGCGCACGCTGATCGAAACCGACCCGGTGGCCGACGTCGAGGCCTTCCAGCAGCAGCAGATCCGCATCGGCAAGGTCCACGCCCGCATCGGCATTCCGACCCACCTGGTGCTGGCCGGAGCGACCATTCTCAAGACCGAGATCGGCCGCCGCATTGCCGGCCAGTGTCAGGACCCCCAGGTGCTGACCCACAGCCTCCTGCTGCTGGTCGAGCTGATCGACGCGGCCATGCAGCACATGACCACGGCCTACGAGACCAGCACCCGCGAGGTGACGCGGGACAACGAGGCCTACCGCTTCCTCGCCCTTGCCGAGGACATGGATCTGGAGCGGGAGAGCCAGCGCGCCGCGCTGATGGAATGGAGCCACGGCGTGCTGTTCGGCCTGCTGGCGGAGCCGGACGCCGGCAGCAGCACGATCAGCCTGGGCGCGTCCTCGTTCGGCCTGTGGGTGCGCCACCGCGCCCGCCATCTGTTCTCGGGGGCGGACCTCCTGCGCAAGATCGAGGAGGCCATCACGGAGATCGACAACACCCTGCTGCCCGAGGTGCGCTCGTCCCGGGGCAGCGCCGGGCAGACCGCCGCCATAACCGCGCTGCATGACCGGGTGGAGGAGATCAAGTTCCTCCTCGGCTCGCTGTTCCAGGCGGCATCCTCCGTGGAAAACGGGCGCGACCCGCTGACCCGCACGCTCAACCGCCGCTTCCTGCCCGGGCTGCTCAGCCGGGAGTTCGCGCTGGTGAAGTCGGGCAACGTGCCGCTGAGCCTGCTCATGGTGGACGTGGACCACTTCAAGAGCATCAACGACACCTTCGGCCACAGCGCGGGCGACACGGTCCTGAAGCGGGTGGCGGAGACCGTGCTGGATTCCGTGCGCGCCAGCGATTTCGTGTTCCGCTACGGCGGCGAGGAATTTCTGGTGGTGCTGGTCGAGACCGAGCGGGAGAAGGCGCTGGTGATCGCCGAGCGGCTGCGCAGCAAGGTGGAGGAGATGCGGGTTCCCCTCGACGGGGCGCCGCCCGTCACCGTGACCGTCTCGATCGGCCTTGCCACCCATGAAGGCCACCCGGACCCCCAGTATCTCATCGACCGGGCCGACCAGGCGCTCTACAAGGCCAAGGCGGAAGGCCGCAACCGGGTGGTCATGACCTAAGGCGCGTGGTCATGGCGTAAGGAAAACCGCAGCGGAAAAGCCGCAGCGGCGGCCAAACGCGAGGCGCGGGAGGTCCAGCCTCCCGCCCCCCCCCGTTTCGGTTCCTGCTGACGGAACCCCTGCCGCTCAGCGCGGCGCCATGCGGATTGCGCCGTCGAGGCGGATCACCTCGCCGTTCAGCATGGGGTTGGCGAGGATGCTCTCCACCAGCATGGCGTATTCCTCCGGCTTGCCGAGGCGGCTGGGGAAGGGCACCTGCTTGCCGAGCGCTTCCTGCACATGCGCGGGGAAGCCCTGCATCATCGGGGTCATGAAGATGCCCGGCGCGATGGTGACGACGCGGATGGCGTGCTGGGCCAGCTCGCGCGCGATCGGCAGGGTCATGCCGACCACGCCGCCCTTGGAGGCGGAATAGGCCGCCTGGCCGATCTGGCCGTCATAGGCGGCAACGCTCGCAGTGTTGACGATGACCCCGCGCTCCTCGCCCAGCGGCGCGGCGGTCGCAAGGCGCGCCGCGAACTTCGAGAGCACGTTGAAGCTGCCGATGAGGTTGATCTCGATGGCCTTGCGGAAGGCGTCGAGCGGGTGGGGCTGGCCTTCCCGGCCCACCACCTTGATGGCCGGGGCGATGCCGGCGCAGTTCACCAGCACGCGGGCGATGCCGTGGCGCGCCTCCGCCTGCGCCACCGCCTCGGCGACGCCCGCGTCATCGGTCACGTCCACCTTGAAGTACGCGCCGCCGATCTCCCGCGCCGTCGCCTCGCCCACCTCGGCGTTGAGGTCGAAGATGGCAACCTTCGCGCCGCGTGCGGCCAGCAGCCGCGCGGTCGCGCCGCCAAGGCCCGATGCGCCGCCGGTGACGATGGCGGCAATGCCGTTCACTTCCATAAAGCTCCCCATAAGCTGATCGCAGACAGTCCGCCCGGCGGCCGCCCTCCCCGGGCCGGACGCGCTGAGCAATATTATTGCTCCTGCCTATTGCGCCTTCCGTGCGGGGGCAAGCCCCCTTGAGGCTCCCCTCCCGAAGGCCCCGGCGCAGGAAAGGCCCGCTATTCCCTGCGCCCAAACCATGGTCTGATCCGCCGCATCCGAACAAAACCGCAAAAGACCCGGATCTGATTAGGGTCCGGACTCATTAGAGCCACCATGTGACGAAGGCGGCGATGGCGATGGTTGCCATGAAGGTTTTGATGCTTCGATCGAAGCGGGTGGCGACG
>Ga0207867_1001039_pt1 | contig 23365 bp, 24 predicted proteins | sample HigsolmetaAR206D_FD_184838 | JGI IMG/M metagenome (GOLD analysis project Ga0207867, IMG submission 184838) | Ionic liquid and high solid enriched microbial communities from the Joint BioEnergy Institute, USA - AR20-6-D (SPAdes) (version 2) ...
GCAGTTGCGATCCCTCTGAGGGATGATGAGGACGTCCATGATCAAACCGGCAGACCGCCGGTGTGGACAGTTGCGATCCCTCTGAGGGGTGATGAGGACCTGACATGGGTGGCCGCGGTAGCTCCGGCGGTTTCGTGTTGCGATCCCTCTGAGGGGTGATGAAGACCGGCTGCGTCTGGCCACTGCCGGACCCCGACGCCCAGTTGCGATCCCTCTGAGGGGTGATGAGGACGGGCTGATGGCCGGCGGGCTCATCGTGCCGACCACGTTGCGATCCCTCTGAGGGGTGATGAGGACCCCGCGCGCCACCGGCACACAAACCGGCCACCCTTGGTTGCGATCCCTCTGAGGGGTGATGAGGACGCTGCGGCAGCACCCGCATGCCACCGCCCGAGAGATGTTGCGATCCCTCTGAGGGGTGATGAGGACACAACCTGCCGCTGTGTCCCACCATCGCCGCCCTGAGGTTGCGATCCCTCTGAGGGGTGATGAGGACATCTATGACCAGCAGCCGGACGGCGGGGCAACACTAGTTGCGATCCCTCTGAGGGGTGATGAGGACGACACCCTGCACGGGGAGCGGCGCCGACTCTCCGCGTTGCGATCCCTCTGAGGGGTGATGAGGACCTCCTACGGGTCGCGCGTCGGGCAGGCGCACGAGGTTGCGATCCCTCTGAGGGGTGATGAGGACCCCAGGGTAAAGCCGCAGGCCAGAGGAGCGGAAGCCCACCGGATACGAGCCGTTTTTGCAGCGGACCGCCGGTTGTGCATCCGCCCAGGTAGAACGCGCAAACCAACGCGACGGGAGCGAGCACCATCACGAGCACGGTAGCCCGGCGGCGGGCACCGTGCCGTCGGGTTGAGCGAGCTCCCCTCTGGGGGACTGCGCCGTCCCCCAGACCCCCTGCGCCCCGGAGCGCCCGTCCGCGCGATGCCGTCTGTCCCACCTGCTGACCATCCGCGTGGACGAGCCTTCCGGGCCGTCCCCGCCGATGGTGGTGACGGCGGCTCTGATGGCAACGCTAGCGAACGCCAACGTGCCCGAACGGCTGTCACCAGCAGGCCAACGGCATCAGCGGGTGTTGGTGCCTTTGGGGCGGAAGAACTTAGCAAGTCTCCTGACCCGCTAGCAGCAGGGCGCAACAAGGGCACATAGGGTCATGATCTGCTGCGAGATGTTGAGAACCGTCGAACCCTCGGACGCCAGGCCATGCAGGGGTTGCCGGTTCCGATGCAGGCCTTGATCAGGTGGCCGACGAAACTCGGTGTTCTGACCGCTAGGGGCGTCCGAAGAGGGTTTTGGGCGGTACGGGGATCGAGATGTCCTCGTTCTGTCGCAGGGGGGCGGCGCCGGCGCAGAAGCCGGACAGGGCCTCGGTGTCCAGGCAGCGGGCGCGGACCAGGCCGGAGGCCGCGCGTCTGGTCAGTTCGGCTTCTGGGAGGGCGGCGGCGGAGGCGGCCAGGACCAGGTTGCCGAAGCGGCGGCCGCGCATGACGCCTGGTTCGGCGAGCAGGACGGTGTGCGGGAAGATCCGGCGGACGGTGGCCGTTACCCGGCGGGCGAACTCCAGGCGGTTGCCGTCGGCCATGTTGAGGAGGTAGACGCCCGCGGGGCGCAGGACCCGGCGTACGTCGTGGCAGAACTCCAGGCAGATCAGTTCTCGGGGGATGGCGGTGTCGGCGAAGGCGTCCAGGATCACCAGGTCGTCGCAGGCGTCGGGGAGGGCGGCCAGGCCGGCGCGGCCGTCGGTTATCCGCACGCGCAGTCCTCGGACCGAGCGCAGTGGCAGGTGCTCGCGGACCAGGTTGATCAGGGCGGCGTCCGGTTCCAGGACCAGCTGGCGGGAGCCGGGGCGGGTGGCCGCCACGTAGCGGGCCAGGGTGCAGGCGCCGCCGCCGATGTGGACGACGTCGAGGGGGGCGCGGCCGTCGCCGAGGCAGTCGACCACGTCGCCCATCATGCGCATGTATTCGAAGTCCAGGTAGGTCGGGTCGGCCAGGTCGACGTAGGACTGGGGCACCCCTTCGACGGTCAGCAGCCAGCCGTGCTCGCGTTCGGGGTCGGGGTGCAGCTCGGCGCGGCCGTCGGCACTGCGGTGCACGGCGGGTGCGTCCCGGCGAGCGGTGCGTCGTTGGGCCATGGTCCTCCCCTTCCCGGCTCGCCCTCGGCTCGCCGAACCTCCCCACGGTAGCGGCCCCGGCGCCCCCTTCCGTCCGCACGCCGATCGGAAATGCTCACTATCCGGATACATCAGATCCTCCGGACAGGTGACTTTCCTTGCGTTTACCCTCCCTTCAGGCGGGACTCACCGTTTCTTGGACGGGACTTGCCCCCGGTGCTTTACCTCAAGTACATTCCCCCGAGACCGGTTCGTGACCTACCTCCACCCCGGAGGTCGAACCGACCGCCGAATGTTCACGGCGCAGCCGGCGCCGGGAACAACCGGGGACCCGTCGCGGAAGTCCCGGGGACGCCCCCCGAACGAGAACGTCCCCGAGTGAGTCCGCCGTGTGCGGTGGGGCGCCTGTCACCCCGCACCCGGTAGGCGGCCACTGGAGAGACATGGACCCGATAGGCAAGAAACTGCTCGAGGTCGCCGAGAAGGAGCTCGGTTATACCGAGAAGGCCGGCGGCTACACCAAGTACGGCGCGTGGTGGGCGAAGAACGTCGACGCCGACCACAATCCCTACTTCAAGACGGCGCCCTGGTGCGACATGTTCCTGGCCTGGGCGGCCGACAAGGCCGGGGTGGCCGAGCAGGTCGGGCAGTTCGCCGCCACCGTCGACCACGCCAAGTGGTTCAAAAAGCACGGCGCCTGGGGCACCGAGCCGGTGCCGGGGGCGATCGTGTTCTTCGACTGGAAGGGCTCCAAGGACATCGACGCCATCGACCACGTCGGCATCGTCAAGAAGGTCGATGGCAAGAAGATCCACACGATCGAGGCCAACGTCGACGGGATCCACCTGCGGGAGAAGGTCCGCGACGAGAGCATCATCGTCGGCTACGGCTACCCCTCCAAGGTCAAGGTCGCCTCGGAGGGCAAGTACACGCCCAAGCACGCCGCCCCGGCGCCGTCCCCTTCGGAGCTGACCGAGGCCCGGGCCGGTGAGCAGAGCGTGGCCCACACCCGCGAGGGCGCCCCGGAGGAGCAGGCGTTCCTGTCCGGCGGCCACGATGTGGTGCTGGGCGGGCTGATGGCGTTCGCAGTGGTGGGCACCGTGGCGCTGGCGGCGGGCAAGTCGGCCGCCGCGGCCGCGGCCAAGGTCCCCACCGTGCCGCCGGTGCGGGTGCGCAAGCGCGGCAAGCACCACCGCCGCCCGGTGGCGCTGCCGGCGGGCGTCTCCCCGGCGCAGCTGGAGGAGACGCTGCGGGAGTCGGAGGCCGCCACCACGGCGATGCCGGCGATCAGCGCCGCGGTGGCCGCGGCGGCCGAGGACCGGGAGTTCTGGGGCAAGATCGAGCATCTCAAGGAGGACGAGGAGCTGGCCTTCTGGGACTCGCTGCACGCGGAGCTCACCCGCGGCGGCACGCCGGCCGCTTCTCCTCGGCCCGCCGTCTCCCCCGGGCACGCGGTGCCGTACTCCCTGAGCCCCTGAGCGTCCGGACGCCCGCGGCCGCCGATGGCACAGCGCCGGTTCACTTGCCTGAGCGTTCGGCGGGTTCGGACCACCGCCACTGGGCCACTTTGCGCGGTATGACGGGAATCCGTCCGGTCACCCGCCGCACACCCCGGGTGATCGGGCGCCGCCGCCGGCCGGGCCGGTGGGTGACCGGGCCTCGTCCGGCGGCCCGCAGCTCGTCGATCAGCCGGTCCAGGTGGACCAGCAGCTCCCCGTGCAACGGCCAGTGGCCCGGGTCGCGGCGCAGCACCCTGCCCAGTTCGTTGCGGTGGCGCCGCGCCTGCGACAGCCGCCCCTCCAGCTCGGCGGTGAGCCGCACCGCCTCGTCGGCGGAGACCGTGGTGACCGCCCGGGTGTAGATGCGGGTGGCGGCGGCCAGCGCGCGCAAGGTGGCCGCCAGCCGCTCCCGCATGTCGGCCTCCCACATGTAGGCGCCCAGGCCCGTGCGGTCTTTCAGGCGCAGCTCGGTGCGGTCGGCCATGGAGCGGGCCACTCCGCGGATGCTGAGCGCGGAATGCTCCAGGTGGTGCAGGGCCGCGTGCAGCGCGGGGCTCGGCCCGGGCGTCACGCCCACCCGGCTGCGCGGGTTGAGGCGGACGCTCTCCTGCGCCTCGGCCAGGGCCTGGTCGATCTGCCGGATCTGCTGGGCCATCCTGCGGGCCCACCCCAGCCACTGTTCGGTGGTCCGCCGGTCGGGTTCGGCTTCCAGCCCGTCCGCCATCCGTTCCAGCAGCTGCTGCATCGAGCGGCCCACCTCCTCGATCGCCTCCTGGGCGGGCCGCACCCGGACCGGGGAGGCCACCAGCACCGACAGCAGCCCCACGGCCGCGCCGATCAGCGTCTCCTCCACCCGGGTGAGGGCGGCGGTGTCGCTGCCGACCTGCAGGATCAGCATCGCGCTGATCGGCGCCTCCAGCAGGTTGTCGCCCAGGCGCAGCAGCTGGCCCACCGTCAGCGCCACGGCGATGGTCAGGCCCAGGCTCCACCAGGTGAAGCCGACCAGGTCGGTCACGGCGACGGCCACCAGCACCCCCGCGGTGACGCTGACGATCCGCCGGCCCGCGCTGCGCAGCGTCCGGTACAGCGACACCTGGACGACCAGCATCGAGGTCAGCGGGGCCAGCATCGGAGCCGGCACCGGCAGCAGCCGCTGCGCCAGCAGGAACGCCGCCACCGCCGTCACCACCAGCCGGGCGGTGTAGGCGACGGCGGGTGCGGCGCCGCGGGCGGCCCGCCGCAGGTTCTCACGGGAGGCGGCGGCGCGGAGGCGCCGCACGGGCGGGAACCTCGACACCGGTGGAATGAGCCTTTTCACCATGGGGTTGTGGGCGGTCTTGGGCGGCCTGCGGTCACAGACTGCGATCTACCCGCCCCCACCCGGGAAAACGACGTGCCCGGCCGGTGCGTGGAGAACGGGCGGGCGCCCGTGAAGTGCGGCGCCCGCCCGCCGGAATGCCGCTCAGGCCGTTTTCAGCTCTTGACGCGCGCCTCCCGCAGGCTCTCCACCGGGTGCTCGCCGTCGGTCTGCAGCCGGTACTCGCGGCCGAACATCTCGCGGTGCCGGTCGATGACGACCTCGCTCGGCGCCTTCTGCGCGTCGTGGACGCGCTCTTGCATCCGCTGGAACCGTTCGTGCGCGTCCCGGACGTACCCGGTGCCCAGCGTGGTCAGATCGACCTGCGTGGCCAGCAGGTTGCGCAGGAACTCCTTGTTGGGCTCGAAGGTGACCGGCGACGGCAGGCTGCGGGGCAGGATCGACTCCGGCTCCCGGCCGTCGTGCTTGCGCATCATGTCGCAGGCCAGCCGCAGGTGCTCCAGCTCCATGTTCAGGTGCAGCTCCCAGACGGCCTTCACCTTCCGGTCGCTTTCGGTCTCCATGAACGAGTGGTACAGGTAGCACTCGTTGTACTCGTGGAGGACCAGCCGCTCCCACCAGGTCTCCCCCGGGTCGAGCAGGGACTCGTAGTGGGTGACGTGGGCCTCCTCGATGAGCCCGATCTCCTGGTAGAGCTGGCGGGCGATGGGCTCCATGTACATCGGGCCGACGTTCATGTAGAAGTTCATGGTCTGCTGCTCGGCGGACATGATGGTCAGCGCGTGCAGCCTGGAGATCGGGTCGACCCGGTTGCGGTCATAGGGGTCGCGCACGTTGTCGACCGGGTCGCGGTGCTGCATGAACGTGGGCCGGCCCGGCATGACCTCGGTGAGGTTGTCGACGATCTTCTCGGCCTTGCGGTGCTCGAGCATCTCGTAGAGGTTGGCGTACCGGTACAGGTGGTCGAAGTCCTCCAGCACGCCGAACTCGTAGGCCTGCCTGAGGTAGGGGTCGGGCTCCATCCGCGCCACCCAGCTGGTCAGGTCGGTGGCCACCTGCTCATACCCCAGGACCGTCTCCAGCACCGACGACTGGCCGGGCAGCAGCCAGTTGACGACCCTCTGCTGCTGGGCCTCGACATAGCGGATCTCGGCCAGCTGCTGCTTGGCCTCCAGCTGGGGGCAGACCCGCGCGAAGTTGTGGCTGAAGAAGATCGCCTCGGTCTCGATGCCGTTCATGGTGATGATCCGGCACCGGGTGTAGGGGTCGGCTCGATCCGGGTCGATCGGCTCGATATTGAGCTCGCTCCAGTTGCGGATCTGCCGGTCGAGCGGGATGCCCCGCTGTTCCAACGGATTGAACGTCATCGCGATACCTCACTGTGTCGTCGGGACATTCGCCGTACCCGGTGATCGGCGCGGCTCACGCGATGAATCCACAAATTTCCCTTGACGTATTTCTCCCATTCGGCCGGGAATGGCGAGCCTTGGCGTCGGGTACGGGCGGCAGGAATCGACCATTCACAGCCGAGGAGCGCATATGGCCGCCACAGGGACCATGACCAAGACGGACGTGACCGACCTGCTGATTCAGCAGCACGGTGAGATCCGCGACCTGTTCGATGAGGTCATGCGGCATTCCGGCGAGCGGCGCCGGGAGGCGTTCGGCAGGCTGGTGCGGCTCTTGGCGGTGCACGAGACCGCCGAGGAGGAGGTCGTGCACCCGCTCACCCGGCGCGGCATCGACGGCGGCGGGGGGATCGCCGACGACCGCCTGCGGGAGGAGCGCGGGGCCAAGGAGCTGCTGGCCGAGCTGGACGGCATGGACACCGACGATCCGCGTTTCCTGCCCAAGCTCGACAAGCTGCGCCTGGCGGTGCTCACCCACGCCCGCGCCGAGGAGCGCTATGAGTTCCCCCGCCTGCGCGACAAGTTCAGCGACGCCCAGCGCCGGGCCCTGGCCGCGGCGGTCAAGGCGGCCGAGGCCACCGCGCCCACCCATCCGCACCCCGGGGTGGAGAGCGCCACCGCCAACATGATCAAAGGCACGCTGGCGTCCATCACCGACCGGGTGCGCGACATCATCCGCAAGTCCTGAGCGGACGCGGGGAGGGCCTTGCGCGATGCCGGCCGCACTCCGGCCGGCATCGCGCCCCCGACGTCATGCGAACCCCAATCCGGGAAACGAAACATTTGACCAGAAGGTGACGTTCTCTGGTCTTTATCTCCTAAGGCGACGGGAACCATCCCGCGCGGCGAAATTTCCATTTATCACCGCACGCACGCTAACTAAAGGGGTTGACTTTTTTGCCCGCAGTGTCGGCGTCATCGGCCCCGTCGGCGCACCCGGAACGCGCCAGGGGACGGCAAGGTCTTGAACGGCTGCTCACCATTCCCAGGGGGATCGCCCAGGTCGATTTCCAGCCGAACCACTGGACCGGCCTGGTGTTCCTCATCGCGCTGTTCGCAGGCGGCTGGCAGTTCGGCCTCTTCGCGCTGCTGGGAACGGTGGTCGCCACCCTCACCGCCGCCGTGCTCGGCGTCTCCTGGCCGGAGCGGATCCGGCCGGGGCTGGAGGGCTTCAACGGCACGCTGGTGGGCGTCGCCTTGGTGCTCTACCTGGACGTGCGGTGGATGACGGTGGCGCTCGTCATCGGCGGCGCGATCGCCGCCAGCGTGCTCACCTCGGCGCTGAACGTGCTGCTGACCCCCTACAACCTGCCCACTTTCACCGCGCCCTTCTGCATGGTCACCAGCGTGGCGGTGATCGGGGGCCCGGCCTTCAGCCGGGTGTGGGCCGGGCACGCCAGTACGCCCCCGCCCTCGGCCGCCGCCCCCGGCACCGCGATGACCTGGACCTACTTCTGGCAGGGCACGCTCAACGGCATCGGCCAGGTGTTCTTTCAGAACAAGTGGTACGTGGGGCTGATCTTCCTGGCCGGGCTGTTCATCGCCGGCTGGGTCACCGGGCTGGTGGCGCTGGTCTCCAGCCTGATCGGGCTGCTCACCGGCTGGGTGCTGGGCGCGCAGGCGGCGGACCTGGGAGCCGGCCTGTACGGCTACAACTCCGTGCTGACCGGGCTGGCGCTGTTCGGCACCTTCCTGGCGATAAGCCCCGTCAGCGCCGGGTACGCCGCGGTCGGCGCGGTGACGGCCGCGGGGCTGACCGCCGGTGTCGCCAACGTGTTCGACGTGGTCGGCGGACACACCCTCACCTGGCCGTTCGTGCTCGTCAGCTGGGTGTTCCTGGCGGCCGTCCCGATGTTCGGCAAGCTCCGGCGCGCCGGATGAGCGTTCCGGCGGCACGACCCAGAAAGGACCTTCGATGAATCTCACGCCCAGGGAGATGGAAAAGCTCGTCATCTTCGTCGTGGCGCAGATGGCGGCCAAGCGCCGGGAGCGGGGGCTGAAGCTGAACTACCCGGAGGCGGTGGCGCTGATCAGCCAGGAGATCATCGAGGCCGCCCGGGACGGCAAAAGCGTCGCCGAGTGCATGGAGCTGGGCAAACAGGTCCTCGGCCCCGACGATGTGCTGCCGGGCGTGCGCGGCATGCTGAAGCTGATCCAGGTCGAGGCGGTCTTCGACGACGGCACCAAGCTGGTCTCCTGCCACGACCCGGTGGGCGGCAAGTGATGACGGGCCGCAGGGTCGTGCTGGTCGGCGGCCACGAAAGCCGGCAGGGCCGCTGCCTTCCCCTCACGGAAGGCTCCGGCGAGCTGCGGGTGTGCGGCGCCGGGCGCGACCTGCACGCGGCCGTGCGGGCGGGCGGGCCGGTGGTGGCGGTGCCGATGACGCTCGGCCGGGACCCGGATCTGCCGCGCCTGGCCGCGCAGACCCTGCGGTGGGCATCCCGCGACCGCCCGCCGGGAGAGGTGCTGCTGGCCGAGCCGCTGGGCACCGTCCGGCACCTGGTCGGCTGGATCAGGGGCGTGCTGGCCCGGGCGCTGCGCGGCGCACCGCCGGACCGGGCGGCGCTGCTGGTGGCGCCCGCCGCGGGCCCGGAGCCGGACGCGGAGCTGTTCAAGGTGGCGCGGCTGGTGTGGCAGCACGCACCCGTCCGCCGGGTGGAGGTGGCGCTGCTCGGCGGCGAGCCGGACGTGGACGAGGGCGTGGACCGCTGCCTGCGGCTGGGGGCCGACGGCGTCGTGCTGGTGCCGGCCTCGTTCGTCCCGGCGCCGCAGCGGCCCGGCGTCCGGACCGCGGGGCCGCTGCTGGGCCCCGCCGCACTGGCCGCACTGATCCGCGCCCGCGCGGCCGAGGCGGAACTGCGGTGGGAGCGGCACGGCGACGACGGGACGGCGGCCACCGGCCACGGGCATCACCACGACCACGCAGATCGCCGCCGGGATCCGCCCGTTCCCGCGGCGACGAACCTGAAAGGGGCGGCATCCCATGTCCGATGACGACGTTTACCTGTACGGCGAAGGGGACATCGAGCTGAACGCCGGCCGGCCCAAGGTGACCATCGAGGTGCACAACACCGGCGACCGGGCCGTCCAGGTCGGCTCCCACTTCCACTTCTTCGAGGCCAACCGGGCGCTGAAATTCGACCGGGAGAAGGCGTTCGGCAAGCGCCTGGACATCCCCGCCGGCACCGCCGTGCGGTTCGAGGCCGGCGACACCAAGCAGGTCACCTTGGTCGAATACGGCGGCGGGCTGCGCCTGGTGGGGTTCGGCGGCCTGCTCAACGGCAGCGTGCGCTCCCGGGACGCCCGCCGGCGGGCCCTGCGGCGGATGCGGGAACGCGGCTACCTCGATGCGCCGGAGGAGTCTTCGCAGGAGCAGGAAAAGCCGTCCAAGAAGCCGGGTTCGGCGAAATCGAAGAAGAAGGGCTGAGCCGCCATGGCCACCATGAGCCGCAAGCAGTACGCGACGATGTACGGCCCGACGGTGGGCGACAGGTTCCGCCTGGGCGACACCAACCTCATCGTCGAGGTGGAAAAAGACCACATCGCGGGGCATTACGGGGACGAGACCCAGTACGGGGGCGGCAAGACCGCCCGGGACGGCATGTCGGCCGACCCGGCCTCCGGCAGCTCGGTCGCGTTGGACCTGGTGATCACCAACGTGGTGGTGATGGACCCGGTGCTGGGCATCGTCAAGGGCGACATCGGCGTCAAGGACGGCCGGATCGCCGGGATCGGCAAGTCCGGCAACCCGCACACCCAGGACGGGGTGGACCGGCGCCTGATCGTCAGCGCCAGCACCGAGGTGGTCTCCGGGGAGAACCTCATCGCCACCCCCGGGGCGATCGACACCCACGTGCACTTCCTGTCCCCGCAGCAGGCCCAGCACGCGCTCAGCAACGGGATCACCACGCTGCTGGGCGGCGGCACCGGCCCGGCCGACGGCAGCCGCGGCTGCACCACCACCCCGGGGCCGTGGAACATCGCCCGCATCCTGCAGGCCTATGAGAGCGTCCCGATCAACATCGGGGTGCTCGGCAAGGGCAACAGCAGCCTGCCGGTGCCGCTGGAGGAGCAGATCCGCGCCGGGGCCTGCGGGCTGAAGGTGCACGAGGACTGGGGCACCACCCCGGCCGTCATCGACTGCGCGCTGTCGGTGGCCGACGAGTTCGACATCCAGGTCAACATCCACACCGACACGCTCAACGAGGCCGGTTACGTCGAGGACACCATCGCCGCCATCAACGGCCGGGCCATCCACACCTACCACTCCGAGGGCGCCGGCGGCGGTCACGCCCCCGACATCCTGCGGGTGACCGGGGAGCCCAACGTGCTGCCGGCCTCCACCAACCCGACCCTGCCGTACACCGGCAACTCGGTGGACGAGCTGCTGGACATGACCATGGTCTGCCACCACCTCAGCTACGACGTGCCCGAGGACGTGGCGTTCGCCGACAGCCGGGTGCGCGCCGAGACCATCTCGGCCGAGACGGTGCTGCACGACCTGGGCATCATCAGCATCATCGGATCGGACTCCCAGGCGATGGGCCGGGTGGGCGAGTCCTTCACCCGCGCCTTCCAGATGGCCCACCACAACAAGGACAAGCGCGGCCCGTTGCCGGAGGACTCCTCCCGCAACGACAACTTCCGGGTGCTGCGCTACCTGGCCAAGCTCACCATCAACCCGGCCCGGGCCAGCGGGATGGCCGACACCATCGGGTCGCTGGAGGACGGCAAGCTCGCCGACATCGTGCTGTGGCCGATCCACTCCTTCGCGGCCAAGCCGCTCATGGTGATCAAGGGCGGCATGATCAACTGGGCGCAGATGGGCGACCCGAACGCCTCCCTGCCCACGCCGCAGCCGGTGCGGTTCCGTCCCACCTACGGGGCCTACGGCGAGGCGCTCAGCACCACCTGCGTGACGTTCATGTCCATCGCCGCGATCGAGGCGGGCGTGCCCGAGCGGCTGGGCCTCAAGCGGCTGATCCGGCCGGTGAGCCAGTGCCGGACCGTCGACAAGCGGCACATGCTGCACAACTCGACGCTCGCGGAGATCAAGGTCGATCCGGAGACCTACCGGGTGACCGTGGACGGGGAGCCGGCGCACATCGAACCGGCCACGAGGCTGCCGCTGAACCGATTGTTCTTCCTGGCATGAACGGCCGCGCCGACCTGGGCGCGCTGCTGGCCCAGCTTCAGCTCACCGACTCGGCCTTCCCCAGCGGCAGGTACACCCTCTCCCACGGGCTGGAGGGGTACGTCCAGCTCGGCCTGGCCGGGCCGGAGAACCTGCGGGAGCTGCTGACCGACCTGCTGCGCAACGCGGTGGGGCCGGGGGACGCGGCGGCGCTGGCGCTGGCGCACCGCGCCGCGGCCGCGCGGGACTGGGAGCGCCTGGCGGAGGTCGACCGGCGGCTGGAGGCGATCAAGCTCAGCCGCGAGCAGCGCGCCGCCTCGGTGCGGACCGGCCGGCAGGTGCTCGACACGGCGGTCTTCGCCTTCCCGACGCCGCCGGCCGTCCGCCTGGCGGAGCTGGTGGAGGACAAGGCCACGCCGGGCAATCACGCCGTCGTGGCCGGGGTGCTCCACGCGGGGCTGGGGGTGCCGGTGGCGCACGCGGTCGCCGCCGAGCTGCACGCGTTCGCCGTCGGCTGGACGACGGCGGCGGTGCGGCTGGGCTGCAGCGACTTCCGCCGCGCCCAGCGGCTGCTGCACCAGGTCCGCCCCGACCTCATCCGGGCCGCGCACACGGCGCTCGCCGCCGAAGACCCCCGCGACCTGCACGCCTCGGCGCCCGCCGCCGACATCGCCGCCGCCGCCCACGAACGGGCGGCGGCCCGGCTGTTCGCCACCTGACCACCGCGCACAAGGACACCCGATGCACCTGGAGAAGATCTTCAAAGTGGGGATCGGCGGCCCGGTCGGCTCCGGCAAGACCGCGCTGATCGAGGCGCTGGTCCCGCTGCTGCAACAGCGGGGCCACCGCCCCGGTGTGATCACCAACGACATCTACACCCAGGAGGACGCCGAGCACATCCGCCGCACGCTGGCCGGGACGCTGGCCCCGGAACGGGTCGTGGGGGTGGAGACGGGGGCCTGCCCGCACACCGCGGTCCGGGACGACCCGACCATGAACCTGGCGGCCGCGGCCGAGCTGCTGGAGCGCTTCCCCGAGCTGGACATGCTGCTGTTCGAAAGCGGCGGGGACAACCTGACGCTCACCTTCAGCCCGGCGCTGGCCGATGTGTACCTGTTCGTCCTGGACACCTCCGAGGGCGAGAAGATGCCGCGCAAGCGCGGCCCCGGCATCACCGACTGCGACCTGCTGATCATCAACAAGATCGACATCGCCCCGTACGTCCGCACCGACCTGCGGGTCATGGAGCGCGACGCGCGGGCGGTGCGCGGCGGCCGCCCGGTCGCGCTGACCGACTGCCTGACCGGCACCGGGGTCGATCAGGTCGCCGACTTCATCGAGTCGCGGGCGAGGGCGGCATGCGCCTCACCGGCGTAGCGGCGGCCGGCGAGCGGGTCTCCCTCGAGCGCTGCTCGCCGCAGTGGGTGCCCGAGCCGGTGCGGCGGCACGCCGCCGCCGTGGACGTGCTGCCGGTCGGCAGTCCCGGCAAGGTCGGGCTGCTGGAGCTGGAGTTCGAGCGGATCGCAGAGCGGACGGAGCTGACCGGCCACTACCAGAAGGCCCCGCTGCACATCACCCGCCCGCTCTACCTGGACCCGCGCGCTCCGGGCCTGCCGCACGTGATGCTCATGTCGTCCGGGGGCGGGGTGCTGCAGGGGGACCGCTACCGCATCGACGTCTCCTGCGGGGCGGGGGCGTCCGTGCGCCTGACCACCCAGAGCGCCACCCGGATCTACCGGATGGAACGCGATTACGCCACCCAGCTCATGGAGTTCACCGTGGGGCCCGGCGGTTACCTGGAGTATCTGCCGGATGTGACGATCCCGTTCGGCGGGGCGCGCTACTACCAGCGGATCGGCGTCACCGCCCACCCGGACGCCACCGTGGTGCTGGGCGAGACGCTGCTGGCCGGGCGGCTGGCCCGGGGGGAACGGCACGCCTACACCGCCTACTGCAGCGATGTGGAGGTGCGCGATGCCGCCGGGCGGCTGCTGTTCGCCGATCCGCTCCGCCTGGTGCCGGGGGAACGGGCCGCCACGGGGCCTGCGGTGATGGACGGCTTCGGAGTCCTGGCGTCCCTGTACGTCGTCACCGGGGCCGGGCCCGCGCACGCCGTGGCCGACGCGATGCACCGGGTGCTCGCAGGCTGCGGGCTGCGGGCGGGGGCCGGCGTGCTGCCGGGCGGGTGCGGCGCCTGGGCGCGCATCCTCGGGGAGCGGTCTCCCGAAGTCCAGGCCGCCTTCCGGCAGGCATGGGAGGCGGCACGCGAACTGCTGCCCGGGGCGCCGGGCGGGCACGAGGGGTGAAGAACATGGGGGGTGCGGGAGAACCACGGCAACGGCTGAATCACCGGGAAAGGGCCGAGGCCTTTCTCTTAGACCGGCGTAAAGAGGGGCCGCCCCGCCACCCGGGGGTGCGGCCCGGCGTGTTCGCCGACATCGCCATCGGAGGAGCGCTGGGCGCCCTGGCGCGTCATCTGATCACCGATGCGATGCCCGGGGCGCAGCACGGCTTCCCCTGGGGCACGCTGCTGGTGAACCTGCTGGGCTGCCTGGTCATGGGGGTGCTGACGACCTACCTGCTGCACAGCCGGCCGCATCCCTTCGCCCGCCCGTTGCTGGTGACCGGTTACCTGGGCGGGTTCACCACGTTCTCCCACCTCATCGACGGGATCGACGGCCTGGGCCGCGCCGGGGACTGGGATGTGAGCGTCGTTTACGCGGTGGCCAGCGTGGCGGGCGGGTGGATCGCGATCGTGGCGGGGCTGTGGCTGGGCGGGCTGCTGCCGCGCCGCACGCCCCGTCCCGAAGGCGGTGAACGGCCGTGATCGCGCTGCTGGTGCTCATCGGCGGGGCGTTCGGCGCCGTGCTGCGCTACCTGCTGGACGCCGAGGTCAAGCAGCGTTTCGGCAAGGCGTTCCCGTGGGGGACCCTGACGGTCAACCTGCTGGGCGCGGGAGCGCTGGGGGCGCTGCACGGAACGGGCGCGGGCACCGAGTGGGAGGCCCTGATCGGCACGGGCGTGTGCGGGGCGCTGACGACGTTCAGCACCTTCGAGCTGGAGACCGTCCACCTGTTCCAGGACGGCGCCTACGGCAAGGCGGCGTTGAACGTGCTCGTCTCGCTGGGGCTCGGGCTGGCCGTCTTCGCGCTCCTGTACGCCCTGTTCCGGGCGGTGTGAGGGCCGCCGGGCGGTGCGGAGGGCGCCCGCGTGAGGAGCCGGCGGCATTTCCGGCCGGCGGGCGGAAACGTCCCGGGCATGGCCGCGAGCGACACGGGGATCGACCCGGGCAAGTGGCTGCGCCGGTCCCTGTCCCTGTCGGGGGAACGTCCCTCCTGGTCCCAGGCCCTGCGGGCGGCGGTCGCCTTCGGCGCGGTGACCGCGGCGGCGCTGGCCTGGGGCGAGCTGCAGGCCGGGGTGTTCGCCGCGTCCGGCATGGTGCTGGGGGTGATGCAGCCGGAGACCGGCCCGTACCGGTCGCGGGTGCTGGGTCTGCTCGTCCCGCAGCTGGCCGGTGCGGCGGGGCTGGTCATCGGGCAGCTCTCCCATGGGCACGGCTGGTGGGCGGTGGCGGTGACCGCGCTGGTCGCGCTGGTGTCCGGGCTGATCAGCTCGATCGGCAGGGTGGCCTCGGGGGCCGGGCTGAGCCTGCTGTTTTTGAACGTGATCGGCACCGGGCTGCCGGCGAGCGGGGCGCTGTGGCTGCCCCCGCTGTGCCAGCTGGCGGGCGGGGCGTTCTACCTGCTGCTGGCGCTGCTGAGCTGGCGTCTGCAGGGCACCGGCGCCGACCCCGGGCACCGGGCCGTCGCCGAGGTGTACGACAAGGCCGCCGATCTCCTCCAGGCCCTGCCCCGCGCCGGCGACGCCCAGGCGGCGCTGAACGCGGCCGTGGACGCCGCCCAGGACGCGCTGATGCGTCACCAGATCCGCGGCGAGGGCGGCTGGGACGCCCAGACGCGGTGGCTGGTCGCCATGCTCAACGCGGCCACTCCCCTGCTGGAGGCGGTCACCGTGCTCGCCCGGTCGGCCCGGCCCGCGCCGGCGGGGGCGGCCGAGGCGGTGCGGCGGATCGCCGAGGCCGTGCGGGCCGGCCACCGGGACGCCCGCATCGCGCCGGTGCCGGGCGATCCGGTGCTCGCCCGGTCCATCGAGTACGCCCGGGCGCGGCTGTCGCAGCCACACCCGGAGGATCCCGACTGGCTGGGCCTGCCCGAGCCCCTGCCGGTGCGGGCGCTGGCCGCCGTCCGCACGGCCTGCACCTCCGGGGCGGCCTGGCGGTACGGGGCGCGGCTGGCCCTGTGCATGGCGATCGCCTCGGCGATCGTGGAGTCCGGCGCCGTGCTGCGCGTGCTGTGGGTGCCCACGGTGCATTCGGTGTGGCTGCCGCTGACCGTGGCGGTGATCTTGAAGCCGGACTTCGGGTCGGTGTTCACCCGTGCGCTGCTGCGGGCGCTCGGCACGGTCGCCGCGGCCGTCCCCACCCTGCTGGTGCTGGTGCTGGTGCCGCGGGGGTGGGCCGCGGTCCCGCTCGCGGCGTTCTTCGGCGGGCTGATCCCGGTGCTCAAGGTCAAGTCCTATGCGGCGCGCACGGTGGCGGTCACGCCCTTGATGCTCTTTTTGTTCGACATGGTCTCCCCGCAGCCGTCCGATGAGCTGGTGCTGGCCCGGCTGTCGGACACCCTGCTGGGCTGCCTGATCGTGCTGGTGTTCGGTTACGCCTGCTGGCCGGAGAGCTGGCGGGCCCGGCTCGGGGAGCGGCTGGCCGCGGGATTGGAGTCGGCCGCCGGCTACCTGGAGGAGGCGTTCACCGGCTCCCATGCGGCATGGGCCCGTCACCGGCGGGCGCTGCAGCGCGATCTCAGCGCCGTGCAGAACGCGCTGCGGCAGACGCTGGCCGAGCCGCCGCCGGCCGGCCGCCGGGGCGCGGCCTGGTGGCCGGTGCTGATGGCGCTGCAGCAGCTGGTGGACGCCGTCACCGCCGCCGCCGTCGAGGTCCGGGAGGGCGCCGCGCCCCCGCCGCCCCGGGAGGTGGCGGCGCTCGCGGAGGAGCTTCGGCAGATGGCGGTGGCGGTCCGCAGGGAACGGCCGCCGCCGGCCGGGGAACCGCCGCCCGTGGGCGATGCGGACGTCCTGGAGGATGTCGCCGTCCAGGTGCACCGCCTGCGCCAGGCCCTTCCCCTTTAAGGCCGCCCCTGGGGAGCGGGGCCTGTCCGCTCACCACATGGGCTCAAGGGCCGGAAACCCCTGCGGCGGGCCGCACGGCGCCGTCCGGCCTGCGAGGCGCCCGCACGAGAACGGCGGGACGAGAAGGTTCAGCGCCGGTGCCGCGCCTCGATGCGCTCGGCGGCGAGGTGACCGACCACCGTGCATCCGAGGAGGATGAGCACGGCCAGCCACAGCAGGCCCGCCGGGGAGAGCACCGGCCGCAGGGCGCCGGCGGTCAGGGCGCCGGACAGCAGGGCGGCGATCGAAAGGAGCCGGTGGCGTTGCGCGGGGGGCGCGGCGGGCTCGGCGACCAGTGAGGTCAGCGTGGTGGTGACGACCGTGGTGTTCAGGTGGGGCACCTTCAGGACGCGCACGATCGCATACTCCCAGCCCAGGGCGAAGGCGAGCAGCGCGATGTTCGGCCAGCGCACCCAGGATTCGGAGAACCCGTGCCGGGAGGACAGCACCGCGGCCATGGCGATCAGCACGGTCTGCACCGCGGTGCCGGCCGGCAGCAGCCGGTGGCGGCGCTGCTCGAACCGGGCCCGCAGCAGGCCGCCCCCGCCGCAAAAGAGATCAGCGCCAGTCCCGGGGGCAGCATCTCCCCGTAACCGGCCAGGCCGAGGCCGAGGATGAGGACGTTCCCGGTCATGGCGGCCACGAAGACCCGCCCCAGCTCCAGGAAGCTCACCGCGTCGATCATCCCGGTGATGAAGGTCAGTGCGACGAGCAGGTGCGGCCAGGGCCCCTCGACCCGGCCGCTCGCACCGGTCGCGGCGCCCATCGGCGGGGCTCAGCCGATGCGCAGCTCGGTGTCCAGGCCGAGGGCCTCCTCGCGGGGGCCGGGGCGGAGGTTGAACAGCTTGTCCACGACCTTGCCGATGAGGTAGGTGAGCACGAAGCTGTAGGCGCCGACGGCGAGGATGGCGACGAGCTGCTTGCCCAGCAGGGCGATGGAGCCGCCGAAGACCAGGCCGGCGGTGGCGCTGCCGTACTTGCCGGTGGCCAGCAGACCCAGCAGCGTCACGCCGACGATGCCGCCGACGCCGTGGATGCCCGCCACATCCAGGGTGTCGTCGTATCCGACGGTGGTCTTGATCTCCACGGCGTAGGTGCAGACGACGGCGGCGACGATGCCGATGGCCGTGGCGCCGAACAGGTTGACGTACCCGCAGGCCGGGGTGATGGCCACCAGGCCGGCGAGGGCGCCGGTGGTGCCGCCCAGGCGGGAGAAGTGACCGAAGCGCGCCCGCTCCAGCAGCATCCACACCAGCATCGCCACGCACCCGCACATCATCGTGTTGACCACCGCGTTGGCGGCCAGGGCGCCGTCGGTGAGCGCCGATCCGCCGTTGAAGCCGAACCAGCCGAACCACAGCAGCCCCATGCCCGTCATGACCAGCGGGATGTTCTTCGGCCGCGGGGGTTCCTCCCGGCGGAAGCTCAGGCCTGGACCGAGCGCCAGCGCCAGGGCCAGGCCGGCGATCCCGGAGTTGAGCTCGACGACCAGGCCGCCGGCGAAGTCCAGCACCCCCCAGCGGTTGAGCCAGCCGCCCTTGGAGAACACCCAGTGGGCGACCGGCAGGTAGACCAGGGTCACCCAGATCACCCCGAAGATCATCCAGGGGCCGAGCCGGACCCGGTTGGCGACCGAGCCGCTGATCAGCGCGAGCGTGATGATCGCGAAGACGAGCTGAAAGAGGGAGAACACATAGACCGGGATGACCTCGCGCATCACCGACGGGGTGGTCCGGAAGAACTCCCACTGGCCCCAGCCGATCAGGCCGAGCCCGCCCACGTCTTCGCCGAAGGCCAAGCCGAAGCCGTAGACGAACCAGATGACGGTCACCACGGCGATGGAGACGAAGCTCATGTACAGGACGCTGACCAGATTCTTCGCCCGGACCATTCCGCCGTAGAACAGGGCGAGCCCCGGCGTCATGAGCAGCACCATGGCGAAACTGACGAGCACCCATGCGGAATCGCCAGTGTTCAGCGTTTCTTCCATAGTCGAACTCCCGGCTTCAAGCCAGCATCATCGAATTTCCGCCAACCGGTGGTCATGAGAGCCTCGTCCGGGAGCCCCGGCGGCGTGCACTCCCGTGCCGTCCCGGGTAGCATCGCTGCTCTCCTGGCTGCGATGCCCCCGCACACATCCTGCGAAAACGGCGGGTGGGAAAAGGTTCATCGAGATATGGGAATCCGATGAGCAGGTAAGGAAGGCCGCCGAAGCAGGCCGGGGAAAATCGCCCTCCGCGGGCTTTGCCCGCGCCCATCCCGCCGCCCCTGCAGGGTTTTTCACTTTCCTTCCATTGGGACGTCCTTGGCTTTACGGACCAGCCCTCCGGCGAGGCACCGCCGACAAACAAGAGCCCCGAAGACGCGGGGCTCCCGGCCGCGCGAACAGGAAATCCACGCCGTCCGCAGAACAGGGTTCACCGCTTCTGATCGCGGCTTTGCAAAAACCACCGAGAGTCGTTCCGGAGGTTTCGATGTCGGGTCACTCCGCCACTAATGCCCAACACATATAGTGATCGATTGACTGCTTTGAGTATCGGGGGTTCCAGGCGATGAAGACCATCACAAGTCCGCGGCCATGGCTGCTGGCCGCGGGCTCCACGGCGGCGGTGACGGCCGTCCTGGTCGCGGGGGGCCTGGCGATCAAGAAGGTCGCCGGGCCGCAGCTGCGCATCACGACCGTCCGGGACGGCGCGGTGCTCAACCGGGCCGACGCCGCGCGGCAGACCCTCGTCATCGAGGCCGGCGAACCCGGCAAGGTGCGCGCCCGCCTGGACGGCCGGCCCCTGGCGCTGCGCCGGCAGGGCGGCAGGCTGGTGGCCGAGCTCGGGGCGCTGGCCGAGGGCGAGCACGAACTGTCGGTGTCGGCCCCCGGCAGCCTGCCGCTGACCGACGGAGGCGACACCCGCCGCTTCACCGTCGACGCCACACCGCCGTCGGTCACGGTCCACGGCCTGCGCAGCGGCGCCAACGGGCAGGCCCCTCACCTGGTGGCCGCGGGGCTGCGGCGGCCGTTCTCGCTGAGCGGGGAGGTCAAGGGCGCGGTCCGGGTGCTCAGCGACGGACGCCCGGTCAAGGTGCGCAAGGGCAAGTTCACGCTGGACTACCCGTTCCCGCCGGACATGGTGCGCATCACCGCCTACGACGCCGCCGGCAACCGCACCGACCACCACGTCCCGGTGGTCGTGCCGCACCCGGAGACCCGCGCGGTGCACGTCACCGCCCTGGCCTGGGCCTCCAAGCCGCTGCGCGAGCGGATCTTGAAGATGATCCGCGAGAAGCGGATCAACGCCGTCCAGCTCGACATCAAGGACGAAGACGGCATCATCGGCTACGACTCCCAGGTGCCGCTGGCCCGGGAGGTCAAGGCCGCCCGCGGCATCTACGACGCGCGCCAGGCCCTCGACCAGCTGCACGCCATGAACGTGCGGGTGATCGGCCGCATCGTCGCCTTCCGCGACCCGCAGCTGGGCAAGGCGTCCTGGCGGGCCGGCAAGCGCGACCGCCTGGTCCGCACCCCCGACGGAGGCGCCTACGGCTCCCAGTACGGGGCGCAGTCGTTCACCAACCTCGCCCACCCCGAGGTCCGCAAGTACAACATCGACCTGGCCGTGGAGGCGGCCAGGCTGGGCTTCGACGAGATCCTCTACGACTACGTGCGCCGCCCGGACGGGCCGCTGAAGTCGATGCGCTTCCCCGGCCTGCGAGGGTCGGTGGAGGACAGCGTGGCGTCCTTCATCGCCGAGACCCGGCGGCTGGTGCGGCCGCACGGGGCGTTCCTGGGGGCGTCGGTCTACGGCATCGCCGCCACCCGGCCGCACGAGATCGGGCAGGACATCGCCAAGATCGGCAAGCACGTCGACTACGTGGCGCCCATGCTCTACCCCTCGCACTGGGGGGCGGGCGAGTTCGGGCTCAAGAACCCCAACGCCGAGCCCTACAAGACCGTGTACGCCTCGATGCTGACCTTCCACAAGGTGCTGCGCGGCACCTCGGCGCAGATCGTCCCCTGGCTGCAGGACTTCTCGCTGGGGCACCCCTACGGAGTGGCCGAGGTCAAGGCGCAGATCGAGGCGGCGGCCAAGACCGGCAGCAAGTCGTTCCTGCTGTGGGATCCGGCGGTGCGCTACCACCCCGAGGCGCTGACGCCGGGAGCGATCGGAAAGAGCACATGACCATGGGGCTGAAGAAGATCACGGCCGTCGTCGCGGCCGTCGCGCTGGCGGGCGCGGCCTGCTCGGGCGGGCCGCAGACCACCGCCAAGGAGGCCGCGGCGCGCGGCCAGGCCGCCGCCGGCGCCGCCCGCCCGCAGATCGACCCGGCCACGGTGCGCGCCAACGAGCTCGGCCTGGTGCCGGTGCTGATGTACCACCAGATCGTGCCCAAGCCCACCACGGTCTACGACCGCACCCCGGCCGACTTCCGCGCCGAGCTGGAGCGGCTGGCCAAAGAGGGCTATGTGCCGATCACCGCGGCCGAGCTGGCCAGTGGGCGGATCGACATCCCCGCCGGACGGCACCCGGTGGTGCTGACCTTCGACGACAGCACCATCAGCCAGTTCGCGCTGGGTCCCGACGGCAGGCCCAAGCCCGACACCGCGATCGGGATCCTGCTGGAGGTCTCCCGCCGCCATCCGGGATTCCGCCCGGTGGCGACCCTGTTCGTCAACGGCGCCCCGTTCAACGACGCGGACGGCCGGCGGACGCTGGGCTGGCTGCACCGCAACGGCTTTGAGATCGGCAACCACACCCTGACGCACCTCAATTTGGGCTCGGCGAGCGCCGCGCAGGTGCAGCGGGACATCGCCGCCAACCAGAAGGCCATCACCGAGGCGGTGCCCGGGCTGACCGTCCAGACGCTGGCGCTGCCGTTCGGCATCCACCCCAGGCGGCCGGAGCTGGCACGGCGCGGCGAGCACGGGGGGATCCGCTATGAGCACCGGGGCGTGTTCCTGGTGGGGTCCAACCCGTCGCCGTCCCCGTACGCGGCCGACTTCGATCCGCTGAACATCCCGCGGATCCGCTCGCAAGGCCCGCGCGGGGAGGACGCGGAGTTCGCCTCCAGCCGCTGGCTGGACAAGCTGGCCGCCGGGGGCGACCGCTACACCTCCGACGGCGACCCGTCCGTCATCTCCTATCCGCGGGGCTCGTCCGTGCAGATCGCCCCGGCCTGGCGGAAGATGGCCCGGCCCTACTGAAGGCCCGGCGGTGGTCCGCCGCCCCGGCCTCCGGGACGGCGGACCATTGCGGATCCGGCGACGGGACGCCCGGGTCAGCGTCCGCTCGCCCGCCGCCGGACCAGGGACACCCCGCCGGCCACGGCCGCGATCACCAGCGCCGCCAGGACGACCCACAGCCAGCCGCTGGAACCGCCGCCGCTCTGGGAGGCGGCGGGGCTCGCCGAGACCTCAGGGGTCGCCGGGGCCGTCTGGGCGGGCTCGGCGGAAGCGGTGGGCGTCTGCGGCGTGCCCTCGACGGTGAACTCGTAGGTGCCGGTGATCGGGTGGCCGTCCTGGGCGACCACCCGCCAGCTGACCGTGTAAGTCCCCGGCTCCAGCGTCCCTTCGATCGCCTGGATGACCTTCACGCCGTCGACCTGGGCCGACCCGCTCTGGTGCGTGGCGCCGCCGGCGTCGGTCACCACCACCCGCGGCACCATCACCTCGTCGTTGAAGGTCAGCACGATCTGCGAGGGCGGCGGCACCGTGGAGTCCTTGGCCGGCGAGGCCTCCTTGAGCGTGGTGTGGGCCTGCGCCGGGGCGGCCGCGACCAGCACGGCCGCCAGCGCGCAGAGAACCGCCACGACGACCCCGGCCGCGCCGCGACGGCGGGCGTCAGCACGCGTCATGAACATCACACAACCTCTTTCGTCCGGTTTCACCTGGTCAAAGCAGCGCGAACACCGGACGAGGAGGACCGCGCAGCCCCACCGAATGCCGCAGCAGCGCCGCCCGCACCCGCACGCACGGCGCCCGCCACCCGCCCACCACGGGCCGCCGCGGAAGCGGAGCCGCCTCCAGCAGGGCGAGCACGGCCCGCAGCGAGAACGCGGCGACCCGCCGCGCCAGCGCCCAGGCCAGGCGCTCCCCCCGCCACAGCCACCAGGCCGAGACCGCCGCCGCGACCAGGTGCGCCAGCGTCATCCCGGCGCCGCCCGACACCGTCTCCGGCACACCGCTTCCGTGCCCGGCATGCCCCGCGGCACCCCCGCACTGCACCGCCGCGAACAGCACGTGCAGCCCGAACTGCCCGCCCAGCAGCCCCGCCAGGATGGTCACCGCCGACCGCTCATGCCCCGCCAGCAGCCAGGCGACCCCGAGCACCCCCAGCCCGCCGATCCCGGCCGCCGCCCACGGCACCGCCTCCTGAGAGACCCCGACGTGCCCGGCCACCGTCAAGGACACGCACACGGCCGCAAAGGACGAGGCGCGCAGCAACCGGCAGGGCGGGGGCATAGCCATGACGCTCCCATCATGCCACCGGCCTCCCCACCCCCTCCCGACACCCGAAATCCCCCGCTCCCCGTAACCGATGCGCAAGAACCCCTCCGGATGCGCTACTCTTTTCACGCGACGGCAGACAAGCCGCCGGGGCGATTAGCTCAGTGGGAGAGCGCTTCGTTCACACCGAAGAGGTCACTGGTTCGAACCCAGTATCGCCCAC
>Ga0207867_1001061_pt1 | contig 22939 bp, 21 predicted proteins | sample HigsolmetaAR206D_FD_184838 | JGI IMG/M metagenome (GOLD analysis project Ga0207867, IMG submission 184838) | Ionic liquid and high solid enriched microbial communities from the Joint BioEnergy Institute, USA - AR20-6-D (SPAdes) (version 2) ...
TTCATATAAACATAGTGGCTGACCGGGAATAAGGTGGGATGGACCCATTCCATGAAATCGACGACAACCGGGTCTGCTTTTGGGGAACGAATTTTCATCGCCTGTTCAATTGCCCGGGCGGCCTGCAAATGCCCTTCCCCAAAAGCGCCAGTTAATATCAACACTTTGTCTTTTTTCTTGTTGGCCATTCTCTTTTCCCCCCTGCTTTTCCGTCTGTTTACAAAACGCGCCAGCTTTCTTTCTCATGCGGCCTCTTTCGATACAATACAATAGACTTTGAGGAAAAAAGAAAAGTTCATTTATAGGCAAGAAAAATTTATGGCCATTGTTTTCCGTGTCTTCCATTTATACGGAGGATGGAAAACACTGTAAAAATTTGCGTTAAAAAATAGAAACGGGCAAGGCTTTTTTCGGAAACGAAAACCCCGTTTGGAATTTTTTTCTAAACGAGGACAGGCAAAAAAACGCAGCCAGGTACTCACAAAAAAACATGCGGCTCCTTATTTTGCGGCCGCATGTTTTTTCCTGTTTCTCCATTTTTGAAATAGCCATGTGACCGAAAGCCCGAGCGAGTACCAGAACAAAATCAGGAAAATGACTTCCCCGACGAGCGGGATGCTGCAAAGGGCAATCAGGATCGTCACACCCGTTAACAGTTTCAGCCAATCCTGCCTGCCGTTTAAAACAGCAAAGGTGCTGCCGATTTCCCGGCCAAGAAACACGAGCCCTGCCAGGAGGGATATAAAAACAGCAAGGCATAACAGAAGGACAACCGGTATTAATACCACCGTAATCGTCAAAAACAGGCTGAGCGCAAAGACGACAAGCGACAGCAGGCAGCCGGTAATGATCATCCTTCCGGGCCGCGTATAGAAGGACCGGATCCCGGAAAAAAACGGTTTTTTCGCGACTAAGCCGAACAAAACAGTGCACACAATCAACAATAGGCTTGCAGAAAGCCGGAAAAACCAGAGGGCAAGAAGCATGATAGCGGCAAAAATCATACTGTCAAGCGTTTTATTGTTCATATTGATAGATAGGACATGTTCCGTTACACGGGCACCCGGCTGCTGTTTGATATTGCCGCCGAGCACAAAGACAGAGCCGCGAATATCCGCTGACTTACGAATATTCAAATTCCCGTTGATCACAATGACGGCTGTTTTGACATATCCGCTGACGGTCGCGTTATTCCCGATCACAACGACATTTTCGACTTTTTCATTTTTCGGGATGACCGTATGCCGGTCGTGGATGATGATTCTCATTCTTTTTTCCTTTGCAAACGCAGGGTGGAAACCCGCCCCTGCGCTCAGAAAAAGCAGGAGCAAGGACAATAAGCAAATCAATATTTTTGCGGCTTTCATTTTTTTCTCCATCCCCTACTCCTTCACCGGCTTCATGGTGAGAAGGCCAAACAAAATCCAGATACAAACGGCCAAAATCACCGCTATCACCACCATAATCCCCGCAGACAAAGCCGGGAGCGCGGAAAGAATGGAAAGCGCAATATGAAAGCCGCTTGAAAGAATATTGAAGAGGGCCTGAAAAATATTCATGCCGACATAAAACGGTTTTCTCATCACCGGGTAGGTGGCAAGCACAGAAGCGGCACAGCAAACCGCAAAGAACCAGACAAACACGCGGTAATGCATCGCCAATTTTTCCTGCGGCATAATTTTAGCCAGAACCGCCTTTTCAAACTGGATTCCCGGCACCTCAACCGAATGGTAAAAACGGCTGATTTCCGCCTGGACCGCCTCCAATTCTTCCAGTTCGCGGCGGCAATCCGGGCAAAGGGCAAGATGGGCTTCAACCTTTTTTCGGTCCGTTTCACTTAACGCATCATCCATGAAGGCCGGCAATAAATCCCGGACGTGTGTTTCCATGTGATCACCCTCTTGAAAGTTCTTTTTTCAAAATATTTCTCGCTGTGTTGATGCGCGACTTGACGGTACCAAGCGGGATGTTCAAGATGTCTGCGATCTCTTCATAGGAATAGCCCTGGATATCGCGCAATACGATCGCTGCCCGGTGTTCCGGCGACAATTTTTCCATCGCGCTGCGGATGTCAAATCTCAAATTGGCGTTGTCGATATTGGAAGTTGGCCTCCTAAGTGGCTCCTCTTCTATTTCCGCCTGAAGATCCACTTTTTTTCGCATTTTTTTCAGCCGGTCATAGCATAAATGAGAGACGATCTTCGACATCCAGGAGGCAAAAGCATAGGCATGTTCCAGTTTATCCAGGGCGTACCAGGCTTTCACAAATGCTTCCTGGGAGATATCTTCCGCTTCCATCCGGTCGCCTGTCATGGCATATGCATGCCGGAACACCTCCCCTTTAAACCGGGCCACCAGCACGGCAAACGCATCTGTATCTCCTGCTTTTGCCTGCCGGATCAACTGTGTTAAATCCTGCTCCACCATTTTCAACTCCCTGCTTAAGCAACGCGATCTTTTGTCGTTGCCCGGGCATGTGCAAAAGCGGCCGGGAAATTGCAGGTGCACTTGCCCATTTCATTCCATGTTCATTATGGCATATTTTCCTTTCCGCCATCAGGAAGTTTTTTTCATCCGCTTAGCGCCTCATTTGGATAGGAGTACCCCATACCGGCCGGAAAACGGGCGGCAAAAAGCCGATGCAAGCGTTGGGCCGGCCTGAAACATGCGCCCGAACTCCACGGCAGGAAGATGGTAAAAGTACCCGGAAACAAAAACGACAAGTCCTTTCCAGCAATACGGCCCCATAGACGCCCCGCAAAAAAATCAATAAGAGGTTGAAACATAGTACTGGTCCTTCAGCACTTTATCCGGCGTTTGGTTTGCTTTGCGGCCGAGCAGACCGCGGATCAATACATCAAATTCTTTCCCCCTGAGTTCGATTTCGCTCCCGTATTGGCGCAGCCGCCGGTAAAACCGGGCCAGTTGCTTCCCGTCTTCCAAAATTTCCATCACCTGTTCCTCCACCGGTTTGGTGAAGTCCAGTTCAAAGACAAGACCGTGTTGTTTCAAAAAAGCAAGATTGATTTCTTCCTGACCGGGGAGGACGGAGTGGATAAAAATCGGCAGCTTTTTTTGAATCACTTCGCTGATCGTGACACCGCCCGGCTTTGTAATGATCGCATCCGCTTCATCGTACAGCCGGCTCATTTCCTTTCTGGACTGGATATAGGGAACCGGGATGATATGTTTCATCCCCCATCCATTCAGCTTGTTATACAGTTTTTCGTTTTTTCCGCATAACACATAATAATCGGCCCTGCCCGGCTGTTCCCGTTTCAATGCTTTCAGAAGGCGGTACAGATCGCCGAGGCCGCTGCTGCCACCGGATATTAAGATTTTTTTTCGTGACGTATGGCGCAAAACCGTTCTTTCTTTAAACGCTTCATGAATCGGAATGCCGGTGACAAAAATGTTTTGTTCGGGAACGCCGTTACAGATGAGCGTCGTTTTGATCGTTTGGTTCGGCACAAAATGGATGTCAATTTCTTTCTTTCCCCACAAGCCGTTGACGAAAAAATCAGTGTATGCATTGATAACCGGGACATCAATTTTTCCTTTTGACTTCAGCCGGCTGAGCAGCATCGACGGAAAACTGTGCGTGCAAATGACAAGATCCGGATTTTCCTCGGCAATCAGTTTTTCCATTTGCTTAATAAAAGAGAGTTCATAGAGTTTCATTAATGCGGTCTGGTCGGCATCCGCATAAATAAAATGTTTGTACACCCATTGGTATGTCCGCGGTGCTTTCTGGATCCATTTCAAATACATTTTCGTGACGATTTTCTCCAGCGTCCCGCTCGTATAGGAAATCAAATCAACTTTTTTCATTTCAATGGTACTGTCCATACATTTCAATTTATGCATTAACGCCTCTGCGACCTGATGATGGCCGGACGGCATTTTTAAAAGCGGTAAAATGAGCACTTTAGCCAAGCTGTCTTCCTCCTTTTCCGGAAGCCTGTTCTTTTTACAATAAATAGACTTCCGCAATTGCCGGGAAGTTCATTCTGTTTTTTACCAAAAAAGCAGATTTTAAACAATTGAATTGTATACCGGATGGATGTCTTACAACAAGTATTTTGCCAATATTGGCCGTATTTTGAGCAGCAGCCGCCTGCACGGCTTTTAAAGGGCGTTTTGACCAGCATTTCATCACCTTGCTGTTTCGTATGCAAGCCTGGCAAAAGGATGGAAATCAGCCGATAATTTTTTCTGAATATATCACAGTTCTGTTGCCTGCTGTAAAAAACAGTCATCGTGCAATTTGGTGCTCGGGCTTGATGTAAAAACTTATATAGAACCGTGCTGCGCGGTATTTCGCTCGGAAAACCTTTCACGTAAATCACCGGCCGGCTTGTCGCCAGTTTCCCGCGTGCCGCATTGGTCGCTGAAAAACTGTGGGTTTTTTCATTGAATTCTCACGGTTTATTCAGAATAAGTCGCTATACTGGTCCCTTGAGAAATCTGGAAAATTATGCAAGAATACGAAGTGCAGGCGGCGGGGCATGATAAAAAAGACTGTTTTCATGCACCACCAACCCATTACATGCCAGAGAATGGATTCTATGCGTAAAGAACATTACATGAGGTGAGTCCTCCATGTTCGTGAAGAAGATAACCATTAGTCTTTTTAGTATCATATTTACGGTGTCATGCGCTCTTATCACAATCGGCAGTTTCTTTATCGCACCGCTGTGGGCCAAAAAAGATGACCCGCATTTCGTGCTGCTTGATGGAAAATGGAATATTTCAACGGGGCAGATGGCAGCGCTGTTCCTCTTTTCCGTAGTGGCCATCCTGTTTTATCTTGGCTGTTGCCGCATTTTTGCAAGGCTTTCAGACAAAGGGCTGAAAAGAATGGCAGCCTTTTTGTTTGCCGTTATTTTGTCTATTGAAACGGCGATTCTTATCCTGTTTCACGGGGTGCAGCCGCCCAAGGTGGATGGTGGCCATATTTATCTGGAAGCTTTGTATTTATTAAAGCACGGGACATTGCTCGGAAATGAGTACTATTTACAGCTGTACCCGAACAATGTACCGATTACCATTGCCCGTTACCTGCTTTACCGTTATGCTGCGTTTGGAAATCCGGACTGGTTTTTGATTGTTGATAAGCTGGCAGCGGCTTTGTTCCTGAATATTGGGATCTTTTTTCTCTGGCTGCTAGCGGTGAAAACATCCGGCCGCAAAACGGGAAATTTACTGCTTGTTTTCACAATCACATGGCTGCCGCTCTTTCTTTATATCCCGTATTTTTATACAGAAAGCCTTGCGATCGCCTTTCCGTCCATGGCGGTGTATTTTTGGTACTGCCACAGCCGTACGGGGCGCCCGGTATACCTTTTTCTGCTTGGTGCAGTGCTTGCTGTTGGATGCCAATTAAGGGAAAATATGGTATTGCTTTTGCCTGCCCTTTTGATCTACATGCTCTACACGCTCCGGCTGAAACAAACCGTGCTGCGAATAGCGTTCATTATGCTTGTTTTTTTGCCTGTCACTTTTGGGGCAGAGGCGTATTACCATCATCTCGGCTACCGGGAAAACGCGACCATCAAGGCACCGGTAACCCACTGGCTGGCGCTTGGCCTTTCAAATGAAGGCCGATACAATGTCGCGGATACGAGATTGTCAGAAAGTCTTCCCACCCAACAGGCAAAAAAACAGGCGGATTATGCACTGATCAAACAGCGGATCGAAACGAGGGGTACATCCGGTCTGCTCAAGCTTTGGGCGGTAAAAGCCTTCCGCACATTTTCACAAGGCGATCAGGCCTACGCCAAGTACAATCAGCGGATGGACCATTACAACGCCGCATACCGTTATGTTTACGGAGACCAGAATCAAGTGCTGTTGTTTATCATCCAGGTATTTCATATCGCAACGCTCTTTTTGCTGGCCGTTTCGGGCTTAACGTTCTTCCGTAAAATAAGATTTGATGTTCAATTACTCATGCAAATTTGCTTATTTGGCAGCTACTTGTTTTTCATTTTTATTTGGGAAGCAGAACCGCGCTACTCCCTCCTGTTCACGCCATTGATGATTTTTTGCGCTGCACGGGGTCTTGAAAAGATGCATCAGTTCTTGGAAGCAAAAAAATGGCTGCCGGCACAAAAAAGATGGAAACTGCAAACAGCAGGAAACTGGCTGCTCGTTTTAAGCCTTATTGTCCTGCTTGCCGTTTGCGCCAAATGGAATGAAAAAGCATTCACAGGAACAACCGAAAAATACGAGGATTATATCGTCAACCAGCAGGCGGCCAGAGGAAAACCTGTTGCGCTTGTTGACCGGCATCATACCGTTACCCAAACGTTTATCGCAGACAAAGCTTTCGACCGGGTCGCTTTTATGCCTGCCCGATTCCACGGTAAAGCCGCATACCGCGTTTCTTTATGGCATAAAAGCGGCGGGCGGCAAAAAATGGTGTTTGAACGAAAATTTACAAACCATAAGCGAAAAACAAACGGCTATAAGGCATTTCTTTTGAAAAAAGCCTTGCCCGGTGAAAACAGGCATTATGCACTCCGGGTCGAACAACTCTACGGACCGGCGCATGCCCGGATGTTCCTTCATGCGAACGGCCCAAGCGGACATTTTGAGCAGATGGATTTGTACGGAGGGGGCCAATTTTACCAAAACGGCAAACCGATGGCAAAAACAGACCTTACGTTTACCGTATCAAAACAGATTACCGGTCCCCATATAAACCGGCACCTGTACAGATGGCTGTTTGGATGTGCTTTCTTTATGCTTTTACTCTATGGGCTTACTGTCCTGCCGGGAGGGGCAAGCAGAAAAGCAGCTAAAAAAATCCGCGAATTTGCGGATGCCTGATCAAAATCTCCCCGCCTGAGCCGTTTGGCAGCCCGGCGCTTGACCAATAGAAAAGTTGGCAGATGCGAAAGACCTGAGCCGGCAACAAACGGGAAGCTTGTGGAGGCCTGAACCAGCGGGCGGGGAAAATTTCTGCGATCATACCGCGCGCTGGCCCGGATGTTCCAATGCTGATGGAAGCCAAATCAAAACGGCGAGAGCAGTTTCTCGCCGTTTTTTTTTGAGAACATCTTTTAAAAATCAGGATCATAGCTGATATCAAGGTCAAAATGGCCGGTGATGCCATCGATCGTTCCGGTTTCGGTGTACTGCCAAACGTCTGCATTCGTACCGAGCGTGATGTTATATCGTGCCAGCCAGATTTTGGTATTGCTAGGCCAAGAATCTGTATGGCCCTCAAGATAGCTTTTCCAATTAAAGTAGCCGGCATAAATGCCCACTTTCGCCTGCCCGAGCGTCTGCATTTCATTTAAGAAATAGCCAGCACAAGCCGGGGCCGCATTTGCCCACCAAGTTGTTGTAATGCTATTCGTCCCGGTAGGTTCTATATCTTCGAAAGCGTAGCCCGTAAACGCATAGCCGGTTTTCGCCTTTGCTTGGGCCAGCACTTGATAAAAATGCTTGGCTTCTGCAATATGCTGTGCGGAAGTGGTGGTGGAATTGCCGATCATATGATAAGCATGGACCGACAAGCCGGCGTTTCTGGCATACTTATAATAGGTATAAAACTTCGAATCCGTATATCCGCTTCCTTCTGTTGCTTTCAGAATGACAAAATTGTAGCCCTGGCTCTTCATAAGGTTAAAACTGTCTTGTGTCAGAGTTTGATAATGGCTGACATCCAGTCCCTTTGTCGTCGTGGCGGATGCAGTGGCTGATCCGGTACTGCCCGTTGTGGTCGTTCCGGATGCAGAACCTGATCCGGTGTTGCCCGTTGCGGTCGTTCCGGATGCAGAACCTGATCCAGTGTTGCCCGTTGCGGTCGTTCCGGATGCAGAACCTGATCCGGTGTTGCCTGTTGCAGCTGTCCCGGATGCAGAACCTGATCCAGTGTTGCCCGTTGTGGTCGTTCCGGACGTAGAACCCGATCCGGTGTTTCCCGTTGTAGTCGTTCCGGATGCAGAACCTGATCCAGTGTTGCCCGTTGTGGTCGTGCCACTTGTTGCTGCGGCAGACCCTGTAGATCCGGACGTGCTGCCGGTTGCCGTTCCCGTCGTTTTCCCACCCGCTGCCGGTGCAGGTTTTGTGAAGTGGCTCGTATAAATCCAGCCACTTTGGGTTGTCCCAACGACGCAGATATGGGACATATTTTGGCTACTTTCTTTCACATACACCTGCTGATTCGGTCTAATAACAGCCGTATATTTTGTATGGGATGCAGATGTATACAGTTTGGAAGAAGCATAGACCGTTTTTTTCGCGAGCAAGCCGGTTAAGTTGTTCGCATAAATATATCCGGAGCTATTGCCTGCTTTCACTTGGTAACGACCGTGCGACCCATTAAAAACCGACACCTTTTGCCCATCTTTAATCGTCTTGTTATACGAATTTCCGGTTGCGGATGTGTATAATTTAGACGGCATCCACGTATATTTTACAACCGGTTTAATAAAATGGGTTTTGTCAACATAGCCGCTGTACCCGGTTCCGATCACGTGGGCCAGATACATGCCGTTTTTCGTTGCTTCCATTTTGATATACATCATCTTCCCCGCCGGTACGGAAGCAACATACGGGCCGCCTGCCGCCTGCTTATAAATTTTCGAACCAAAATAGTCCTCTTTTTTCACTTTGCTCCTTGTCAGGTTATCAGCATAAATGTAACCTGTTTTCCCACCTGCTTTCACCTTATAGCGCTTGCCTGACTTGCTGTAGACGGTTACCGCTGTCCCGCTGTTCACATTTCTGGAGTAAGCCGCGCCGGACGCCGTTTTATAAAGCTTCGACGGTGTCCACGTATACATGGTAGACGAGGCGGCTGAAGCAGGCTTCACAAAACTTAGCGCAAACAGCAATAAAAAACCCGCACCCCCCAAAAAAATCAATCTTCGCAATCTGTCTCCTCCTTTTGTTCTATGTATCAAACACCATTATAATCAATAAATCTCGTAAATTTTATCCCGAATTTGAAAAAAATAGTGAACAATCATTCTAAATGAGTCTATATACCTATACAGGGTTACATTTTGCCTATTTGAAAGGGGATCGATCAAAAAAATTGCAAAAACCACTCCAAAACGGAGAATTGCCTGGATTGAGAGAAGAAATTTATCCGCAGCAACTGAGATTTAAACCATTTAGACTGAAATATTTCCGCGAGATCACGAGAGAATGATAAAAAGAATGGTTTGGGGGGCGCCACAGTTTTTACCATTCCATAGCTAAAAAGCATTCCTTTCCTTTGGCAAGTGGATCAGTACCAAAAAAAGAATGCTTTTCATTTGCTATGAAAAAAGGTCGCCAAGCGTGAATTAGGGGTGTTTAAGAGTGAAGCGTATCTACGAATGATACAAAGTGAACTGCTGGCCTTCTGTTTCGAACGGATTTTCTTCTATTTCAAATCCGAGATCTTCAATTAACTGGTAATCTTCTTTTGCGTCCTGGCCCTCTGTCGTTAAATAATCACCAATAAAAATGGAGTTGGCAATAAATAGCCCTAAATTCTGCAAAGAGCGCAAATGATATTCCCGCCCGCCAGCAATCCGAATTTCCTTTGTGGGATTGATAAACCGGAACAAGGACAAATTCTTTAAACAACGAATCGGTGTCAATTCGTCCATATTTTCAAGTTTTGTTCCCTTAACAGGATGCAGAAAGTTGACCGGAATAGAATCAGCGTCCAGATCCTTGAGCGCGAATGTCATATCGATAATGTCCTTATCCGTTTCCCCCATTCCGCAAATCACACCGGAGCACGGGGAGATGCCTGCCTTTTTTACGTTTTCGATTGTGTTGACTCTGTCTTCATAACCATGTGTGGTTGTGATATTCGCATGGTGGTTTGCACTTGTATTAATATTGTGATTAAACCGGTCCACACCCGCTGCCTTCAGCTTGAACGCCTGCTCTTCAGTAACGAGCCCTAAACAGGCACAAATTTTTAATTGTTCCACATCACGTTTAATTTCCTCAACTGCCGCAATCACTGCATCCACTTCACGGTTGGTTGGTCTGCGCCCACTCATCACAATGCAATATGTACCAATTTTATTCTTTTTCGCTTCCTTTGCCCCTTCCACAATCGTTTGTTTGTTGACCAAAGGATACCGGTCGATTTTTGTTGCTGCCTTAATCGATTGTGCACAGTAGCCGCAATCCTCAGGGCAAAGTCCGCTTTTGGCGTTAATAATCAAATTCAACTTTACCTTTTTTCCATAAAAATGCCGGCGAATCTGATAGGCTCCATGGACAAGTGCCAATACTTCATGATCACGAACCATTAAAATTTCCTTGGCCTCTTCTTCCCTTATCACATACCCTTCAATCACCTTTTCTGCCAATTTCGACCAATCCACTACCGTCACCCCTTTTTATATGTCAACCTAAAATAATTTATGGTTTACATTAAAAATTATAAGACACTTTCATTTTTGGTCAAGTACTTTTTTTATTTTTCACACAAAAGGTTAAAAAAGTCCGGCACTCTAGGAAAAAACAAGAATGCCGGACGATTTCTATTCTATGAGGCTTCGGAAACAGGAATGCCAGGCTTTTACCTCGCCGCTATCAAGGCGGCCGATTTCATAAACGCATCCAATGCTGCCCGCGTCGGCAGGCCGTCATTGTCCCCGAGTCTTTGCATCTGGATGGAGCAAATCGCATTGCCCTGCATTAAAAGCGCCTGATCGTCAAGATGCTCCAGCATGCCGGCCAGAATGCCGGATACAAAACCATCACCTGCCCCAATGCGGTCAACCAAATGTTTCACTTCATATTTTGGCACTGCCGCTTCAGCAAATGAACCATCTTCGAATTTTTTCTTTGAATACGAACCTTTTTCCACTAAATTGATGATCACTTGCCGCACACCTCTGGATAAGTAAAAATCCGCCATCTTTTCTTTTTCATGCTCGCCGGTTAAAATCTGTGCTTCTTTTGCATTTGGCATGACGACATCACAAAGGCAAGCGATTTCATTTGTCCGTTCCATCATCTTTTCTTCCGATTCCCAAATTACCGGACGCAAATTCGGATCAAACGTAATCGTAAGGCCGTATTTCCGGGCTTTTTCAATCAGTGCCAAAGTTGTCTCGTAACCACTTTCGCTTAATCCCGCCAAAATGCCGCCAAGATGGAGGATCTTTGCTTCTGAAAAATCAACCTGGCGAACGGCTTCTTTTGTTAGTTTAGAAGCAGCACTGTTCTTCCTGAAATAAACGGTTTCCGGATCGCCAATCTCCGACAGCCCTTTTAACATGAAACCCGTTGGATATGTTGGTGTTGAAAAAACATAGGTGGTATCAATGTTCTCATTGTTTAAGAAATTTTTCACATATACGCCGAAAGGGTCTTCCCCAATCTGCGTCAAAAACGAAACCGTGTGCCCGAGCCTGGAAACCCCGACAGATACATTCACATCCGCACCGGCCATATAACGGGTATAATGCCGGACAGCATGGAGCGGCCCCTTTTCATCCGCAATAAACAACACAAGCGGCTCACCGGCAGTGATGATCTCGCTCATTTGATTCGCCTCCATATAATTTCTAAATAAGAAATTAAGTTTACTATTTGTATTACAATTTCATTATAGAGGATTATGGCGATTGGTCAAGAAATTCCGGTATTGTTTTTGTAAAAAAAGAAAGCTCCTCTTTGGAGAAGAGAAGCTTATTGCTATACATTCTATTTCAACTCTTCCATTGGGACAAAATCCATATCATCATAGGTGATATTTTCCCCGCACATTGCCCAGATGAACGTGTAATTGCTCGTCGCTACCCCGCAATGGATCGACCAACTCGGGGAAATCACCGCCTGTTCTGAAGATAGGATAAGGTGCTTGGTTTCATCCGGTTTGCCCATAAAATGGAATACCCGTGTATCCGGTTCCATGTCAAAGTACAAATACGTTTCCATACGCCGATCATGCGTATGGCTTGGCATGGTGTTCCAGGCATTGCCCGGTTCAAGCACAGTGTAACCCATTTGCAGCTGGCAGGACTCGCAAATATTCGGATGAATATATTGATAGATTTTCCGCTTGTTCATAGACAGATCTTCGCCTGTTTCACGCGGCGTAATCTGGTCAATGCTGATCTTCACATTTGGATATTTGTGATGCGCGGGCACTGAAACAACATAAAACTTCGCCGGGTTAGTGGGGTCGTCCGATTCAAACACGACGTCTTTTGTCCCTTTTCCTATGTAATAGCCGTCCTGTTTTTTCATCGGGTCTTTTTTGTCTTCTATCGTGATACTGCCGGGCCCTCCGATATTGATGACGCCCAGTTCCCTTCTTTCCAGAAAGTAGTCTACACCAAGTTCTTTTGAAAGCCGGATCTCTAGCGGCTCATTTGTCGGTGTAACCCCACCGAAAATCTGCCGATCATTATGGGTATAAGTCAGCATGATTTCGCCGGGAACAAAAATCTTTTCCACTAAAAACTCTTTCCGTAACTGTTCTGTAGTGTAATGCCGGATGTCTTCCGGGCTGTGGGTATATCTTGTTTCCATGGTTTGGGACATTTCAATCACTCCTTGTGAATTTTTTATAAATCAAAGTTGATTTACCGCACGAGCCAGCCACCGTCTACTGCAAGAATATGGCCGGTCACATAGTCAGATGCAGGGCTTGCTAAAAAAATGATGGCGCCCATTAAATCGAAAGGTTGTCCCCATCTGCCCGCCGGTATTCTGCTTAAAATTTCTTCATTCCGGTTTTCGTCCGCACGAATCGGGGCAGTATTAGCAGTCTCAATATATCCTGGGGCAATCGCATTGACCTGGATATTGAACGTGCTTAATTCATTGGCAAACGCTTTCGTAAGGCCTGCAACACCATGCTTGCTGGCCGTGTAGGACGGAACGAACTTCCCGCCCTGAAAAGAAAGCATAGAAGCAACATTGATGATTTTCCCGCTTTTTTGTTTCGCCATTTCTTTTGCGGCTGCCTGGCTTAAGTAGTAGACGCCATTTAAATTCACATCAATAACGTTCTCCCAGTCTTCATCTTTATACTCCAACAGCGGCGCCCGTTTAATAATGCCAGCGTTGTTCACAAGAATATCAATCTTGCCGTACGTTTCAATGCAGCCATCAATCACTTTCTTTGCTGCTTCTTTCCCGCTCAAATCTGCCTTTACGAGCACGGCTTTCCTGCCCTGTTTTTCAATGAGAGACTTCGTCTCCTCGCCGCTCGACCGGTGCACCGGCAAATACAAATCGGCCCCCGCTTTCGCCAGCGCAACGGCATATGCCTGCCCAAGCCCTGTCGCCGACCCGGTTACCACCGCCACTTTGCCTTTTAAACTGAAAAAGTCAAGGGTGAAATCGTCTAGATCCATGTGAAAGCCTCCTAATAATTGAAATTATAAAAAAAACTGAATGCCGACAGTACAATCTGCCCCGCGAATTCACGATCATCTGTCATTTCCCGCGCTATGCTGGACGCAACAATAACTTAGAGCAATATAGAAAGATAAATCATGACAGCCGTTCCTTATCCCGATCTCCCGTTCCTAAAAGGAAGCCCTGTAAAACGACATGCGGCAGAGTATGACAGAATAGTACACTTGCATTCACAGCTTATTCGTCGAAACACAGCGAAAGATGATCTAAATGGAACCAATAAATACACCTATAAAACCTCATTACTAAATGAACAGAGCTGCCTTCTTGAATTTTAAGAAAGCAGCCGCTTATCAAAATTTTATGATTATACCAAGTAAACTGCTGTGTTTTCTATCCCCTGTTTCTTTTTATCCTTGAATAAATGTACCCTTTTCCCAACGACCGTTTTCCAAATCATTTGCAATTTGTTTAAATTTATCATCAGGCAAATTATATAAAAGGGTGATAATAATTGCAGCAAGTAGTAAAGCGACAGCCGGATAAATCGTCATTGCCCCTTTAATTCCAAGCAATGTTGTTGATGATTGATGGGCATTCGCAATATATCCCGTTGCAGCAAGAATACCTGCTGAAACCAATGCTGCAATAGATTGGGCAATTTTTCTCGAGAAGTTAAAGGCAGCATAGGTAATCCCTTCTTTACGTACACCTGTATGCCAGTGGCCGTAGTCAATCGTATCAGATACAAAAGCCCAGGTAACACCGTTCGGAATGGCTAAAGCCACATACCCGATCGTAACTAAAATAATGAATGTTACAATGTTTGTTGGAATGACAAAATTCAATGCGTCCGCAACGACTCCAATGATAAGCCCGCCAATTGCTGTTTTTTTCTTGCCAAACTTTTTTACCAAAAATGGGATGAGTGTAATCCCTGCAACAGAGCAGCCCATCATGATAAAATTAATAATTGGTTGCAAACCGATGTTATTCAGATTGTATTTACAGAAATAAATCATCATTTGGTTGTTTGTATTCATAGCAGAAATTGTAAATAATGTCATTAAAATCAGGCTCCACAGCGGCCTGTTCGTAAATACGACCCGAAGATAATCTTTCATCGTTTCGCGTTCTTTGCTTCGTGAATTTTCAGCATGAATATGTTCTTTTGTATTGATATAGCATATAAAGAAACCGCATATACCAATGAAAGCCATAATAGCTGCAGTAACGGCATAACCTACTTTTGTATTTGAGAACAACAGCATAATTGGAACAAAAGCAACACCAGTTACCAATTGGGCGCCAATTGAGCCGGCCTGCCGTGTAGAAGCCATGAAGGATCGGTCATCTACATTTCTTGTCATGACAGAAGCCAAAGACCCGTATGGCACATTTGTAAACGAATACAAAACACCCCAAGCCATATATGTTGCATATGCGTAAACGATCTTCATCGTTGGTGATAAACCGGACGGCATTATAAAGATAATGACTGTCATAATCGCTAGCAATACAGAAGAAACCATCATAACTGGACGAAACTTACCGCGCTTTCCGGGGGTTCTCGAATCAATGATGGATCCGGCTAATGGGTCCATAAATGCATCAAAGATTTTTGTAATCGAAAAAACACCGGCGGCTGCCGCAGCGCTAATGCCTGCGACATCCGTATAGAAATTGGTCAAATAAGATTGCCCCAAATCAAACATAAAACCATTCCCAAAATCACCAAAACCGTAACTCACTTTTTCTTTTAACGAAATACGCTTGGATGCATGCTGCGGATCAATTATCTTTTCCGCGGTCGTTTTTACAACGCTTTCAGCCATGTTTCTGCACCACCTATTTTTATTAAAAAGTGCGAAATCCTCCAATTCCGGAACATACAAAAGCCTTATTACTCAAAAAAGCCAAAATATCGATAAGCGTTATTGTAAGCAATATCTTCAATGATTTTCCCGATCTGTTCTTCATCATCGGGGATTTGTCCCCGTTCTGCCCATTCGCCAAATAGCTCGCATAGTACCCTGCGGAAATATTCGTGGCGCGGGTATGACAGGAAACTGCGTGAATCGGTTAACATGCCGACAAAATTTGGCAGGAGGCTTTCTTCTGCAAACATTTCCAATTGCCTACGCATCCCGCTTCTTGTATCGTTAAACCACCAGGCGCATCCCAGCTGCAATTTCTGAACCGTATCTTTTTGGAAACAGCCCATCATTGTGACAAGCGGAAGCCAATCATTCGGGTTTAAAGAATAAAGAATCGTTTTTGGAATGATATCTTCATTTTCTGCACGGGCAAATAATTTCCCGTAAGATTCTGCAATACTTCGATCATTCAATGCATCATACCCCGTATCAGGCCCCAGTTTTTCAAACATGGGCCCATTTAAGTTCCTGTAAGCATGGATGTGATATTGCATGACCCAGCCTTTTTCGTGATAAATGCGCATAAGTTCTATTAACAGCGCTGTACGATATTGATTGATTTCGTTTAGATTCAAGTCTTCCTTTGATAACGCTTTCTTTATAATCATATCCAATTGTTGCGGCGCCGCCTCTGCATACGTAAAAGTATCCAGGGCATGGTCGGATAACCGTCCGCCTCTTTCATGAAAATATTCAATTCGGTTTCGAACAGCCGAAACGAGATCCGAGAAGTTTTGGATTGAAACGCCTGAAACAGTTGCTAATTTGTGGACATAATCAGCGTATTCTTTATTCTGGATGTTCAGCACCTTATCGGGCCGGAAAGCCGGCAGCACCTTAAAACCATTTTCCGTCTCGGATTCCTGTAACAATTTATGGTATTGAAGGTCATCCACCGGGTCATCTGTTGTGCAAACCACTTTCACATTGCTGTTTTTAATTAAATTCCGTGGTTTAAAATCATCTGTCGCCAGCAATTGATTTGCCTGTTCCCAAATGGCCGGTGCCGTTTTGCGGTTTAAAATCGTATCAATTTCAAAGAAACGCCGCAACTCCAAATGCGTCCATTCATAAAGTGGATTGCCCACTGATTTTTCAATCGTTTCCGCCCATTTTAAAAACTTTTCGTAAGGGTCAGCATCACCCGTAATATATTTTTCCGGGACACCGTTTGCGCGCATTAAACGCCATTTATAATGGTCACCGTAATGCCCTTCATTGATCCACACTTGTGCCAAATCTCTGAAATTTTTATTTTCGTAGATTTCCTTCGGGTTCAGGTGGCAATGGTAATCAATAATCGGCATTTTTTCGGCATGGTTGTGAAATAATTTCTTGGCAAAATCTGTTGTTAAAAGAAAATCTTGATTTAAGAACATGTTCTATACCTTCTTTTTGGAATGGAATAATGGTTTATTCAGTAACGCCGTTCTTAAATATCGCAATCTCATGCAGATGGCGGATCTCATTTTTCGTCTTCTTCCCGCTCGCGACTTCAAGAATAAAAGAAATAAATTGTTCTACTACTTCGTCCATTTCTTCATCAAGCAGCCGTCCCGCGTTGAAATCAATCCACTGCTTTTTCTTTTCATAAAGTTCGGTGTTCGTCGATACTTTCACAGTTGGCACAAAGGTTCCAAACGGTGTGCCCCTGCCGGTTGTGAACAGGACCATCTGGCAATCCGCCGCTGCAAGCGCTGTTGAGGAAACAAGATCATTTCCGGGTGCCTGAAGTAGGGATAACCCTTTTTCCTTTAGTTTTTCTCCGTATTCCAGCACATCGACCACTGCCGATGTCCCCGCTTTTTGCGTGCAGCCGAGCGATTTGTCTTCCAAAGTGGTGATCCCGCCGGCCTTATTGCCCGGAGAAGGATTTTCATAGATTGGCTGCCCGTAAGAAGCAAAATAATCTTTAAATTGATTAATGAGCTTCACAATTTTATTGAATACGATTTCATCTTTTGCTCGTGCCATTAACATTTTTTCGGCACCGAACATTTCCGGGACTTCCGTTAAAACAGTGGAGCCGCCTTGAGAAATGACAAAATCTGAAAATCTTCCAAGCAGTGGATTGCCGGTAATGCCCGAAAATCCGTCTGAGCCGCCGCATTTTAATCCAATTTTCAATTCTGATAGAGGCAGATCGATCCGCTTGTCCTCTTTTGCAGCTTCATTCAATTCTTCCAGTAGTTGGAAGCCTGTTTCCACTTCATCTTCAACATCCTGGCAAATCATAAACTTTACGCGCTTTTCATCAAACTCTCCCATTTGTGCCTTCATTTCATCTAGCTGGTTGTTTTCACAGCCAAGCCCGAAGATGAGCACACCGCCGGCATTTGGATGGGCGGCCGCATCCATTAAAATCTTGCGGGTGTTCTGCAAATCATCCCCCAGCTGGGAACAGCCGTATGGATGTTTAAACAATATAATTTCATCAAATGCGCCGTTATCAGGGTGATTCGCCTTAAATTGGTCAACGAGGAGATCACCGATCATATTGATGCACCCAACAGTCGGAATGATGTATAAATCATTGCGTATCCCGGCTTTTCCGTTTTTCCGCAAATAACCTTTAAAAGTGCGGCTGTCTTTCGGAAAGATGCGGGGATGCAGTTCCGGCTTGTACTCGTATTCCACTTTTCCGGAAAGATTGGTGCTCACGTTATGGGTATGGACCCAGCTGCCTTGTTCAATCTTTTTTGTCGCATGTCCAATGGGTGACCCGTATTTTATAATGTCCGCGTTCTCCTCGATATCTTCTAAAGCAATTTTGTGTCCTCTTTTTATTGCCTCATTTACGGTGATCGCCCTATCCCCTGATGTAAGGACATCACCCGGCTCTAAATCCTGAAGAGCAACGAGTACATTATCCCGGGGGTTTAGCTGAATGGTTTTATTTTTCAATCGGTAATGCCTCCTCGTTGGCCTGCTGCACTGCCCTGCGAACGCCCTCTTTTTCTATCAACTGCAAGCCTTTTTCAACTTGAGCGGGCAGGCCGTCAATTTTTGTCAAATCCATTCCCCATAAGGTTTCGTTGCTTAAAATGTCCCAAACATAGCGATCGGAGTGATACGCCATTGAAAACTCTTTCAAAACATCCGGCAAATCAATTGCTTTAGCAGAGGCAGGATTCTGCTCTCCATAAATTTTCAACAGCCCGGATAAAGCTAACGCAATTCTTGACGGGATTTTGTGGAACCTTTTTACATGCTCCGCCAATATGGGCAGGAGGCGTGCCTTAAATTTTGAAACGCTGTTTAAAGCAATCGCGTCCAGCTGGTGTTCCATATACGGGTTTCTGAAACGTTCCTGAATTCCCGCCGCGTAACTTGTCAACTCTTCTTTTGGCAAATCCAATGACGGGATGATTTCCGCAAACATTTCGCGGTCAATCAACCGGTAAAAATCGGGATCTTCCATTACCCCGCCGACTGTTTTAATGCCGACAAGTCGCGCCAGGCAGGCCATTGTTGTATGGGGGGCGTTTAGTAAGTATACTTTCCTGTCGCGGTACGGTTTTAAATGATCGGTGACCACGACATTCAGCCCCGCTTTTTTGAGCGGCAGTTCTTCTTCCAGCTCCTTGGGCCCTTCAATCACCCAAATGAGAAATGGTTCTGCTTTTGCAATTAACGTATCTTCATAGCCCCATTCTTCCCAAAGTTTTTCTGCGCGGTCTTTCGGGTAGCCCGGGACAATCCGGTCGACCAGGCTGGAGCAGAAAGTATTTTCTGATTCAAGCCAGCTGCTGAAATCTTCGCCAAGCTTCCACTCATCCGCATAGCGGTGCACAATTTCTTTCAGTGCCTTGCCGTTATTTTCAATGAGCTCGCAAGGAATGATGTAAAACCCCTTTTTTCCGGCCTTATATCTTTCATAGAGCAGTGCCGTAAGTTTTGCCGGGAAACTGACAGGAGGCCGGTCGGTTAATGCATCTCCTTCACGATAGACGATGCCGGCTTCCGTCGTATTGGAAAAAATAAACCGGATGTTGTCATCATGGGCCAGTTGTAAATAGACGTCATAATCTTCATAAGGATTGATCCCGTTATTTACAGATGAAATAATCTCATGGGACTGGACTGCTTTTCCATTTTGCATTCCTTCCAGCATGACTGTGAATAAAAAGTCCTGTCCAGCAAGTTGCCCTACTCTACCGCGTGGCAATGATTGTACAATTGTCACCCCACCTTGAAAAAGTCCGCGTTTGTTCATTTGCTCAATCTGCCAGTCGACAAAAGCCCGAAGAAAATTTCCTTCTCCAAACTGGATGGCTTTGGTTGGATACCGTTGCAGGTCTTTCACGTACGAGTAGGATAATTTTTTCAAATTCGCCCCTCCTTTATTTCCTATTTGGAAATCAAGTTTCTTATTTGTTCTTACACTCCTTATTATAATCCGCTTTCAAATTTATTCAATAGTTTTTTTGGTTTTTTTGAGCACTTGTTTACCGAACGACTTCCCGGCCGGAAGCGCCTTCCCATGATCGGACTTCGTCTGCTGAAAGCGGCAGCGCATCCCCGTTCACAGAATGTTTCAACACAGAGGTGGCAGTCGCAAATTGTACGGTTTCTTCCGGATCCATCCCGGTTAAGAAGCCGTGGAGCATCCCCGCCGCATAGGCATCCCCGCCGCCGATCCGGTCTACGATCTGCTCCATACGGTAACGCCTGGATTGTATAAAAACACCGCCAGTCCAGAGCATGCCCTGCAATTCATGGCAGGTCGGGGAGATGACGTTCCGGTCTGTCGCATAGAGTGCGCGGAGATTCGGGTACTTGCGGCTGATTTCCCGGTAACATGCTTCCATATTGCCGGGCACAGCCACCGATGCATCAATGCCAAAAAAGTTTCGGGCATCAAGATAGTTGGCACAGCAGTAAGTGAGCATCGGCAAGATCGGGATAATGGCTGCCCTCGCCTCTTCCATCGTCCACATTGCCGGCCGGTAATTGATGTCGTAGCTGACCGGAATGCCGCGATCAAAAGCCGCTTTAACGAGAATTTGCCCATAATATTTCCATGATTCGGACACAGCAAAGGTAATGCCGGTTAGGTGGAAAAGGGCCACATCAGCAAAAAGGCGGTCAAAATCCCACTCGCCAATATCCATCTGTGAAAAGCTGGAACTTTCCCTGTCATAGATCACTTTGGAATTGCGCAATGTGCCCCCCTGTTCCAAAAAATAGATGCCGAGCCGGTTGCCGCCCATTAGAAGACGGGAAGTATCAATACCGCTTGCCCGAAGGCTTCTTACTGCAGCCGCTCCCAAAGGGGAATCCGGTACTTTGCTCGCAAACGCAACGTCATGCCCGAAACTGGCAAGCGTTGTGGCAACATTCGCCTCCGCCCCGCCGTAATTTACATTGAAAGAATGGCTGCAGGATAAAAGATCTCCCGGGGAGGTGGAAAGTCGCAGCAAAATCTCTCCAAGTGTTAAAATTTTAGGCATATTGACCCCTCGATTGCTGATGCACGGCTTCTGTTAGTTGCTGATATTTGTCCACAAACGCTCTTGCTGTCTCGGTCACTTTCGCAAAATCATTGGTTTCGGCAGGTTTCAATAAACTTCCGCCCACGCCAAGGATTTTACAGCCTGCTTTGATCCAATTTCCCATATTGTCCAGACTGATTCCGCCTGAAGGCATGATTTCAAGTTGCGGCAGCGGAGCTTTTACGTCTTTTACAAATGCCGGCCCGACAATATTGCTCGGGAACAGTTTAATCACTTCTGCCCCTGCCTGCATGGCCGCTTTCATTTCATTTACCGTCATACAGCCCGGGATATAAGGGATTTGATAAAGGTTACAAAAAGCAGCCGTTTCCGGATCAAATGTCGGCGCGACGATGAATTTTGCCCCGGCCATTTGCGCGGTCTGGGCGGTCTGGGCATCCAGGACAGTGCCAGCTCCAACGAGGACATCATCACGGTCTTGGTACAGTTCCGTCAATTTTTTGATGGCAACATCCGCATTCGGAACGGTAAAAGTTAGTTCGATGCTTTTGATCCCGCCGGCAATCAGTGCATCCGTAATACGCAAAGCTTTTTCAACGGAGTCTGCACGCAGCACGGCCACGATTCCATTTTTTTCTAACGCCTGCAAAGTCTGCATTTTTTTCATGGTGGACGCTCCTTTTAATTTCTATATAATAAACTTTATTTATGAATAGTAAATTCAATTTCATTTTACAACACACTCTCTCCTATGTAAACCATTTCATGAAAGAGAAAATAAAAAACTTGCCCCGTGTCGGAACAAGTTTTTTCCATTAGCCATTCACTTTGCTTTCAATTTTTTGTCGTGCCTCTAAGATGCTTGTAATCATTTTTTGCTTCTTTTCTTCTGTGATCCGGAACCGCGGGGCACTAACGCTCATCATGCCTTCGATCTTTCCGTTCCGCTTGATAACCACCGCAATACAGTAAATATCTTTTTCATTTTCTTGGTTGTCAATTGCATACCCACGCTGTTTGACTTCCTGGAGATCTTGAATCAGTTTTTCCGGGTCCGTAATCGTGTTTTCCGTTCTTTTTTCAATCGTAATCCGGGACAAATAATCACGCACATCTTTCTCGCTCTGTTCAGCCAAGTACGCTTTTCCCATCGCAGAACAATACAGCGGCAGCGTATGCCCGACCTGCGAGCTTAAAATGATTTGCCCTTTTCCGTTCAGCTTTTTCACGTACACCACATGATCCTGTTCATAAATACCAAGGTGGACGGTTTCGCCAATGGTGTCATTCAGTTCTTCGAGCACCGCTTCCGCCACGTTTACAATATTAAAAGATTTGCGGGCGGTTTCCCCGTAACGGATAAGCGCGGTACCGAGCGTATATTTTTTTGTCTCTTCATCCCGTTTCACAAAATCAATCGAGCAAAGGGTATTTAAAATTTTTAAGACCGTGGATTTGCTCGTATTTAAAGCCGTGCAAATTTCCTGCAAGCTCACCGGGTCCACCCGGTATTCCAGATAGTCCAGTATATCTTTCGCACGGATCAGCACCGTGCCGTACGGTTTTTTTTCCGTTGTCGTCTCCATCTTTTTATGCTCCCGTCTTTTTGAAGTAGCCAAATAAGAAACTTTGAATACCCTCTTTATAACATAATTTAAAAAGGTTGTAAAACGGGACGTGATGGATTTCCAGAAGAGAAAATGATGGATAAGAATCGTGAAGTTGTCCGAAGTATTGGACAAACGTATGATGTGCATCATATCATTGAGAATAACTTTGATGGCCCTCATGCGTGGTGGAATATGGAATATTCATCTTGCAAAATATCCGAATGAAACCAAGCGGCATACATGGAAAGGGAGCGACGTCAGAAAAACTGTTTTCAAGGAGGTAAAAGATCAAATTGGCTAATTTTGAATTTATGAATAGGTACAAGCATAAAATTTATAATGTAACGGAAAATGATATTTTAATCGCTGAGCAGAGAATGAACATAAGTTTTCCAAGCGATTTAAAGCAATTTTATTTAGGGCTTGCTGAACGAATCAGATTCTGTCAGATACAAGCCAAATTACGGTTATTAAAATATAAAATAGTGTTGTACAAAAATTTCAAAAAAAGAACCCTGAGCTTCCGCTCCAGATTCATTATAAGGAATTGAAGGGCTACTACTGTTTCACTGGTCTCCTGAAGGCGTGCTCG